>OGZD01001550.1_pt1 | contig 17381 bp, 10 predicted proteins | sample 1576701 | NCBI WGS metagenome assembly OGZD01 (sample SAMEA3541487, study PRJEB24748) | human gut metagenome | biome: human gut; feature: human-associated habitat; material: faeces | place: China | collected 2012
TATATGCACCGCACGCTTGTCGGGATAAATGCGTATGAAACCTCCTTCGTTTTCCCTCCCGGCCTCCAAATAAAGCAAGGATTTTTCCCCTTTGGGGTAAGTGATATGAAAGAAAGACGCACGTGAAGTCGCCGTCATTTCCGTGGTAATCTCCGAAGCGTCGTGTTTTCCCGAAGCGTATGCCACCTTATAATAATAAGGTGTAGCCGCTTCTTTCCCATGGTCCAGACGCACCTGTCTGTCCGTCGCCTTGATTTTCAGCTCTCCACTTTGGGGCATCAGGGTCATGAACCCGTAATCTCCCATCCAGATGGCCGGCTGGTGCGTCCCCATAAAACCGATTAAGACCGAATCGCAACGGCGATACATCGTACGGGATATACCGTTGAGGCGGGTCGCCGCGCACCACTGCGTCATGGCAAAAGGCGAACCCACGGCCGGAGTCGTCCCCCCGTATTCCGTCTCATGGCTACCATCCGTACCAATCATCATACACACTTCGTCCACATGGGATTTAGCTGTTTTTGCGGCTTTGCCCGACATGACAAAAGGACACGAAGCCACACTCATCAATAAAAATAAAGTTCGTAATACTCTCATGTTATCAAAAATTTGGTTAGGGTTGTCTTACAAATAAACGGAAAAGAACAGCCCTGCGGCCATTCTTTTCGTTCATAAAAAAGGATATTGTCACGGATTGGCATTGGCATCCTGCAAGGCTGCCGCAATCAGTCCTTCCACTTCGTCACAGAGTTCGGGGTTGTCTTTCAACATATTTTTCACGGCATCCCTTCCTTGTCCTATCTTCGTATCGTTGTAACTGTACCAGGAACCGCTCTTCTTCAGAATGCCCAGCTCCGTACCCAAATCTACGATTTCGCCGATTTTAGAGATACCTTCTCCAAAGGTGATTTCAAATTCAGCCTTACGGAAAGGAGGCGCCACCTTGTTCTTCACCACTTTCACGCGTACCTGATTACCGACCACCTCGTCGCCGTCCTTGATACTCGTCACGCGACGGATGTCCAGACGCACGCTGGCGTAAAATTTCAAAGCGTTACCACCGGTCGTCGTCTCCGGATTGCCGAACATCACACCGATTTTCTCACGCAACTGGTTGATGAAAATACAAGTGGTGTTCGTCTTGTTGATTGTGGAAGTCAGTTTACGCAAAGCCTGACTCATCAGGCGGGCCTGCAAACCGACTTTATTATCCCCCATATCGCCCTCGATCTCGGCTTTCGGTGTCAAGGCAGCCACGGAGTCTATCACGATAATGTCGATAGCCGACGAACGGATCAACTGGTCGGCTATTTCCAATGCCTGCTCCCCGTTGTCCGGTTGGGAAATCCACAAATTGTCCACATCCACGCCCAACTTGGCGGCATAAAAACGGTCGAAAGCGTGCTCCGCATCGATAAACGCGGCTATCCCGCCGGCTTTCTGCGCCTCGGCAATGGCATGGATGGCCAAGGTCGTTTTACCGGAACTCTCCGGACCGTAAATCTCTATAATACGTCCGCGCGGGTATCCCCCCACGCCCAAAGCGGCATTCAACGCGATGGAACCCGTAGGAATCACATCCACCTGTTCCACGTGGTCGTCGCCCAGTTTCATGATAGAACCCTTTCCGAAGTTCTTCTCTATCTTGTCCATCGCCGCTTGCAGGGCTTTCAGCTTCTCCGTATTCGGTCCGCCGCCCCCAGTGGTTTCTTCTTCTTTCTTTGCCATAATCTTTTTTTATAATCAAATCATCTATGTTTCAGCTCCCGGCAGCACCCCGACAAGAGATGCTATCCGGGATATACTGCATTAAAGTTCAAGGTCGCCATTGAACACTTCGTGCCAGGGAAGCCCGTCCTTGTTCAACTCCTCCATGAACGGATCCGGGTCGAACTCTTCCACATTCCACACGCCGGGCTTCTTCCAGAGGCCTTTCAGGAACATCATGGCTCCTATCATGGCCGGCACGCCCGTCGTATAGCTGACCCCCTGCATGCCGGTCTCCAGATAAGCGGCATGATGGCTGCAATTATTGTACACGTAATAAGTCAGCTCTTTTCCGTCCTTCACCCCACGGATACGGCAACCGATACTGGTCTCGCCTTCGTAGTTTTCACCCAAATCCTGCGGGTTGGGCAACACGGCCTTGAGGAACTGCAACGGAACGATTTTCACTCCATTGTAATCCACCTCGTCTATGCGTGCCATACCGATATTCTGAATCACGCGCAGATGCGTAAGGTATTCCTGTCCGAAAGTCATCCAGAAGCGTGCCCGCTTGATGGTCGGGAAGTTCTTCACCAGCGATTCGAGCTCTTCGTGGAACAACAGATAAGAGTCGCGCGGACCGATGTTCGGATACGTCAGGTCCTTATGGATTTCCATAGGCTTCGTCTCCACCCACTGTCCGTTCTCGTAATAACGTCCGTTCTGCGTAATTTCGCGGATGTTGATTTCCGGATTGAAGTTTGTGGCAAAAGCCTTATGATGATTTCCCGCATTGCAGTCCACGATGTCCAGGTAATGGATTTCATCGAAATAATGTTTGGCCGCGTATGCCGTGTACACGCCGGAAACGCCCGGGTCGAAACCGCAACCCAGAATGGCAGTCAGTCCGGCCTCTTCGAAACGTTTCTTGTAGGCCCACTGCCAACTGTATTCAAAATGAGCCACGTCCTTCGGCTCGTAGTTTGCCGTATCCAGATAATTGCATCCGGTTTGCAGGCAAGCTTCCATAATGGTCAAGTCCTGATAAGGCAAGGCCAGATTCATCACCATGTCCGGTTTGTAACCGTTCAGCAGTTCCACCAACTCTTCCACATTGTCGGCGTCCACCTTTGCCGTTTGGATAGACGGGTTCCCGATGGCCTTCACGATAGCGTCACACTTGGCCTTCGTACGGCTGGCAATCATGATTTCGTCAAACACTTCCGGATGCTGGGCCACTTTGTGCGCTGCTACCGTAGCCACACCACCGGCACCGATAATTAAAACTTTTCCCATTTTTTGAATTCGGTATTATAATTAAATATGTATAGGATGCAAAGTTAATGACTTTTTCCAAGAAGTAAAGAAAAAGCCTGTTTTTTTGATTTTTATTTGAATTAGATAATTTGCTCACGCTCGGCAGACTCGAACAAGTTCGGTCTGTTCTCGCTTAATCGCAAATTTCGTCTCCTCTGATGCCCAACGCATTCATCAACGAGTAACCGAGAATTTCCTGACGGAATCCTCTCCCCGCCTGAGGTTCCATGGCCAGCAACGTGATGTCCTTGCCTTCGGTCCGGCCCAAAATCTCGCGTACTCGAAGACCGTATTTCTCCACGTCCGGCACGATGACCAGTCGTTTGATGCCTTTCTCGTCGGCCAATGCCTCGAGCGACTGCAAATAGAGGGCATCTCCGTCCACCAAGTTCTCCACCTGTACGGAACTCAACTTGAATTCTCCCAAATGTCCGTCGCAGAACGCCTTGCCGTCAAGCTCGGCCTCGAAGTCCGAGGGGGTGAAGTTGTCTAAGGCTTTCCGCCCCTTGCCGTGGATAAACACGACCTGTATGTCGTTCTTTCCCTCTCCGACTCCCCCGTCCAAAGCCGCGCAAACCAGCCATTGCGCCAGGTCGGCCTTAGGAATCGGACGGTTCAGCATCCGCTCGAAATTCACGATTAAATTGAATGCCACGGCATCCACGTAATCCGCATCCACCAGTATGACATTCTCACTCCATTTCGTTTTTTCCATTTTATGTAGTACTGTTTTCCGTTCACAAAGATACAAAAAAACAAAAGCAGAGCAGCGCATGAAACGAGAATCTGTCGTCACCAACTGCGTCTTTTTGCTTTCAAAATGACAGCAAAAAGGTCATGCAGGCCAGTGGAAAAACCTTTTTCCAGCGTAGTTTCAGATGTTTTCGAGGCATCCTTAAATACAATTTTTCACGTTTAAGGTTCGTTTTTTAATCTATTTAAGCCGAAACGCGTTTCAATCTCAAGAGATTGATTTTCCGTTCGGCTGAAAAAACATTTTTTTTCTCCGTTTGTCGGCCGGAGGAGGTCTGCATCGGGAGGCGAAATGTACCTGAAAACGACGTAAGGACAAGCTTTTCCGGCTTGATTTTTTGCTATTTGAAGCCTTTTCGTCTGCCAAAGACAGATGTCAAAATGCCATGTCTATCCGATTTGTACTATCACGCCCGTCACTCTCCTGCGCAGAACCTCGCAGCCCGGCCTTCCGGATGTTGCCGGAAAGCTCCATACGGACGACAGACTGTCTTCCCGCTGCCCCGCGAGAATCGCGTATTTCCGCAGCCTTCCGCACGGGGACGCAAATAACGGATTCTCATGAAGGCCGATTTGACTTTTTGACAAAGACGCTTGTCCCTCACATGAAATCCCACATGCCAAAGCCGTCAGTCCGCGAAGCATTCGGCCTGCCATTTTTTCATGTTTTATGACATTTTGTCAGACTATTCCTTATGGCAAACATTTTGATACAGAATAAGTGTGGCTCGAAAACGCCACACTGAAATACAGAAAAATAAACAATTAAATATAGAAAGGAAACAACCATGACTTTTGACAAATTTACCATCAAGGCCCAAGAGGCCATTCAGGAAGCCGTCAACCTTGTACAGGCAAGGGGACAGCAAGCCATCGAACCGGAGCACTTGTTGGCCGGTATCCTCAAAGTGGGGGAAAACGTCACGAATTTCCTCTTTCAGAAACTGGGTGTCAACAGCAGGCAAATCGAACAGATACTGGAAAGCCAGATCGCTTCGCTGCCAAAGGTGCAGGGGGGCGAACCCTACCTGAGCCGCGAAAGCAACGAAGTGCTGACACGGGCACAGGATTACGCTTCCAAGGGCGGCGACGAGTTCGTCTCGCTCGAACCGATGCTTCTGGCTTTGCTGACCGTGAAAAGCACGGCCTCCAGAATCCTGAAAGACGCAGGCATCACTGAAAAGGAACTGGCATCTGCCGTCAACGAACTGCGTAAAGGAGAAAAAGTGACTTCCCAAAACAGTGAAGACACTTATCAAGCGCTCAACAAGTACGCCAAGAATCTCATCGAGGAAGCGCGGAGCGGAAAGCTCGACCCGGTCATCGGACGGGATGAAGAGATACGGCGCGTGCTGCAAATCCTGATCCGACGTACGAAGAACAACCCCATATTAATCGGCGAACCGGGTACGGGTAAGACGGCCATCGTGGAAGGACTGGCTCATCGTATCCTGCGGGGCGACGTACCGGAGAACCTGAAAGACAAACAGCTCTACTCCCTCGACATGGGCGCGCTTATCGCCGGTGCCAAATACAAAGGAGAGTTTGAGGAACGTCTGAAATCCGTCATCAACGAAGTGACGAAAAGCGAAGGGCGCATCATCCTTTTCATCGACGAAATCCACACGTTGGTGGGCGCGGGAAAAGGCGAGGGTGCCATGGATGCCGCCAACATCCTGAAGCCTGCCTTGGCACGGGGCGAGCTGAGAAGCATCGGTGCCACCACGTTGGACGAATACCAGAAGTACTTCGAAAAGGACAAGGCACTGGAACGCCGTTTCCAGACGGTCATGGTCAACGAGCCGGACACGCTCAGCACCATTTCCATCCTGAGGGGACTGAAGGAAAGATATGAGAACCACCACAAGGTGCGTATCCAAGACGACGCCATCATCGCCGCCGTGGAACTTTCCAACCGCTATATCACCGACCGTTTCCTCCCGGACAAGGCCATCGACCTGATGGACGAGGCGGCAGCCAAACTGCGTATGGAGCGTGACTCCGTACCGGAGGAATTGGACGAAATCGAACGCCGGTTGAAACAGTTGGAAATCGAGCGCGAGGCCATCAAACGGGAAAACGACCAGCCCAAACTGGAACAACTGAGCAAGGAGATTGCCGAACTGAAAGAACAGGAAAGCAGCTACAAGGCCAAATGGGAGGCCGAACGCGGACTGGTGAACAAAATCCAGCAGAACAAACAGCAAATCGAGCAGTTGAAGTTCGAGGCCGAACGGGCCGAACGCGAAGGCGACTATGGCAAGGTGGCCGAAATCCGCTACGGCAAGCTCAAGGCATTGGAGGACGAAATCAACCGGATACAAGACCAGTTGAAGGACACGCAGGGCGCAGACGCGATGATTAAAGAGGAAGTGACCTCGGAAGACATCGCCGATGTGGTAAGCCGTTGGACGGGCATACCCGTGAGCAAGATGCTGCAAAGCGAGCGCGAGAAGCTGCTCCATCTGGAAGAGGAACTCCACAAACGGGTCATCGGGCAGGACGAAGCCATACAGGCCGTGAGCGATGCCGTGCGGCGCAGCCGTGCGGGACTGCAAGACCCGAAACGTCCCATCGGTTCGTTCATCTTCTTGGGAACGACCGGTGTAGGCAAGACCGAACTGGCCAAGGCTTTGGCCGAATACCTCTTCGACGACGAGACGCTGATGACGCGTATCGACATGTCGGAATATCAGGAGAAATTCAGCGTAAGCCGGTTGATCGGTGCGCCTCCGGGATACGTAGGATACGACGAGGGCGGACAACTCACGGAGGCCGTACGCCGCAAACCTTACTCGGTAGTTCTGTTCGATGAAATAGAAAAGGCGCATCCGGACGTATTCAACATCCTCTTGCAAGTGCTCGACGACGGCCGTCTGACCGACAATAAGGGACGCGTGGTGAACTTCAAGAACACCATCATCATCATGACGAGCAACCTGGGGAGCGGTTACATCCAGAGCCAGTTCGAGAAACTGACGCCGCAGACCGGCACACAAGCCCGCGAAGCCCTCATCGAGGAGACGAAAAAAGAGGTGCTCGGCATGCTGAAGAAGACCATTCGTCCGGAGTTCCTGAACCGTATCGACGAGACCATCATGTTCTTGCCGCTCACGCAGGAGCAAATCAAACAGGTGGTGCGCCTGCAAATCAACGGCATCACCCAGATGCTGGAGGGCAACGGCGTGACCTTGCAACTGACCGATGCCGCCCTGGACTTCCTGGCCGATGCGGGTTATGATCCCGAGTTCGGTGCCCGTCCGGTCAAACGGGCCATCCAGCGTTACCTGCTGAACGACTTGTCGAAGACCATGCTGGCACAGCATATCGACCGGACGAAACCCATCATCGTGGATGCGGACGGAAACGGATTGGTATTCAGAAACTAAGCATAAACAAAGAGCGGGAATGTGAAACCACACATTCCCGCTCTTTTTGTTCGTATTTCATAATATCCTTACTTTCAAGTATCCATACGTCCATCTCTCCGCCAGTATGAACTTATAAAACAATCAAGAAATAATGCAATACCTAAAAACAGGTATTTACCCAATCCGCAAATTACTGATTTTGAACGATTGCAAAATTCTCTTTCCAAACCGTATCTTTGCATTCGCAAAACAAACCTCCTAAACTCATAAAAATTGAAAACGGTAATCAGATTGTTAAGCCTTACATTGGCATTTATTGCAGGAACAAACCACCTTTCAGGACAAGCCCGGAAACAGGCTATGGTCTCAGGCAAGGTGATCTCCACTTCGAACGAAATCATGGACTTTGCTACCGTACAAGTCAAAGGGACCTCTATCGGTACACGCCCCGACGAAAAAGGGATCTATCATCTGAAAGTCGATGCGGGAAAGCATACATTGGTGTTTAAGGCTATGGGGTACGCCACGGTGGAACGTACCGTCACTCTCCAGGCCGGCGAACGCCAAAAGTTGAATGTCAAAATGCACCAGAAAGATATGGAACTGGCCGAAGTGAAAGTGGAAGCCAGCCACGTGGGCCGCATCAACAAATCGGCATTCAACGCTGTGGCCGTAGACTTGAAAGGCATGGCCGGACTGAATAAGAACCTGGCCGAAGTGCTGACCACCGTTCCGGGCGTCAAGCTGCGCGAGACGGGCGGAATGGGTTCGGACATGCAACTCATGCTCGACGGTTTTACGGGCAAACACGTCAAGATCTTTATCGACGGCGTACCGCAGGAAGGAGCCGGAACAGCCCTCAATCTGAACAACCTGCCGGTGAACTTCGCCGAACGCATCGAGGTCTACCGTGGAGTGGTTCCCGTCGGTTTCGGTACCGATGCCTTGGGCGGGGTCATCAATATCGTCACCAACCAAAGGAAACTCGGTTGGTTTGCCGATGCCTCTTATTCTTACGGCTCGTTCAACACCCACAAATCTTTCGTCAACTTCGGACAGTCGTTCAAGAACGGTCTGCTGTATGAAATCAACGCTTTCCAGAATTTCTCGGACAACAACTATTACATTGATTACTACGTTACGGAATTTAGCGACGACGGTATCTCGGAGAACACTGACAAGACAAAGATTTACCATATAAAACGTTTCAACGACCGTTTCCACAACGAAGCCGTGAGCGGCAAAATCGGGGTGGCCGACAAGAAATGGGCCGACCGCCTGATGCTGGGCTTTACCTACACCCACTTTTATAAGGAGATACAAAACGGAGTGTTGCAGAAAGTCGTATTCGGAGAAAAACACCGTCATGGCTTCTCGTTCATTCCCTCTTTGGAATACCGCAAACGCAACTTGTGGGTCGAGGGACTCGATGTCATGGCCAATGTCAACTACAACCACAACATCACCCACAACATAGATACGGCATCTTACAAATACAACTGGTTGGGACAACGGAAATATACCGGTGTACCCGGGGAGCAATCCAACCAGAACAACGAGGCCAAGAACAAGAACTGGAACGGTACGCTCACGGCCAACTACCGCATCGGCCACGCCCATCTGCTCACGCTCAACCATGTGCTGAGCACTTTTGAACGCACCACTCGTTCGTACGTCGCAGGAAGTTCGCGCCTCTCGGACTTCAGCATCCCCAAGCGTTCCCGCAAGAACGTCACCGGACTGTCTTACCGCTTCATGCCCACAGAGAAATGGAACGCCACGGTGTTCGGCAAGTATTACAACCAATACAACGAAGGCCCCGTATCCCAAAGCGACGACGGTATCGGCAATTACATACAGATGTCGCAAAAAACGAGTGCTTTCGGCTATGGAGCAGCGGGAACTTACTTCATCCTGAAAAACCTGCAGGCCAAGCTGTCATACGAGAAAGCTTACCGTCTGCCCTCGACCGACGAACTTTTCGGTGACGAGGACCTGGAAGCCGGACGGGCGAACCTGCGTCCCGAAAAAAGCGACAATGTCAACTTCAACCTCGGATACACTCCGCGATTCGGTAAGCACGGACTGTACATGGAAGGAAGCCTCATCTACCGCGACACGAAGGATTACATCCGTCGCGGATTGGACAACGTGGGCGGTATGGACTTCGGATTCTACGAGAACCACGGACGGGTCAAGACCAAAGGATACAACGTCTCCTTGCGTTACAGCTATGCGAACTGGTTCAGCTTGGGCGGAACATTCAACAGCATGGATGCCATCGACCGTGAGAAACGGTTGGCCGAAGGCACGGGGCAGGCTTCGCTGACCTACGGACAGCGCATCCCCAACCAGCCCTACCGCTACGCCAACTTCGACGCATCATTCTATTGGCATGACTTGTTCGGCAAAGGCAACATGCTCTCGCTCACTTACGACAGCTACTACCAGCATGAGTTCCCCCTGTACTGGGAAGACTTCGGCGACCCGGACACCAAAGCACGCGTCCCCGAACAGTTCTCCCATAACCTCACGCTGAATTACAGTGTGGCCAAGGGACGTTACAACTTTTCGCTCGAATGCCGTAACCTGACGGACGAAAAGCTTTACGACAATTACAGTCTGCAAAAGGCCGGACGGGCTTTCTATGGAAAGGTAAGGGTTTACTTCGGGAAATAAACAGCATCATTCACTCAATAAATAATTAAAAACATGGAAAAAAGATTCTTTACTTGGGCGCTTGCTGCCGCCCTCTGCGCTGGCGGCGCATTGACTTCATGCAGCGATGACGACACAACTTCCGGCGGAGGCAACGGTAATGGCGGCACCACAACTCCGGGTACAAGCAAATACGTCATAGCAGCCAAGGCCGACGAAGGCACTTATCTCGTCACCAGCGAATCACTCGACGAAGGCTCCGTGACGGTATTGGGCAACGGTACCGAAGCCATCGGTGCGTCCTATTGGATATTCTACGGCCAACAATACCTCTTCGGGCTGCAATACAATGACGGAAACGCAGGAACCGGAACTTCTTACGCCCTGAATGCCGTAACCGGAAAGGTAAAAGAAGCACGCGAATACACTTTCAACCGTATCACGACATACGGTACATGGGGCGATAATGTCATCACCTGCTCCACCAACGACGGCTCGCAGGAAAAAGATGCCCAAGGCAATTTTGCCAAATATCTCCAGTTCAACTACCTGAATGTACATTCGGGCAATACGACCACCGGTAAGCGTATCGCCGAGAACTTCCTCGGCAACGGTGAGATTGTCAGCTTTGCCGGTTTCGTGGAAGCCAACGGCAAACTTTATACATCCGTAGTTCCAATGGGCATGAGCCACTACGGTGTGAACACCTTCCCTGAAAAGATCACGGACCAGGCACTCATCGCCACGAGCGACGGCGGTAGCGGTTCCGGAAGCTATACCGCAGGGCAAATTCCTTCCACCCAATATCCTGACAATGCCTTCATCGCCATTTACAGCGGAGACAGTTTCGACGAAACTCCGGTTATCGTAAAAACCGATAAAATCGGCTTTGCCAGCGGACGCAAGAAATCGCAATACTACCAGACCATTTGGGCTGCCGACAACGGCGACCTCTACGTGTTCTCTCCGGGTTACGGGCGTACGGCTACCTCTTCTGCCGACCTGAAGAAAGTTACCGGCCAACTGCCGTCGGGCGTTGTCCGCATCAAAGCCGGAGAAACTCAATTCGATGCGAACTATTACTATAATCTTGAAGAACAGGGTACGGGCCATCCGATGTTCCGCTGCTGGCATATCACAGCCGACTACTTCTTGCTTCAAATGTATAGCGAGGGGACGATGAGCGGCAAGAATGCGCCGACCAACGAACTGGCCGTATTCAAAGGCGAAAGCGGCAAGCTGACTCAAGTAACCGATGGATTGCCAGCCCAAGAGCAGATTTCTTCATTGGGGGACCCCTTCTGCGAAAACGGGGTAGAATACGTCCCTGTCACGACCAAGGACGGCGAGGCTCCGGCACTCTACAAGATAGACCCGGCTACGGCTAAAGCTACCAAAGGGTTGACCATCATTACCAACAACAGCGTGTCGGCCATCGGCAAACTGTCTGCTACGAACTAATTTTGGGATATGAGAAAAGCATTCGCCAAGATTCATCTTTGGTTTTCCATTCCATTCGGCATCATTATCAGCGTCGTCTGCCTTTCGGGGGCGGCGCTGGTATTTGAGCAGGATATCACCCGTGCCCTGAATCCCGGTTTTTATCGGGTCGAAATAGAGGATGGAGCAAAGCCGCTCACGCCCTCCGAACTGGCCACGAAGCTCCGCACGCAACTCCCGGACTCATTGCAGATTTCCGGCCTGCAAATGTCGGGCGACCCGGAAGAAGCCTGGATGGTCAGCTTTGAGCACTTAAACCGCAAAACGTTAAGCGTAAACCCTTACACCGGCGAGATAAACGGATGGAACAAAAGCTATCCTTTCTTTCAGACCATGCGCAAACTTCATCGCTGGCTGATGGATGTTCCGCCCCGGAAAGGAGACAAGACCGTAGGTAAAACTATTGTCGGTGTCACTACGCTGGTCTTCGTTGCGATACTCATCAGTGGTGTGGTGATTTGGATACCTCAGACCAAAAAGGCTTTGAAAAACCGCCTTCAGGTATCCTGTAACAAAGGATGGCGGCGTTTCTGGTACGACAGCCACGTATCGCTCGGTTTCTACACCACGCTATTCCTACTCGTCATGGCGCTGACCGGACTTACCTGGTCGTTCACTTGGTACCGCACTGCCGCCTATTCTCTTTTCGGTGGCACCGCGCCAAAAGTGGAAAATACGCCTCGACCGGAATATCGGCAAAAGGAACGGAAAGATGCCGCAAAACAGTCCCGTCCGGACAGACAGCGGCATACAGGCAGAGAAAAAGACCGGAAAGAAACCACTTTCAATTATGCCGTATGGGACAAAGCCGCAGACGCTGTCCATCAGCTCTATCCGACCTACAAGTCGGTCAAACTGGGTATGGAAGGTATAGAAATAGCCCCCAACCCGAATACCGACCGCCGTCAAACGGATAAAATACAATTCGACCCGCAAACAGGTCGCCTCGGCTCCATAACCTATTATAAGGATGCCCCGGCCTCACAAACGCTAAAAGGTTGGTTTTATGCCTTCCACACCGGCTCCTGGGGCGGTGTGTGGACCAAGGTACTTTATTTCCTGGCTGCTTTCATCGGAGGGATTCTCCCGCTCAGCGGCTATTACTTGTGGTACAAACGAAAGTTCTCGTCTCGACGGAAACGTTAACGTCTTCGTTCTACGTAATACACACGTCCCCGGGAAATCCAAAACGGAAATTCCCGGGGACGTATCTTATATCCTATAGCCCGACCCACTCTTCCGAAAAGATAGGCGGACTGGTCCATGTAGGGTCGCGGAACCACCGACGAGGATAGATTTTCATACCGTTGCCATCTACGGCCAAATATGCCCCCCAAAAGCTGAACGTGGAATTGGAAATGATATGCCCGCGGCACAACGTCATCAAATATAAATCCACGTAGTCGGGCAGCAGTTCCGTATGTTCCACATATACGGCATCCTCCATCCAAAGATTCTCCCTCACCCATTCCATATCGTCGGAAAAGAAAAAGAAACGCGCATCGGGCCGCTTCTTTCTGACATAAGCAATGGCTTGCTGGAAATAGTCCACTCCACATAAACCGAAACTCGAGTTGGAAGGATGCAAATAGTCTCCGCGCCTCACGTGTACCGATACCGGATAATCCACGGCTCTTATCATCTGTACGAAACCGCTCTGCAGTTCTGCCAAAAACTGACGGAAAAAGAAGTAACGACGAGCATTCGGTATAAAACGCCGGTGCTGACTGTAATCGTCTATCAACACGGCTTCCGGCTTCTCGTCATCATACAATCTTTTCAAAACTCCCACGGCACGACAGATTTTGAGCCCCCAAACCACCAGTTTTATCCCCCACGGACAAGAAGGTAATTCCAGTTCAAAACAATCGGAAAGCCTCAAACCATTATGCTGTTTCAGCCTACGGTGGTCGTAAAACAGATAAACCTCATCGTGTCCGGACTCCATCAAATCCCGGAAACGACAATATTCGAACATCTGGTTCCCCAGTCCTCCTTTCAGACAAACGATTTTCATGCCGTCCGCGTACAATTCTAAAGACGTATTTTCTTTTTCACCTTTTTCGACTCGTTTTGCAAACGGTTGAGTGCCGTCACCACATACGTATATTTCCGGCTCCCGTCCTCATAAGGCAGTTTATAGAAAGTGTTCGGCGTAATCGCCACGATATTCTCGGCATATTCCAAATCTATAGGCTCGCCCTCGGCAAAGCGATAAACCACATATTGACGCGCACGGTTCATCTCGCTCGTTCCGCGCGGCTCACGCCAAAACAGCATATAGCCGTCTTCCGTCCATAAAGTGGTCAGTTTGCGTACTTTCTTCGGACGCTTGTGGTCTATCCACGGCATCTCGGGCTGCAAGGCCGGATAACGGTGGTAATAGTTGCGCAACATCGTGCCATAATTTCCTTTGTTGTCCACCACTGCCTTGGCATACCATTGGCAACTGCCCTCGATGTTAGGCAACGAACGTTGCAAAGCCATCTTGCGCTCCATCTGGTGTTTGTTCGGGTCCACGGGGTCGGCTTTGGCTACCGTACGGTCCACGTCCTGCCCGATGTAGAGAGGCCGGTGTCCGGCATGCTCGCTCCACCAGCGTATCAGCGTATCGTAGTCGGCCGCGGAATGCCCGATTTCCCAATACACCTGAGGGATGTTATAATCCACCCAACCTTCTTTCACCCATTTCAACACATCGGCATAGAGATCGTCATAGTTCTGCAATCCGCGCGTATTGCTTCCCCTCTTCGGGTCGCTCTTCAAGTTACGATAGATACCGAAAGGAGACACGCCGAACTTCACCCAAGGCTTGACGGCATGGATGCAGTCGTGCAACTGACGGATAAAAAGGTTCACATTCTCCCGTCGCCAGTCATCGCGGTTCATTCCGTTCCCGTAACGTGCATACGTCTGGTCGTCCGGAATGCGCAAACCGCTTTCGGGATAAGGATAAAAGTAATCGTCGATATGAATGCCATCCACGTCATAACGCAACAGGATGTCCGTCACGACGTTGCAGATATAGTCCCGGTTCTCGGGCATTCCCGGATCCATAATCAGTTGTTCGCCATACCAGAAATACCGCTCAGGATGCTTTCTGTAATCATGTGTGGCGGCCAGCTCCTTCGTACCTTTCGTTTTGGCCCGGTAGGGATTGATCCAGGCATGCAGTTCCATGCCCCGTGCATGACATTGGGCTATCATCCACTGCAACGGATCCCAGTAGGGAGAAGGCGGCGTACCCTGCTGTCCGGTCAGATAACGGCTCCACGGTTCGAAGCTGCTGGCATAAAGCGCATCGAACTCAGGGCGTACCTGAAACAGGATGGCATTGATACCGCACTTTTGCAGTTCATTCAACTGGTACGTCAGCGTACGCTGCATCTCTGCCGTACCCAACCCCATAAACTGATAGTTCACACACTGTATCCATGCGCCGCGAAACTCCCGTTTGGGCGACAACTGGGCCTGGAGCGCAAAGCTGCAAAGCCACATCATCAAAAGCAAAAGTGATTTTTTATTCATCATACACGTTATTTCCGTGCAAAAATACAATAAAAATCCATCATGCGTTTGCCAAACATTGACTAACTTTGCAAACATAAGGACAATTAACGAAAACAACTGATGAACGACTACATACATATCAAGGGGGCAAGGGTGAACAACCTGAAGAATATCGACCTGGACATTCCACGCAACAAACTGATTGTCATCACCGGCCTGTCCGGTTCGGGCAAGTCTTCGCTGGCGTTCGACACGCTCTACGCCGAAGGACAGCGACGTTACGTGGAAAGCCTGTCGGCTTACGCCCGGCAATTTCTCGGACGAATGAGCAAACCGGAATGCGACTACATCAAAGGCATCCCGCCCGCCATCGCCATCGAGCAGAAGGTAAGCAGCCGTAATCCCCGTTCCACCGTAGGAACTTCTACCGAGATTTACGAATACCTGCGCCTGTTGTATGCCCGTATCGGGCGCACTTTCTCCCCCGTGAGCGGACAGGAGGTGAAAAAAAACACCACGGAAGACGTAGTGCAGTGCATGCTCTCCTATTCCAAAGGCACGCGCTTCACCGTACTCGCCCCGTTGCAGGTGCGTGAAGGGCGCACCCTTCAAGAGCAACTGGACAGCGACTTCAAGCAGGGTTTCTCGCGCATCGAAGTAGACGGCGAGGTCGTGCGCATAGAGGACTTCATGCTGGAACTGGCCTCGGATCCGTCGAAAGGCGAAGACCGCACCATCCATCTGCTCATCGACCGCATGAGTTGCGACGACAGCAAAGATACCATCTCCCGACTGACCGACTCGGCCGAAACCGCTTTTTATGAGGGGAACGGGCAATGTATGTTGCGCATCGTTCCGTCGGGCATCCTGCACACTTTCTCCACGCGCTTCGAAGCGGATGGTATCACGTTTGAAGAACCTTCGGACAATTTATTCGCGTTCAACTCACCGGTCGGTGCCTGCCCCGTATGCGAAGGATTCGGCCGCGTCATCGGCATCGACGAAAAGCTGGTCATCCCCAACTCGGCCCTGAGCGTGTACGATGGAGCCGTGGTCTGCTGGCGCGGAGAAAAGATGGGCGAATGGAAAACGGAGTTCTGCCGCCGGGCACAGAAGGCCGACTTCCCCATCTTCGAGCCTTATTACAAGTTGACACGGGAACAAAAGGATTATTTATGGCACGGAAAGACCGGTGCTTCATCGCCCGAAGAGGAAATCTGCATCGACAACTTCTTCAAGATGTTGGAGAAAGACCAATACAAGATACAAAACCGCGTCATGCTGGCACGCTACCGGGGCAAAACGATCTGTCCCCAATGCCACGGCACGCGCCTGCGCCCCGAAGCCGGATATGTGAAAGTGGGCGGACGGGCCATTTCGGATTTGGTAGACCTGCCCGTCACCGAACTGAAGAAATTCTTCGACACGCTGACACTCACCGCCCACGAGGCGGAAGTGGGCAAACGCCTGCTCACCGAAATCAACAACCGCATCCGCTTCCTGCTCGACGTAGGACTGGGATACCTCACCTTGAACCGCCTGAGCAATACGCTTTCGGGCGGCGAAAGCCAACGCATCAACCTGGCCACGTCATTGGGCAGCAGCCTGGTGGGGTCGCTCTACATCCTGGACGAACCGAGCATCGGACTGCACAGCCGTGATACGGACAAACTCATCCACGTGCTCCGACAATTACAGCAATTAGGCAACACGGTCATCGTGGTGGAACATGACGAGGAAATCATCCGTGCGGCAGACTATATCATCGACATCGGGCCGCAAGCCGGACGCTTGGGCGGCGAGGTGGTATTCCAAGGCGACCTGCAACAGATGCTGGCCGAGAAACCGCAAGACACGCGAAGCTACACCGTGAAATACCTGACGGGACAGGAAACCATCGCCTTGCCGGACAGCGTACGCCCGTGGACAAACTATATCGAAGTGAAAGGTGCACGGGCCAACAACCTGCGCGGAATCGACGTACGCTTCCCGCTCAACGTCATGACGGTGGTCACGGGAGTCAGCGGGTCGGGTAAGTCCACCCTCGTACGCGACATCTTCTATCGCGCCATGAAACGGCAGTTCGACGAAGTGGCCGACCGTCCGGGCGAGTTCCTCGGACTGGAAGGCGACCTGCAAATGGTGAAAAACATCGAGTTCGTGGACCAGAATCCCATCGGCAAGTCTTCGCGCAGCAACCCCGTCACCTACATCAAGGCCTACGACGAGATACGCAAACTGTTCGCCGCACAACCGCTGTCCCAACAAATGGGATTCACGCCCGGATTCTTCTCTTTCAACACCGAAGGCGGACGTTGCGAGGAATGCAAAGGCGAAGGGACGGTCACGGTGGAAATGCAGTTCATGGCCGACCTCGTGCTGGAATGCGAGTCGTGCCACGGCAAACGGTTCAAAAGCGACCTGTTAGAGGTGAAATTCGGCGGGCAGAACATTTACGACGTGCTCAACATGACGGTAAACCAGGCCATCGAGTTCTTCGACGCGCACGGGCAATCCAAGATATCCAAAAAGCTCAAACCGCTGCAAGACGTGGGACTGGGC
>OGZD01001564.1_pt1 | contig 17279 bp, 13 predicted proteins | sample 1576701 | NCBI WGS metagenome assembly OGZD01 (sample SAMEA3541487, study PRJEB24748) | human gut metagenome | biome: human gut; feature: human-associated habitat; material: faeces | place: China | collected 2012
GAGTAGCTGTAGTATGTGTATGGTTACTTGTAGCGAAATAACTACTTGCTTTACCATTTAAAAGTGCAGCATTTAAGTTCACATTTTCTATTCCATTGTTTATAGGAATTTGGCCCTTAGAATTTCCAGCAGTTAATTCCTGTAATTTGTTTGCATTTATTGCATTATCTGAACTAATTGCATGAGATATATTATTTATTGTTATATCTTGAGAGTCATCGTTTCCTTTTGTTACTGTTAAAGTGTCATTATTTATAGAAATATTTTTAATATATGTAGCATCAATTTGTTGACTTTTATTATCTTTAATAGCATTATCGGCTGTTCCAGTTAAGTTACCAGTAAAATTTGTAGCAAATATTTCATTAGTATAAATCTTATTCCATTTTTTGTTTTCTGTACCTAACTGTCCTTCGTTATTATTTCTAGGAACTATATTTCGTATAGTCATAAATATTTCTCCTTTCTTATTAAACATTTGTAAATCTTATAATTCTATTAAAATTTTTATTGACTAAGTGCTACTAGGTAGCATATAATTTATATAAGGTGCTACTAGGTAGCACTTAACATAAAAAGAGGGGAACTAAAAAAATGAATATTGAAGAATTAAAAAACTTTAGAACTAAAAAGGGCTGGACTAGAAAACAACTTGCAGATAAATTAGCTGTATCTGTAAAAACTATACAAGCATGGGAACAAGGTTTTAAAAATCCTAGACTATCTATGTTGGCATTATTAGACAATTTATTTGCAGAAAAAGAAACTTATTCTATCTTAAATAATTTTTGGGGTATAGCTTTAAATTTAAAACCAAATACAAAACTTGTTAGACTATATACGTCTAAAGAAGAATTGGATAATCTTTTGCATATAGTAAAAATAGCGAATGGCAATAATTTAAATGGATACACTATTTTTACAGTTAAAACAAACGATTTAGAAGCGACGGATTTACTTTTAAATGATGAAATACTTAAATATAGTGATATTAAAAGTATTGAAATAATAGAAACCTATAAAAAAGCCTTAACTGAAAAACAAATAAAAGAATGCAAATTAAGAGTTAGATTAAACGAAAGGAAAATAATAAATGATTAACACAAAATTTACTATACTAACTAAAGAAAACAACTATATAGAAGATATTAATAGTATTGAAGAATGCTTTAAATATAATGTTTTAGAACTATATGAAGTAACATTCGGTAAAAAACAATTACTGATAGCATTTAATAATGATATTAAAAAATATGTTTTTAATTTTGCAAATGGTTATTTTTCTATAGAAGCATTACAGCAACTACAGGAATATAACAATAATAATGATGTATTATATAAATACCATTCTGAATTAATAGCACGTGAAATATCTATTTTAAGTGGCGAAAAGTGTTCTATTTTTATAGGTCAATTAAACAAAAATAAGAGAAATAGATTTGTGCATTCTAATGCTAGAAAAAAAGACGAAACCACTTTAAAAGATATTTTAAAAGATTATGAATATCACTTTTTAAAAGAAGTATCTTTAGAAATTTTTTCTCTAGATGGTACTTATTTAAAAGCTATAACGTTACGTAAAGAAAAAGATAGATATACAAGTCCTGATTTTAAATGGCTAGATTATGTACAACAAATAGAATATTAATAATAATAACTTCTTTTATTTTTTTTAATAAAAGAAGTTATTATTATATTCTGTTTACTAATACTTGCATTAATCCTTAGGCATAATATCCCCATTATCGTCTAATTCAAATAAATTTATACAACTGTTAACATATGATTCAGTTGCAACATTCTCTAAATTACTTTCTAATCCTATTTTTAATTTAGAATCTTCTTCATTGTAAATAATTTGATATTTATCGCTAGATCCTCGATCTATTTCAATACCAGCTTTATTTTTACTTATTTTATTAGAAGTTTCTCCTGCATTAATAGTAATAATATTATCTTTTATAGTAAGCTTGTTAGCATCTAACTTAATGTTTTCACCATTAACATTTAAATTGCCGTACATATTAGTAGTACTATTTATATTAGACATTTATGTATATCACCTCTGTTTTAATATATTCTATTAATATTATTACTCATGATATAGGCTATATTTTAGCAGGATTTCTATTATGTAAAATAGAAATAATTAGCATAAAAGAGATATATTGAGGTGTATTACAACATGAATGATAAAATAATTGGTATTGTTAAATGTTTTGGTGGATATGATAGAAATAATGTAATAAAAAATTATGGATTTATTGTGTCAGAAATTAATATAGGAGATATATATTTCAATAAAAAAAATATAAATAATAAAGAAAAAATTTTAGACAGAAAAGATGTTGTTATTTTTGATCTAATAGAAAAAAATAAAAAGCTACTAGCAATTAATGTGACTAAATTAAAAGATGATAAGGATTTTGTTAATTTCATTAACAATGATCAAGAGTTGATTAAAGATATTATAAAAAAGCTTAAAGATATTAACAAACGATATTATTTTAGAAATTTTTATATAAAAGATGCATTTGATTTTCTTGATATTAGAACAAAAGTATTGATAGATGAATTTGCGGAATTGCTAACAGATAAAGAAAAATTAAATTATTACATAAAAATAATAAATAGTAATGAACAAGATACAGTTATAAAAGAAAAACTAAAAAAATATTTATTATGTAAAAATTTAAAAACAAAATATGATTTAACAACTGAATTTTTGTTTGATTTGCCAAGATGTATATTGTTTGATAAAGACATATTAAATTCTCTACCAAATGAAATGATTATAGAATTATCAAAAAAGATATTAACTATAAATAGTAATCAACATATATATAATGCCAATGAATTAAACATCATAAGAGAAATTTTTACGAATACTGTATATGAAGTAGCTAATGATCTTTCTTTAGAGTTATTATTATCATGTATAGAAATAAATAACAACTATATAGATGTAGATCGCATAATAAAAACTTTAGATCTGGATAAAAAAATTATATTTATAAGTGATTTTTATCAAGAATTAGATATTAAAAAGCAAAAAATAATAGATTTATTTGATGTTTTTAACGAAGAGATTGACATTGATATATTGCCAGAAGATGTATATTGTGAAGAACTTTTAGAGAAAATGAGTGACGATCAAAAGATAGACTATATCAAAAAAGCATTAAATTATTATAAAGATAAAGATGTAAATGATTTTAATGTTACAGAAGCTAAAAATATTTTACAAGAAACTTATAAGAATTCTATTACCTTAACGATAAATAACATGATAATGAGTGATGATGAAAATGCAACATGCTATAAATTTTCATATTTTAAAAAAATGATAATAGAATATGTCAAAATATTTAATGATAAAGATTTTGTGAATAAAAACATACATTTTTTAAAAAATAATTTAAAAACAATAAAAGGATTTGACAATAATGATTACAATCTTTTAATTTATGACCTATCACAATTAAATATATTAGATATATCTTTGGAATTAAGCAAAAAACAAATAAAATATTTTCAAGATATATACAAAAATAAAAGTTCTAATATGATAGATGTATTTTTTCAGCTATCAACAAAAGCTCAATGCACTTGTTTATATTGGTTAACATATTTTAATAAGTTTGATGATCTTAAAATCATTTTTGAAGAAATAACAAAACGAGATAAAAAATCTATATTGTATATTATTACATATATCTTATTAAGTAGAGCATATGTTTATCCAGAAAGCGTAGATAGATTAAAGACAGTACAGGTTTTGATTGATAACTATATAGATAATATAAATAAAGAAATTGTAGAAGACAAAAGAAAAAATACAGATAGGCCATTTAACTTATCTATGTTAACGAAAGTTTGCCCTAGAACTTCAAAATTCTGCGAAGCACAGTGTCAAATAACACCTGAAGAAAAAAAGATATATTGTCCTCAAAAAAGAATGTATTGCGCAACTTTTAATAAGTATAGTGGATTACACATTGAATTTAGTGATAGTAACATATACAGAGACGATAATATAGTTTGGCCATCTCTTGAATGCAAATCGCCTCATTCAAATTTAAATTTAGCAGAGTTACTTCTATTGGGAAATATGTTTGATGATAGAGTATTTAAAGAGGCTTTTATTGGCGAACAACGTTTAGTTAAAGAAAATTATGTTGGAAAAATACATGCAATGCTAAATTATGGAAATGATATATTAGAGCATTTATATTGTCGTAAATGTGGAAGATTAATGCGACCAAATTTAAATAATACAGGAGTAAAGAGATTTTATAATGAGGATAAAAATCCATACTATAAAATATACGCAATTAAAGCAGCTACTGTATATTCTTGTCCTAATTATTCACATGAAGATACAGAACATGACCATAATGTCTATTTAAATGCTTGTAGTGGTGGTTGTAAGGAAATAATAGACAGCAGAGATTTAAATATTCGTGAATTAGCTACTTTTTATAATGCGACAGAAACGCAAGGGTATTTATTATGTAAAAAATGTGGTAGTGGAGATGAAAATTTCTTATCTGGTAGTATTTGTCCTAACTGTGGCTCTTATCATGTGAAAACAGAGAATGGTAAAAGTTATACTTGTTTAGATTGTGACTATCAATTTAGACCAATGTTTAGTAAAAAAATATACTGTCCTAATTGTTATGAACGTTCTGGTAGAAATAAATACAATTCGGAAATATATAATATTAACTCTGAAGATGGAATACATTTTCATTGTAATAATTGCAATTCAGATTTTGTAAAAAAACAAGAAAAAGATATATATATAAAAAAATGTAATGACGGTAAAACACAGGTATTAATTCCAATCTTTTGTAAAGAGTACAACCAAAATATCGAAGAAGATAGACAAGAAAATAAACAACCATTAACTCTAGTGGAAAAAATGTTAGCTAAATATGGTATTATTTAAAAAATAGGAAGTAGAATTGTATGAAAAACATAAACAATTTAATACAGCAAATAAGAGCCTTTTTGAGAGATTTTATTATTTTTACATTCAAACATAAGCGTAGAAAAAATAAACCTCTTAAAAAGATTCTTATTTTAATGTTTTTTATCAACTTGTTCTTTTCCACATATAAACAGATAAATATGGTTGCATATTATTGTGAGCTTGTCCGCCACCAGAATTATTGATAGTAATAGCATGACTATGTTCTCCAGCAGCAGATAAATTTTGTGTTTTATAGTCTGACCACACATCACCATCACCAAATCTAGGAACGCCACCATTTCCTGATTTACCATGAGATGCTCGCATAGTTAAAGCATGAGTATGAGTACTACCAGAAGTGGTTGCGTTTCCTGTATGATTATGAGGAGCTGATTCGCTAACTGTTAATGTGTGTTTATCTTCTCCTCCAGTACTGCCAGCGGAATAATTAACTCCCCAAGTCGAAGTTCCTTGAGCTAGTAATACACGTCCAGCAGGCAATGCTTCCCAATTTCCTATTTTAAATAATGTAGCAGGATTTGTAGATACAGTAGACATATATATAGCACCTATTGGATAGATTTGATCAAAACTAATGATATCTAAATTAGTAGCTGAACCGTCTCCTTTATATACGGTTAAAGTATTGTCTGAAACAGATATATTTTTTATATATGTAGTATCTATTTTTTGTCCTCTACTATCTTGAGTTGCTTTTATAGCATTTGGAACATTATCTATGTTTATAATAGAACTTACATCATTGCCTTTAACGATTGTTAATTTATTATTATTTCCTTGAATATTTTTAATATACGTTTCATGTATATTTTGTCCTAGATAATCTTGTTTAGATTTTATAGCATTATTAGCATTGTCTACTGTTCCAGTAAAAGCAATAGTTATACTATCGTCTAAATTATTAGCACTTAAGTTTATATTTTGTCCAGACTTAAGAGTTAATGTATCTGTTTTTTGATCTGCGCTAATAATTGTAGCTCCTACAGAAATATTAGAAAAAGTATTTTGATTTTCTTCGCTATTTAAATTAACATTATCTAATTTAATTTTATCTTCTTTAGACATTAATCCATCATTTATTTGAGTGGCTAATGGATATGAACCATTTTGTAAAGTTATAGAACTAGATATATTATTACCTTTTGTAAAAGTTAATGTAGATCCATCTACAGATATTTTCTTTATATAAGTTTCGTCTATTTTATTGTTTAATTCATCTTTTATAGCTTTTTGAGCAGTTCCATTCTTATCTAGTTTAGTATCTAGTTTAGAATCTTTTATATAAGATAAAAAATTCCATGTATTTATACCATCTCCTATTTTTACAAAGCCAGTATCTTCTTCAAGTGCTATTTGACCTTTTTCTAAAATAGGATTGTTCGTTTTCCAGTTTTGAGCAGAATCAAGAAATGCTGTAGTTTTAAAACTATTAATTCCTGCGCTTCTATGTACTTTCCATTTAACAGTTCCATCTATTATAATTTCATTATCTTCAACATCATCTGTTAAATAGGATAAATCTGTTTTTGCTGTTATACCTTGTTTTATACAAATTAAATATGTTCCTATAAAATCTTCGTTTAGTATGACTTTATCATCTAAATTATAAGAAGTATTTGCTTTTCTGAAACTTAAAGTTTCTTTAATAATATTAACTACATTTGTTTTTAAGTCAACAACTTGACTTGATACAGTTAAAGGATAAAAATCATTATAATTATTGTCCTCGTATATTTTTATTTTTCCTTTTGTAGCCATAATAAAAATCCTTTCTTTTATTTTTATATTTTAGTTATATAAACATTAGGATTATTAACGTTAACATTGTCAAATATGATTACATTGTTAGTAGTTAATTTTGTAAAGTTTTTAAATGTAAATTTTAAACTTTCTTGAGGGCATTTTGATTGTTTAAAAATATCTTTTATTTTCTTTATATCTAATTCTGATAATTTATGTAAGGAATAAATAGTCACATATATCTCTCCTTTAATATAAAATTTTAGGGAGTTTAGCGTAATCTAAACTCCCTTTTATTAAGTACGTTATTATGTATTTATTATTCTACAGGTGCATCCCAAGAAGCTAAGAGTTTATCTCCATATTTAATAACTAAGCAACCATTTTCAACAGTTACTTTCCACTGTCCATTTACCAATTGTTCAGATCCTGCTGTTGTAGCATTAGATACAGCTTTTGTAACAAATTCTTCTGTTGCTAAAGCTTTAGTTTCGCTTTCTACACCAGCTTTTAATTTATCATCACTTTCATCGAAAACAATTTGATATTTAGCTTCACTACCACGATTAATTTCAATACCAGCAATACCTTTAGTAACGCCTTCGCCTTCATCACCAGAATTTAGAGTGATCATATTATCTTTAATTACTAAATCTTGAGAATTAACTGTAGTAGTAGTACCAGTAACATTTAAATTACCATTAACAGTTAAACCAGAAACTGTAGCATTATCTTCAAGTGCAATAGTGATATCGCCATTATTAGCAACAGTAGTATTAATATTAGAACCACCAACAAATTTCAATCCACCATTAGCACCAGTTACTGTATAACCGTCTCCAGAATCTCCAGTAACATTAATTTGTTTACCTTCTAAAGTAGAAGAAAGTGCAGAAATTTTACCATCTAGAGTAGTATCTGCTTTTTTATAAGCAGTATCAACTTCTGTAATTTTTTCTTTTAGTTCTGTTTTAGCTGCTTCTATTTGTTCTGTAGCGTTAGAGCCAGCAGAAGCAATAGAACCTTCTAATTCAGTCTTTAAGTTATGTATTTGATTTCCTGTTACAGCATCTTTACTTTCTGCACCTATAGTGCCTTCCTGCTGTATTGTTAATTTTCCTGTAACATTTAAAGTACCATTGACGTTAGTATTACCAAAGTTAGAAGTACCTAAAAATGTTTTAGGACCTGCTGCAAATGTTGCAACTTTTGACTTTTCTGCCATTTAAATCATGCCTTTCTTTTTTATTTTTTTTGGTTAACCTAATATGTATATTACTTAATGCAAATGTCATTATTCAGTCGGTTTTTTCCATGGATCACCAATTATTTTATCTCCGTATTTTAATGCTAGATTTCCATCTTCATTTACGATAAATTTCCATTTACCATCTAAATTATTTTCAATAAAATGAGATTCTAGAGCTTTAGAGATATCTGCTCCATTTTTTATCTGAGAAAAATTCGGTTTGAACAAATCATTTCACTCCTTTTTGTATTTTAGACGTTAAAACTTCATTACCATTATAAGCAATACTGAAATTATTTTTATTATTGCTGATTTTTAGTTTATTAAGTTTTTTAGAAACGGCATTAGAAGGATAGTTAACAATAGTATTGTCTGAATTATTAATATCATTATCTATAATAATATTATCTGATTCTTTAAGAATCATATATTCTACTACTACTTTACTGTTTATAATGGAAAAGCTATTTTCAGCATCCTTATTCCAAATTATATTATTAGTTGATTTATCGTATGTAAAATCCGGAACAAAATACGTTAATCCATTAATAGACATAGACATTATATTATCCAATGGTGTTTTAGTTAAGTGAAATTGATTTTGTTCTTCTTCATTAACTTCAAAGACGTCTTGATATAATTGAACATCTAATATCGCAAATCTATAATAATTAGTTTTGTTCCAATAATAGAGCATCTTTTCATCAATAGCACAATATAATTTGTCTACAGTACCAACAGCAGGAAAATCACTTTTATTACCTACAAAAATATCAGATATTTTCTTTATGAAAGAATCGTATCCTCTTCCTACATAAAATTCTCCAGTATCTGTAGTAAATACTAATGTACCTACATTTTCACTATCAGTGAGTTTCTTTTTTGTAGAATACTTTAATGTACCTAGATTTAGGCTAGGCTTTGTGTGGTCTATCGTTTTATTAGGAGCAGATTCACTATTTTTTTGATCCACAATAAAACGAGTTACAGTTTGTTTGTCCATAATAATATAAAACTCCTTTTATTATTGTTAGTTTACATATACATATTACTCTTACAATATAGTTTTATAGAGGAATTATTTCAAAAAATAGAGTTTTTAAATCGTTTACTTTCAATCTAGTATTGTTAGGAGCCTTAAAAATAAAATCTAGAGAAATATAATTATTTGGATTATTTTCTACAGTACCATCATTCAAAGCTCCACTTAATTCTATTTGATCAAATGTTAGTACTCCTATTTTATCAGCTTTATTAATAGTTAATATTTCTGTCTTATTTAATACAACAGTACAGTAATCTAATAAAATGAAGTCTTCTTCTTTATCAAAATAAATATTTATATTAAAATTATTTAAAGATTGTACGTCTTCTGTACCCCAACGATTATTCCATATTTGCATATTAACGTTTATACTATTCTCTTTAGTATAAGATCCAGCATAAATTTCATTTGTTTTGTTAAATTCTGTATCATTGTCTAATTTAGCATACCATGTAATTATAGGATCATTCATTAATGTTCACCCACTTTTAATATTTGTATGTATATATTAGCATCACTTGCCATCAAGTCACCGCTAATATCAACACGTATATCGTTATCTATTTGTGTTAAAAAATATTCAGTATCTTTTATTAAATTACGATTCATTCGTTCACTTATATAAGTAACAATTATAAAATCTGTTATTTTTGTGTTAGATAAAATTATTGTATCAGTAGAAGGAAAAAGAGCATATTGTTGTCCAGAAATCATTTTATTTTTAACAGTTTCTGGTAAATTAGATTCAGTTAAAATTGAATCAGTTTTTAAATAATCATCTAAATTTCCAACTGAATTGATATGATCCTGTATATTATCTTCAATAGACTCTAATTGATTATATACGTTATCATTCAATTCACTTAAATCTTCTTTCAATTGAGTACAATCAGATATAGCTTGATCAGCTTTATTTTCTATTTCATGCATCATCATATCTAGATGATCATAGCTCCAAACGTGTTTACTAATTTTATATGTAATTATGTCTCCACTATTTAATGTTATGTTTGGCTTGATTTTAAAATATGTAGTCATTTTTTTTCTATCAGATTCTGTTGCTTCTATTGTTTCTGATATCATCTCTATAAAATCAATATCTTTATTTAATCTTAATCCGTTTACAAAAACTTCTAATTGATCTTCTCCTATCACATAAGCCATATCAGTTTGAAAAATATGATTTATATTTTCTGGACTATAATATATGTAATTTTCATCTATAAAAATAGCTGCTCGTTGAAATGTTTCTTTTACTGGTTTATTGCGAACACAATGATGAACTATACATTCTACATAAGTAGGACGATCTAATGGATCTTTTAATCTAAATCCTCTACCATTACTTAAATAATCTTTATCGCTTTTTATGATAATTTCATCAAATTGATCACTCATTAAAGGAACGTTATCAATAATGATTTCTAATGCGCTAGTATCTGGCACATAAAATAAATTTGTTTCATCATCATTAAACATAAATGTTTGTGCATCTTCTGGAAAATCTTCTATGGTCCATATTTTTTTATCTCTTAAAGCTAACGTAGAAAAATCATTTATAGCTACCCAACCAAAATCTCCATCAGTTTCTTTCCATATATATATTGTATTAGTTTCACTATCATACCATAAATCATTTTTTTCTGGATTCTCAGGTTCTTCAAAATAAATAAATTTAGGTTTTTTATACAATTCACCATTTAAGTATAAATTATTATCTTTATCTACATATACTTTTCTATAACTTCTATGATTAATGAAAAAATCTACTGTAATTTTAGTATCTATATTCCAATATATTATTCCTACACAAAAATAATTAATATAATCTCCTAAATCAACATGAGACGGAGATGTTGACGGTATACTTTTTTCGTATTCATATTCTCCATTTTTATACAACATTAAAGAATCTATTCTGTTCTGAGTTCTTTTATAAGTTACTTTAATTGTTTTATTTTCCCATGAATTGGCATTTATATATATTTTATTTCCTATAAGTTGCATAATTGGAACTCTCATTCCAGTTGTTTTTTCATTAGCAGATATATCAGTTTCTTGTGGTTGATTACCTGTATTTGGCGGAATATATTCTATATATCCATACGTTTCTTCTGAATATGGTCTATGTTTTAATGTAATTATGCCACTTGCTGGACAAATTATTTCTTCTGTTTCTACAGTATATTCCGGAGGTCCTACAGTAAAAGTTTGTTCAGGAATAATAACTTCTTCACCATCTTGATTTATTAATATCCCTTCAGAAACTGTTATACTAAAATCTTTTAAATTAGCAGATAAATCAAATCCTTCTACTAATCCATATCCACCAATTCTTAAACGTTCTTTTGTTATCCAATCATGAATTAAATCAAAATTATAATTTATATCTTTAGCCTTAATTCCTGGAGCAAAATTTAAATCTATTAATTTATTTATCATTTTATTCCTCCTTATTCATAAAAAAATATTGGATAATCACCAGAAGATATATGTTTATATACTTCTTTTTGTATTATATTGTTATACTGTTCGCATTCTTTAGGTAAACTTATAATAATAGTAGAACCTATTCTATATGGTCTACCATATATATTACCAATATCTATTAAATCAAAATTATTTGGTTGATTTTTTGGCAATCCTCCACCATTAATTCGTATGTCATGATTTCGTGTTTCTTTTGTAGTTGTTAAAGTAATATAACATAATATATTCCCGTCTTTTTCTAAATCATAATCACTACAAGAAACAAAAGTAAACATAGACTCTATTTGGGGAGATGTTGGTTTAGTACAGATATAATATTCTATATCTACATCAGATAACCTAAAAGTTTGAGTGTTATTATTAAATATTTTATTTGATGAGCTATAATATGGATTTATAGTTATATAAGCAATATCATCAATAATATTAGAAGATATACTAAATTTAGTTTCAATGTGATTAATATCTTCTTCAAAATAGTTTATTACTGTTTGTTTTGTAGTTAAAAAAGATGTTTCTCCTTCTTTTTTTGGAGTATCAATATTATTTATTTTATAAAAATACATATCTCCATTGCTGTTTAATCCTTTAAATTTAACGTTATCGTTAGAAATAAGTATATTTATTATTTTATATTGATTACCTATATCATAATCATCATTTAATAAAAGTTTATTAATATTTATATTTTTATGATTTATATTTAATTTATTATAAGAATATGACATATAATCTATAGGCTTAGTTGTTATCCAAGAATATGCTGTTTTACTTAGATAATAAGACCTTAAAAATACATACATAATAACTTCATAAATTAATTTAGCATTACTTTCTAAATCATTTAAAACGTAATTAGGAGTTAAGATTAAGTGTCCAGCATCTTTTTTTTCAATAATTAAAATACTATTAGCGAAATTTATATAATTATAGATATCACTACTATATTTTTTATGTCGTTTGTTAGCATCAAATATAAAATAATGTTCATTTTCTTTTTTGTTTTGAGGATATTGTTTTATATTAAATATACTAGTATCTTCATATATTGTTATATTTTCAATATTTTCTTGTGGAATTAAACTATCTTCAAAACTATCAATACTTAACCATAAATTAACATGATTGTTTAATAAATTATCTATATCAATATCTATAAGTTCATTATCGCTATTTGTAATATTGACTCCATCACTAGAATGAGCAAATATTATATCATTTTCCATCAGAGAAGAAGTAATTAATGATTCTGGCTTTAAAGATTTATTGTTAATAGATATATTAGAAGGAGCTATATCTCGTCTATATGCATCAGCAAATATACTTATTAAACTACTTGAGCGTTCAAGACTTTCACCATCTTCAATAACAGATATTTTTAAGTTATAGTTATTATTATTTAAAAATGCAATATTCTTCTTTATAAGAACATTACATGAAAAAGATTCTGGCGTATATTCTATAATATTTTTAGGTTCATATATGTATTCATTACCATTTCTTTTTAATTCTATATTATCTAATATTTCATATTTGCTATTAAAAAATAAATCATCAGGATTTACTTTTGAATAAGGTCTAATAGGAGTTTTTTCATCTTTTAAATATTCTTTATTGATTTTACAATTTATTTTTAAATTTTTATAAGTTAAATCTATATACGATAATGGAATATCATTAATATTTAAATTATCTGTTTCTATTATGTTATAATTAGGAATTTGTATTTTCAATAGTTACTCCTCTTTTCTTAAAACAACATATTTATTTTTATCAGGAATGATATTTGTAGTCTTATAAGAATATGTAGATCCATCATCATGCATATTGTAATTAACGTATACCATATCTTCATTAGTAGCTATATCTACTTCGTATTGATCTAAATTCTCAATATAATTTATAGCATAACTATCATTTTTAATATAATCGATAATTATTTGTTTGTATTTTTTTAATTCAGTTTGTTCAATTCTTATTTCGTTATTAGCATAATCTATGTTATATTCATTACCCAATAATATATTGTATTGCTCAGCGTAATAGTCTATAGAATTAATAATTCCTTTTGGAACTCTATATAGATTACTTTCTTTAATAATACTATTAGGTAATATTCCATAAATTATTACGTTATTAGACGCTTCTAGTAGTTTTTTAGATAACACTAAATTATTGTTATCAGTATTAAATACTTCTCTTTCGTAATTAGTAAACCAATATTCAAAATCACTTATATCGCTATATTCTATTATTATATTTGGATATTTTATCTTTAATTCATCTAAAATATTTATATAAGTATTTTCATTAAAATATTCTATTGTATATTCTTTGGTTTTTAGTTTTATAAAAGAAGAAGCACATTCTTCAATAGTATTTTTAGTCATATCTACAGTAGCGTAATCAGGAATAGCATAAACTTTAAGGTTAGAACTGTTTACAAATAAACTACTTGCATTTATAGATATAGGATACTGTGAAGAATATAATTTTAAGGTTTTATTTTCTATAGAAAATTCTCTATACGAACTAGATAGATCAAAAACCGTTTTTTTATCTTCTTTTGTTACAATAATAGGCCCATTAATTTTAGCGATTATATACTTTTTAAATGTTTTCTGTAATATAACGTTAATTTCTTCTCCATCAAGTTTAGTTAGTATAAGCTCAAAAATAAATGCATTAATATTTCTAAAAACATTAATTTTTTGCTGATCTTCTTCGCATAGTTCAATATTTATTTGTTTGTAAATATTTTTATATTCAGTATCACAAATAGAAAGAATACTTTTCCCTACATCATATATATAACCGTATTCTTGTTTTAATTGTACATTTATTTCTTCTATTGTTGTTCTATGGTTTATTGTTTCTATTACTGCATAAGGACAAGGTTTTGTGAAATCTATATATTTAGGTATAGTTGTTATTGTTCCCTTCCATCTAACCTGTTTTAATTCTTTTAAATAAACGGTCATGTAGCTACCATCAATAGAGACAACTTCTCCTTCTGTTTCTACGTAACCACTATCTGGATCTTCTTTGATAGAAATGTTTTTTATCTTACCATTAACTCCTTTAAATTTTAAATTTACTACCATATCAGTAGTTAAATTAATTATGTTATCTTTAGACAATAAATTTTTATTCTCATCTTCAAAATTTTTTTCTTCGTACTGAACATCTGAAGGAATAACATAACAATCTATATTAAACTCATCATTAACTTTATCTGTGTCATAACTAAGATAATAAATACCTTTTTTTAATGGTATATTATATTGTTCTATTTCGGCATCATAGTCACAATTTTCAAACATAAATCCATTATCAAAAAAAGATATTCTACCTCCACAAGTATTTTTTATACTAGCATTCCAATTTTTAGCTATACCTTGTTTAAAAGAAAAAGAATGAATTATATTGTTTTGATTTGAATAAAATCCTATTCTGTATCTACCTATTTTCTTTTTTAATGTTATTTTGCCTAAATTATATGTAGTATCATTATCAAATATCCAATCGAATGATACTTGATTATTTTTATATGTAAATTTAAGTTTAATATTTTTATTGTTAATAGATGGAGATAAAACACAAGATGTATGTTGAAGTTGTTGTTGATTTGAAAAATTTTTTTCTATTACAGTAAAATCATTACTGCCTATTTTAAATAAATAAGCAATGTCTATTTTTTGCAAGGATACATCATTATCTTCTATTATAACTATGCCAAATCCAGGCATTATATAATCTATATCTAAATCTATAATTAAGTCATCTTCAAATACGTATGAACAAGACAATATATCTTGTTCATAGAATTTGATACCATCGTTGATTTTTTCAATTCTACTGTTAGAGTCAAATATTTGTTTCAAAATTATTTAACCACCTTCATGTATATATTATTAATTTTTACAATAGTATTTGCATTATTTATATCAATTTTAAATTGGAAGAATCTATAATTTTCAAAAATATGCGCATTTGTACAGTTAAATTCATCATCAAAAATACATTCATACCATTGCGTAAATACTTCTGACATATCGTCTTTTTTATATCCTCGTACATAGAATTTAAAATATTCTTTATTCGTAATATTACAATCTATTTTAGACAATATAAATTTATCTTCATATGTAGTATCGTATACTTTAGTTATTAAAAAACCTTCATTATTGCGATTAATTTTAGGACTAGTAGTTTCTCCTTCAAAATACGCAACATAAATAGATAAATCATTTATTATTTTGTGAGGCGGAAGTTCTATTCTTATTTTTATATAATCAAATATATTAGCTACAGTCATTTCTAATATATTTGTTTTATCTACAGAGAATAATTTATTAAAGTTATTATCTATAGAATTAGAAGTAAGAAGCTCTATATTAAAGCCACTCATTTCATTTATTACTACATTATTTATTACTACGTATAAATCTTTAATAGATTTTTTATTATTTAACATAATTGCAGGAGTTATAATGCTTCCATATTCAGAATCGTTGTCGGTTGAATAAAAAGCTCCATGACTTAAGATAACTTTTTCTAAAATACATTTATCTAAATCTTGTTTAATGTTATAAATTTGAGTTACTCCCCAATCAACGTTAGAACCAGTTTGAATTTCGTTATCGGAATTTAATTCTAGCCCATTTAAAGTATTTCCATTTATATCGAAATTGAAAATATGCTCATATAATTCATATGCTTTTTCTTGTATACCATCGTTAAATAGTATATTTAAATTTTTATTATGTGATGCTACTATGTCTTTATCTTGAGATAATAATAATATGTCATCTAAATATCCATTACCCATAACTAATAAAAAATATCTAAACGATAAATCTTCATTTTTAAAGTTATAATAATATACATTTGTATCGTTAACGTTGGATAATTTAGCATAAGGTTCTACTAATATACTCTTAGACATAGAATTTTGTCTTAATTTAATTTCTTTACATATAGATAGATTTAATGTTTTTGATGCTAGTAAAGATAATATATTGTTATTAGGATTTAATTCTAATAATGCATACGAATTTGATTTTAATGGATTAAATTTTAAACAAATATCGTTAAATTGTTTATTAAGTGATATATCCATTTCAAAGTAGATCCAACTTTCAAAAGTATCACAAGAACTTATAGAATTTAATTTACTAATTCCTTTAACATCTTTATATTCGGAATCTATATGGCACAATTCAATAGTTCGATTATAATTTGTCATTATAGAATCTAAAACGTGATTAATTGATTTTTGCATAAATTGTAGAAAATCTATTGTTCTTTTGACATAATGTAACTCAATATAACTCATCTTATCTATAGGATCACTATACATGTTTTCAAAAAGATAAAACTCATTTCCAATATTATCGTAAAAATATCCTGTTTTTACAACAATATTATTGTTTTGATTGATTATTTTTGTAGTGATTTTATTTTCTTCTATGATTACTCCAAAATTAGGATTATCGCAATGAGCTATAATTTTATCAGGGATTATGTTGTTTTCAAAATCTACTATATTTATATCATTATTCTTTGAATCATTAATTATTATAGGCTGTGAATTTATAATCTTATATGCATCAACTGCATATCCAACAGAAGCATATAATGAATCTAACGATTTATAAGATAATGATACTGGCCTATTGTAATCATAGATAATAATAGCTTTTTGTCCAACATATGTTTTATTTAACCAAACTATAATACCACTGTCTTTATTTAAC
>OGZD01001566.1_pt1 | contig 17249 bp, 22 predicted proteins | sample 1576701 | NCBI WGS metagenome assembly OGZD01 (sample SAMEA3541487, study PRJEB24748) | human gut metagenome | biome: human gut; feature: human-associated habitat; material: faeces | place: China | collected 2012
ATAATATCCAAATTCTAAAAATCGTACCGTATATTGAAATCATTGCCCAATCAATCGGAGAGTTTGAAAGAATAGAATAATAGATTACTAACATCGCAGGATAACGCTTACAGCGTTCCCCGCTTAGCCATTATGAACAATTAAAAAACAATATATGATTGAAGCATTGAGAAATAGAGGGTTTATTGTACAAGAAAGAACAAAAGCTAATAAATTATCTTCTGCCTTTTTACAGCGATACAATAATCTCCCGACAGATTATATGAGATTTTTAAATGAGTTCCAGCTTATCACGAATAAAGATGATAACGCTTGGTTTAATTCCATTGAAGATTTTAACGGAGCAAGTGACAGTGAAATCCGTTGGAATGAATTTGAGATTATGAGCCTCGAAACACTTGAAGGTGACGAAGAAGCCTGTAATGAAATCCGTAACTTTTGGAATACACATATTCCTATTGCTATGGCAGTCGAGGGAGAATATCAATATCTATGTATTGATTTGTCACTTGAAAATTATGGTAAAATCTATTATGGCTTAGAACCTGAATTTGAAGATTCGGCAGACTTTCTTTGTAATAGCTTCAATCAATTATTAGAACTACTTTCTTCTGATTGCGAAGATAGTAGGCTTAAATCTTTTAAATGAGTTCATAACGAAGCGTGATAACGCTTACAGCGTTCCCCGCTTAGCCATTAGCAACCCTAAAAAAGAAAGAAAATGACAAAAGAAGCATCCAAATTGATGACAGAAGAAAAGTTTTGGACAATCATCGAAAATTCTAATCGTGGACGAAATTTGAAAGAGTGTCTAACCCCACTTTCCGAAGAAGAATTGTTTGGGTTTAGATATTGGTGGGAATATTTTTGCAGCCTATCCTATAAGCAGGACTTATGGGCTGTTGCCTACGTCGTGCTTGGCGGATGCAGCGATGACGGGTTCGACTATTTTCGATTTTGGCTTATTGTGCAGGGGCGGAAAGTGTTTTACAACGCATTGGAAAATGCAGATACCTTGTGTGATGTGTTCTCGAAACTTGAAGATCCGGAAGGAGACGATTATCCAGAACAAGAGGACTTAGATTATGCCGTTCAGGCAATTCTTGGAGAGCGAACCGGGAATGAAGATTACTTTTATACAGCGGAAGAAAACTATTCATTACCCCAGTATGCTCACGAAATCGAATTTGAATGGGAAGAGGACGATGAAGAATCCATCCGCAAGGTTTGTCCACGAACTTTTGATAAATGGTGGGAAAATGATGTGTTCTGAACGAGGTTGCTAACAAGCGGCTAAATCTCCCCAAAGGTCGATTAGCCACCAAACATTATCAATAAATTAAATAATAGGAAAATAAATTATGTCAAGATTAGGTGTTTTATATGCTTTGAAAGAAGATGAACTGAACAAACTTCGTTCCTTGCCACAGGAAGAAAGATATAATTATATGTTAGAAGAAATAGAGGAATCTTTATTGGAAACGCCTCGTGGTTGTGAGTTGGATAAAGCATGGGAAGGTATCCAATATTGTCTTGGTGGTGGTGTGTGGAATGAGGAAAATACTATTCCAACAAACATTGTATTTGGTGGAGAGTTCTTAGTTGAAACAGACGATGAAATCATCACTCTAAAAAAACATTCTGATGTAATACAAATAGTTAGCTATTTGCATCAAAATAATCTGCAAGAAATTGTACGAAAGAATTGTCCACTAATAGATGAACAAGAATACACATTACCTAAAAATGATGATACTTTAAACTATCTTTTAGGTTGGAGTGAAGATATTCTATCTTTCTATGAAAATGCTCAAAAAGAAGGTTGTTCAGTCATCTTTACAGTTGATTTGTAACTCACTGAAGAAAATATTGATAACAAGCACCTGTGCCACCTAACGGCGGCAAGCTGCATCACATTACCAACAGTAGCATTATGGATAAGGAAATAGAAAAACTTACAGCAGCAATAACAAAAGCCACACGAATGGCTTTCCAAAAGTTGTTTAGCAATGGAGAACATTTCTATTATTGTGCGCTTTTGACAACTGGAGAAGGTCTTGCTCCCATTATTTCCGCATGGTCTTGGGAAGTATTAGACAGAGTATCACAAAAATATTCCAAAACATACGCACAAGATGTAAAGTGGTCTTATGCAGACTCTCCCTATTATGCTTTTGGAGATAACGAATATTTCGATGCTGTTAAACAACTTTTTGAACATAGGACAAACATTGATAATCTGAATGATGAAGCATGGGAAAAAGAGTTGGATTTCAGGATAATGGCAATGGTAGAAGCAATGTCAATTCTTGATAGCGAGGGATTGTTTGCGCAAAACCAATCACGCAAGAATATTCTGATAAATGTAGAATTGATGCCGCCTGATGCTTCGAATACACAAAGGGCTTTAGAGTTAAACAACCCAGAAGATATTGAAGATTATCTTCAAGAAGCTGCTGAAAGTGAATAATTAAGTTGGTAACAAGTAGATAAACTTCCCTAACGGTCAGTTATCTACATCCCATTAGAAACAATTAGTGCGCATGAAATATAGTGAAACCATAAATTCATTGATAAGAAAGGGGTTGAATGAAGTAAATCATTCAATCAATGGACATTTGCCTTTATCTATAAGACGTGAGATACTGCAAACAATCAATGAGCCATGCGTCATTGGGAAAATAAGCATTTCATGCGCATTGAAAGTATATCCGATATGGAATGATTTTTTCAAGAATGATACTGAAATAATCGGATTGATAAAACAGTCGGAGAAATTTCTATTAGGGCAGATAAATGAAAAAGAGTTGTTAGGTAATGCCGAACATTTAGAAGTGTTCGTTCAAGATTATAACAAAGAGGACAATATTATGGCAATGTTTGCGGGTATGACTGCCGTTCATGCCGCATACGATGTTCTTACAAGTGGGGGTATGGAAGAATGTGTTTCGGATGAAGAATCGTTACAGAACCCTGACACATGGGACACTGCTTTTATTGCAAGTTTAGCCTATAACGGTGGGGCTGTCGCTTTAGACGCAATCAATCACGACCGTAATAAAGAATTTTGGAATTGGTATCTGACTGATTGTATCAGAATAGCTTTTTTCAACGATAAATTGCCATATCCTCCCACCACTTCAATAGTATCTGCCAAATACTTTTCGGGGAATAATATTAAGGAGTATCGTACTCAACTAAATATTTGGAAAGAAAATGCAGAATGTCGTTCCCGCATGAATGACATCAAAGGAATTTTAGTCAAAATAATGGATATTACCCATTGGACTAAAAGTGATTTCTATTTTTATCATGTTGGAACTGCTTCTTATACCCAAGTTTTCTATTATAAAGGAAATGAACTTGTCAAATTTAACCTTGACATAAATATTTCAATGTATCTTTCCCGAAAAGTGGGAGAATTGAAAGATTTGATGTATTCCTTATGTTCGCAAGAGGGAGCTTTTTATCTATGTAAAATAACGATAGGTAGAGAAATTACAATGGATATAAAGTTTGCTTATAACACGAGGGATAAAGTTCTGCAAAAGTCCTTCTTCGATAGTGATTTCAGTGAGGATTTTGAGAAATATCCACGAGCTAAGAAATTCATTCCTGAATGGTTATCGGATATACTTAAAAGGGAAAAAGAATTTAGTTTCTAACAGCGCAGGATAACGGCAAACCGTTCCCTGCTATACATTAAACAACAGCAATATGATACAATGGATAAAAAAACTACTTGGTCTGGCTCGTCCCGAACGGATAACAAAGGAAGAAATAGAAGAACTTCCTGTGGATAAACTATGTCGGAAATTCATAGACGGAGAATTGGCAAGTGACACGGAATGCGAAGCGTTCGGTGAAATAATGTGTGCGGTGGAACTGGACGCCGAAGTTAAAAACGGTGGTTTCAATCAGTATTACTACAATTCCGGTGGCGAACGAGCAGAACGGGCAAGAAACACATTTATCCGCCTCGGTGAAAACCGGGTAGCGGATGTAGTGAAACGGGCCAACGAACAATATGCCGCTTGCCGGAACGAACTGCACTCCGTATGGGACGGAACCATGAAAGGCTTTGCCCGCAGTTATAAAAAGAAATATTTCGATGTTTTCGATAGTGAATATTACGCCTTGATGAAGAATGAGAAACAGCTTTACACACTGATAGGCACATACATCAAGCAACATCCGCAAGAATTTCTGACGGAAGAAACGGAATGAGTTCACGACGAACCAAGATAACGGCAAAAGGCAGTTAGCTGAAATCCATAAATAACAATATAGAGCAAAACATGAAAACAGTAAAAGTGATATTATTTTTCATATCGTTGGGCATAACGCTTTACATGAGTTATTATTTTATCTGTGTACAATATGGTACAGGACCGTCTTACGACTGGAGCATGTATTTTATCTTTTGGTTCTGGGTGCTGTCTGCCGTATTGTTTATCCTTTGCGATTTATGGCTGCACCACCGGATTGTACGTCTGACAGCCCTCGGTGTACTGGCACTTGTTTACCTGATGAGTTTTGAGTATTATCTGTTCTGTGAAGAATACGGGCATACCATATTTCAATGCACGGAAAAAATATCACTGCCCAGCATTAATGACTTTTCTTTCTATTGGTCGCTTCAAGGATTATTAGTGGTTTACTTACTTCTGGCAATAGGAGTTTCGCATCTGATAAGAAGAAGAAAAAAGTTATTGGCGAAGCAGATTAACACCCGGCAATATTCCTCACCAAACGATTAATATTAAAACAGTATATCAAATGGAAGTACGGGATAAACTTAATACAGCAGAAAAATATCAATCGCTGATTGATATGAAAAGGGCTTTTATTTCCGAAGAAATAGAGGAGCTAAGGGAATTGGAGCAAGAAAAAATCTCTGGGCAACCTGTCGATGATGATATAATTTTCAATATATCATACAGCATCTTCGAGGAACAAAAAGCTGTTTTTATAGCCTTGTATTCTAAAGGAGAAACGATCTGCAATCTTATGCCTGAATATCAGCTATTAGTTGATTACATGAATAAAGGCTGGAATAAGACTGGCGGTTATGTACAAATGATATGGTTGCTGTCCTGTGGCATCATGCTGAACACGCCTCTATCCGAATTTGAAAAAATGGCAATGTTTGTAAAACAACAAGAATTGAAAGATTTTCTGATAGATTATCTCATTCGGTATCGAATACCGACATGGAATATATCAACAAACGATTTTGTGGATATTCGACCTTATAAAGTCTTGCAGGATGTTATTTCCTTATCAAGCCAAGATAAGGGTAAAGCCGTAAACCGTTTGAAAACCTATCTCTCCAAAGAATGGTACAGAGGACATTCGGATTGTGGGTGGCACGACAATCACAAAACAGCATCCATTCATTTCGGCTACTGGTCTTTTGAAAGCGGAGCATTAGTCAAGGTCTTAGGATTGGACGACAGCATCCTGAAAGGCTTGAAGTATTATCCTTATGATATGGTACACTGGCATTGAGCAATACACCGTCCGCGACCTACCACCGGACAGATCACAGGGGCGGCGCAGCACAAGAGAGAAGTCCGGCAAAAAAACAATCCATTAAAAGAAAAGGAGAAAGCGTATGAGCATTTTCTTGAAACCCGTTCAACGGCGGAACCCGTTGAAGCCCGATGAGGTAATGAAATGGTATCCGGTGCAGAACACCGTGAAAATGGTTGACGAGAGCGAAGTAGCCGAACTGATAGCCGACGAAACCACCCTCAACCCGATGGAAGCGCAAATGGCAATCCGCCAGTTGCGCAAGATTGTACAACGCCTCCTGCTCGACGGCAAGAGCGTGAAGCTGGGCAACTGGGGCTCGTTCAACGTCAGCCTCAACACCGAAGGCGCAGCCACGAAAGACGAGCTGACCGCCCGCAACGTGAAGTCGGTGAACATCAACTTCCAGCCCGGCGACGAACTGAAAGCCGCCATGCAGAAAGCCGATTTCGTGTGGCTGAACAAGATGATGGAAGGCAAACCGTCGTCCGATTCCGATTCGCCCGATGAAATCGGCGGTGGCGGTGGCGAGGCTCCCGATCCGACGGTTTAACCCCCGTCCCCCTCTTCCGGAGAGTCGTGCAACCCGATGTTGGAAAGTCGCCCAACTCGTTGGTGGAAAGTTGAGCAACTTTACCCCTGAAAGTTGAGCAACTTTCCGTTGAGAGTTGAGCAACCTTCAGAAACAAGTTGAGCAACCTTCCGTGACAAGTCGGGCAACCTTCGGAAACAAGTTGCCCGACTACCGGAAACAAGTCGTACAACTTGATGCTTCCGGGTTGCCCGACTTTCGGGAATGGGAATTAGGAATTGCATTATGAGGTGTGGTAATTTGATACGTTAATATTAAAAGAAGCAATATGATACCAGATAGATTGAAAGAAGAATTTAATTCATTGAAAAATCTTTTTGATGAATTGAAAGAACAAATAGAAAAGAATGTCGTAAAGGTGGAAAATTATAAAGGTGAGTTTTATGAGATAGCCCCATATTCTTACCAAAGAGGTGGCTTTAAACAAGGGAAAATTGTCAAAAATGTATCAACTCTTAAAACGACTAATAATTTATACACTTATTCTTTTAATGCAGAAAATAAAATTATAGAAGTTCGAGAAGGTTGTGAACTTAAAGACCAATTCTATTATATTTTTTTGTTTTATGAGAAAGATTTTATGAAAACCATTGCGTATGATAATAGTAAACGTCTTATAAATGTTTGCCATTATCAATATGGAAGTAATAATAAAATTGAAAAAATGTACTCGGTTGGATCTCGTGGAAGTAGAGAAGAAACTTATTTCTATGAGAATAATAATCTGCAAAAAATAGTAATAAGACAATTTGATAGAAATGGAGTTGAACACGCAACTTTACAACATTCATTTGACTATAAGCCCAATGGAGAATTAAACTCTATTATTCTTTCAACAGAATTGTATTCTGAAACAATCTATCAAGAGAAGTAAACTTAATATTAACGAGCCGGGATAACGGACTAACGCCGTTCCCCGTCCAGCCATTAGCTATAAAAGAATTATAATATGGAAGACGAATATTCAAAAGAATGGAAACAGGTCAATATTACCTATAATGAATATAGGCAAAACCTCGCCTTATTTTTATCTTGTGATGAAGATCAAATCTATAATGATTTATCGAAGTCTTTGCGTAACCGTAAAGATGAACAGACATTGCACATTACACTAAAAGCAATGATGTATGAGTATTTTCCCGAAAAGATACAGATACGTTTATTAGATGATTTGTTTTTTGTTATGTTCAATGCACGGGTTTCATCTTCTGCTTTAGCAAAAAATATTATCTTGATATTAAATCAAACATCAGATAAAGAGGTGATAATAAAAGAGCTGATAATTAAATTGGTAGATAAATATACTTTATTATCAAAAGATAATTGGGACTTATACGATATTGCCAGCCTCCTTTACAGTTTGAAATACAAAGAAAAATTTGCTTCTTTTACAAAGGAACATAGTAATGTATTAATAGAAACAGGATTTGTGGATAATGAGAGTGAATTAAGTGAACTTCTAAATTCGATAAAAGATAATTAGAATACAGCTAACAACGCAGGGTTAACGCTTGAACAGCGTTCCCTGCTTGTCCATTATGAACAATTAAAGCGCAAAAATATGAGTATAAAAGAACTAAATAACATTTATGCTTTCGGTTATGGACTATTTATATATTCACCCGACACATTCAATAGATGGATGCAGGAGAAGAAATGCCGGGCAAAGAAAATGCTGTCGTATCTTGATAAGCATAAGGATATGTTTTTGGAAATGATTGCCAAAGGAATAGCATTGCCTATTTATCAAATACCAGCATATCGTTATCCTATTCTTATTACAACGGAAGAAAGTATCAACATTCCGGCAGAATGGGAAGAAGTTTTCCGCTATGAAGATTGGTTCATAACAATCGGAACAGATAATAAACTTTGCTTTTCTTCCTTTGAGTTTTTTGAAGAACACCGTGATTTGATAGCTAAAAGTCAGTGTGTGTTTATGGGAGAAGTATTTGATATAAATGATAATCCACATTCGTTTTACCATTCGGATGAAATACAAATGCCCAAAGGTAATTATCGCTTTGACATTTACGGGTTGAAACGAAAGCACCCCTACCCGAAAACAGACATAGAAAACGGCAATAGAAATTATGCTTATCTATTTGCTTTCCGAAAAGTAGATAACGACAGCAACAAAAATTTAGAGCGATGCGATAATGATACTCACGTTTTTAGCATAGAAGAATATTTGGAAGAAGTTCATAACAAGGAAAGATAACACCTAAACGGCGTTCCTTTCTTGCCATTAATATTCAAACAAGTAACAGATAATAGAAATGAAAAGACTTATAGTATATATTGTATTATTGCTAAGCCTTTACGGTTGTGGAACATTTGTTTATGAGCGTCAAATCACAGGTAACTATTACCTGATAGCCACAGACGTGATGGAAGATTTGGCGGTATGCTACCGTGACAGCCCCGACACCTATGCGACTATCGGGGGCAGCGGCGTGTATGAAGTGGGCAACGATGAGCATTTCATCCTCACGAAGAAATACAAGGAAGTCCCGAAACCGGGACGGGACAGCCTTTTCACCACCTACGATAAAAGCATAACGGAATATTGCATCATCCCGATAGACAATACACAGAAGTGGAATGCGACGGAAAACTACTTCATACTGCCAACGAAAGAGGAATTTGAAGCCAAAAGGAAAGAACTCGGAGTGTCGGATGATATAACTTTCAGGAAACTACAATAGAATAAGATGAAAAATATAAACGAAACCCGCAGCCGCTTTGAGCAAATGCAGTCAAATAGTAACGGCAAGAAATACAGGTATTGCTTCTTCGATTACCTGTATTACAGGCTGTATGTCACCTACAAGAAGCATAATGATCCGCCACGCTTTAGTGCCTGCTGCGTGTTTGGCGCCACTTTCGAGATCAGCTTGTTCTTTATGAGCATGTTTGTAAACTGCGTCTTGACGGACTCTTTCTTCTCCCGGAAGAATTTCACGGAACTGCAAGGCGCACTTGCCTTTATCGGCTTGGCAATATTGTTCTGCATCATCCCCTTCTACATGCGCTATACCCGGAAGCGGACAGCCGCCATACTGCTGAAATACAAAGGCAACAAGTGGAACAGGATTATCCCGTCATGGGTAATATACACTTTCCCGATATGGGAGTTATTGGCAGGGATAGGAATATGTATGTTGATATTCGATTAGTAACAATCTTAAAATAATCAGGAAATGAAAACAGGAAATTTATTCGGAATACTGCTGTTATTCCTTTGTGCAGCCACTTTTAGCAGTTGTAAAGATGACAAGGACGAGGATAACGACGGGAACAATACTTCTTACCCGTTAATCTTTGAAAAGGACTATTACGAGGTACGTTGCGATGCGGGCACAACATTGCAACCGATTTCCTGCAATGATTACGGACTACTCGAACTAAAAGTTGGTGATGCAAACATTCTGGATGCACGGACATATATCATTGAGAACGGCAGTCCACATTCTGCGGGATATATCCTGCTGAAAGGTCTGCAAAAAGGAGAAACGACGCTGAACGTCACTGACAAGAAAACAAATGAACATGTGGACTTGACGGTGAAAGTCGTCGATAACTATTTGGGATTTGAAGTGAAGGACACTAATCACCCTTTGTTTCAGAAACAAAATGCGGGATTTATGTTCCTGATTGACAATGCGGCAAAGGACTTCTACCTGTTCGGGAAAAAGCCTCCCCACAATCAACTGGCGAAAGGAACTTATTCATTCTCCGTTGAAAGCAATGTTCCGTACCTGACACTGACGATAACGGACGGTGAAGGTAATCCCGTACCCTATAAATTCAACCTGTTGAATAATTCTTCCAACACCTATGCAGTGCTAAACACGTATTTTCATCTGGACTGGCCGACGGAAACAGCCGCCAGTTTAGGGTTATCGGAGAATATAGTCTATATGTTAATGAAAGAGGATGCCACGGGTTACGAGGTCGGCTTTGCCATTTCTCCCGCTATCGAAATACCTGACAAAGTGCTGAAATAGAAATGAAAAGAGGCATAAATAAAACGGATAACTATTTTGAGCGTAATCGCCAAAAGTCAAGCCATAAGAATTACAGGTTTTATTTCTTCGATTACCTGTATTTCAAGGGTGAACAATGGTACAAGAAAGCTCCGTGTACCGGCGACGCTGTTTTGTGCCATTATTGGTATTTGATTGTGGCTATCCCTGCATTCGGATTCACGGATGAAGTGCACCGTTTGGGAGATTATGCAGTTATCGCTTATTATGCTTTGCTTATCTTGTTCCCATGTGTTTTCCCTTACATCCGTTATCGCAAAGACCGGAAAGCGGCTCTCGTCAGACATTATCGTCACTCGAAAAGCGACGGAGTGACAATGGCTTTTATCATAATCCTCCCGTTTGTACTGTTGTTTTTTGAACTTTGGCTGTTCGACAGGTTAGGATGGGTTGATTGCAGATTTTGGTAATCCGGAGTACACATGAAAATAGTTATATAACCATTATAAAGATGAAAGCGACATTGAAATACCCGATATTCAGCTTTGCCCCCAAAGGCAACATGATATACGTGTTTTGGAAAGAGGAATTGCACAAAACGACCAATACCGCCCTGCTGAAAAAGAGGAAGAACGACATTGTTGTTGATGCCTCCGGGACGAAATACGTTGAAAGGGGGGCACACATGACAGGGTGGAAAGGCATATACGGATATTTCACCGGGATGCAGGGGCGTGTCATTTCCATAGAATACGAGTACGAGGACACTCCCGAACAGTTCCCGCTACACAAGTTGCAGGAACTGATAGCGGAGAGATACCCCAAAACACGGTTGTTCAAGGAGAAATGCTGGAGCGTGGACGACTTCCGGCAAACGATTTTCGCTTGCAAGACCTTTGAGGAACTTGCCGAAACGATGATGCCCCAACGTGAATTTACCGTTTGGGAACGTATTCAGGATTATTTCTTCCGTATGTTCTTTTCAGTGCTTGGTATCATGCTCCTGTATATAATATGGCGGTTCATCAAAAAGGCATGGTTGTGGATGGCAGGATAAAGATTATTTGCGATTTTAATTCTAAAAAAGCGGGAAACAGGAAATAGGAACATATCTGTCGGAGAACGGGAAATACTTTCATAGGAAAATCTACAGACCTTTGTCGCAAACAATAAAAAGATAGACTATGAAACGATTATTTCTCTTTTTCAGTCTGTGGGGAGCGGTCCTCATGTTGAGTTCATGCTCTTCTACAGAAAACAAAGACAAACAAGTCCCACTCGTGAAAATTGATACAGTGAAAACGCTTGCTACGGTTTGTGAAGTGAGTTATCCGGGTATAATCAAACCCGAAGATAACCTGTCGCTGGCATTTAAAGTAAATGGCCAACTTATGGATGTGCTCGATACGGAAGGAACACTGATTAAAAAAGGTACATTAATCGCCTCCATTGATGCACACGATTACGAAGTGCAGTTCACCGCTGCCGAAGCTGCATGGCAGCAAGCGGAAAAGGAGTTTGCAAGGATGACGGAACTGCATCAGGCAAAGACGGTATCTCCCAATGACTACGAGAAGGCGGAAGCGGCTTTCAAACAGGTCGAAGCCCGGTATCAGTCAACCAAAGATGCCCTGTCCTACACCGAACTCCATGCCCCTTTTGACGGATACATACAAAACGTATATCATCACCGGAAAGAGATCGTTCAGGCGGGAACTCCGATAGTCGGCTTTATCAGTGCGGACCGCTTCGAGGTGGAAATCAATATTCCTGTCCAATACTATAAGAAACAATACAAAGGAGCCAAGTTGTCAGTTGACGGCCTGCCGGTTGAAATCCGGATGAAATCTGTCAGCAGGCAAGCCAACGTCAACCAGCTTTACAAGATGCGGTTCGTGGTTCCCCGGTCCGATGCTTCCGGGCATCTGACGGCGGGAATGAGTTGTAATGTAATCCTTACGTATGAAGAAGGACAGGGCCATTCGACCGATATTCCGGTATCCGCCATTCGTAAAATGGACGGAAAAAGTTGCGTGTGGAAAGTGGAACCGGACATGAAAGTACGTGAGGTCCCGGTTTCTATCCTGAAAATAAATCATGCCTGTGCGACCGTTTCCGGACTTGAAAATAACGACCGGATTGTGGTAACAGGGATTAATGAACTTACGGAAGGACAGGCCGTAGAAAAGATGCCGTCTGTTGCTGACACTAATATCGGAAATATGCTATGAAAAGTTTATCAGAATACGCACTAAGTAATAAGGCACTGGTCAAGCTCTTTATAGCGGTCCTTGTCGTCGGCGGTTTATGGGCTTTCTATTCCATGAGCAAAATGGAAGATCCGGAGATTACGGTCAAACAGGCATTGGTCATGACCGTTTATCCCGGTGCCGATGCCCATCAGGTGGAAATGGAACTGTCGGACAAGCTGGAGAAGGCTATCCGGAAAATGGGAGATATTGACTATATAGAGTCAAAGTCGATGAATGACCTTTCACTGATTAAAGTGGTGATGAAAACGACTGTACCCAACAGTGAAAGGGAACAGAAATGGGACGTGTTGAGAAAAAAGATTGTGGATATTCATTCGCAATTGCCGGAAGGCGCTTCCGTACCGCAGGTTCTCGATGATTTCAGTGCTGTATACGGAATGTTCTATACCGTTACGGCAAACGGATTTTCCGATAAGGAAATGATAAGGTATATACAGTTTATCCAAAGGGAACTGATAAACATAGAGGGCATCCGTAATGTAGAAATATACGGCACGGCCACTCCCTGCATCAATATCAATATAGATAAGCAGAAAATGTCCCGGCTGGGAGTGCTTCCGGCAGAAATAATGGCTACGATTCAGGGACAGAACAAGACGGTGTATGCCGGTTATTTCAATAGCGGCGATGAACGTATGAAGGTGAAAGTTGCCGATCCTATCCATTCTGTAAAAGACCTGCAAAACCTCATCATCCAAGGGCATGAAAAAGACCAGTTCAGGCTGCGGGATATTGCCGACGTAGAGAGTGCCTATGAGACTCCGCAAAGAAACGCCATGAAGTATGACGGGGAAAAAGCCTACGGAATAGCCCTCGCGATGGAGTCCGGCTATGATATTCTGAAAATCGGTAAGACGGTTACTCAACGGATGGAAGAACTGAAGGGAGAACTCCCCGCCGGTTTCCGGTTCAACAAAGTGTTCTACCAGCCGGAACGGGTAAGCGAAGCCATTAACACCTTTATCATCAACCTGATTGAGTCGGTGGCTATTGTCATTCTGGTACTGATGCTGACAATGGGGTTCCGCAGCGGGGTGATTATCGGGACAGGACTTGTCATCACGGTATTGGGTTCGTTCGTCGTCCTTTACTTTTTTGACGGGACGTTGCAACGTGTATCGTTGGGAGCCTTCATAATAGCAATGGGCATGTTGGTGGACAATGCGATTGTGGTAGTGGATGGAATACTCATAGACAGCAGCCGGGGAATGAAACGACCGGCCTCATTGGTGCATACGGCCAACCTTACGGCCCGCCCGTTGTTAGGGGCCACGCTGATAGCCATTATCGCTTTCATGCCTGTATCCTTGTCACCGGATATGGCGGGAGAATACGCACGGGATTTGTTTATCGTGCTGGCAGTCTCGCTCTTGTTAAGTTGGGTGCTCGCTTTGGTGCATGTCCCCATTCATTGCGGCAGCTATCTGAAATTGAAACCAAACGCAGAAGGGCTGGATGTGTTTGATACTCCCTTATACCGGAAGTTCCGCCGCATGTTGCTGGCGCTTTTGAAACATAAGTTGATTACTATTTCCTGCATTATAGGGATATTGGTGGTAAGCGTAGCTTGTTTCAAAATTCTGCCGCAGACCTTCTTCCCGGATTTAACCTATAATCAGATTTATATGGAATATAAAATGCCGGAAGGTACACGCATTGAAAAGATAGAGGCTGATCTGGCGGAAATAGAGACTTATTTGAAAGGCCGCAAAGAAGTGACTCACGTCACCACATCATTGGGGGGAACGCCTGCCCGTTACAATTTGGTCCGTTCGGTGGCCGATCCGAGCCTGCGGTACGGTGAGTTGATTATCGATTTCAGGACACACGAGGATATTGATAATTGCATGCAGGAACTGCAAGAGTACATGAACAAACGTTATCCTGATTCATTCACCCGGCTGAAAAAATATAATACGATGTATATGGAGTTCCCGGTCGAACTGCTTATATCGGGGGCAGATCCGCAAGTCTTGAAGAATTTAAGAGCTGAGGTGCAGGATATAATGCGCAATGAACCGTCGGCCATGCTGGTTACGGATAATTGGGATGATCCGGCGCTCACTATCGGGATTAACTTTAACCAACAGACGGGCCGTAGTGCCGGATTAGGAAGGAATGATGTCGGCATATCCTTGTTGGCGGCTACTGACGGTGTACCGGTGGGCGCTCTTTACGACGGGAACATATCCCAGAATATCTATCTGAAAAATACCGGATATACCGAATTGGGCGATGTAAATATATGGGGCATGATGCCCAATATGAACTCAGCTATGAATGAAGAAAGTTTAAAAGGAATAATGGCCGGAAGTACCTCGAAAGAGGATATGATTTCCGCCATGACATACGCTGTTCCGTTGCAGAGCGTTTCGGACAGCCTGACGTATGACTGGCAAGATCCGGTTGTCTACCGTTATAACGCCCAGCGTGCCATCATCGTGCAATGCAACAACGCCTTCGGTTATACAGCCGAGCATACACGGCTCGCACTTGAAAAACAGATTAAGGAAAAGGTGACATTCCCGAAAGGATACTCGATGAAGTGGCTGGGAGAATACAAGGCAAGTACGGATTCCAACAAATATCTGTTCATGAACCTGCCTTTAGCGGTAATCGTGATGTTCAGCGTATTGGTTTATCTGTTCCGTGACTATAAGAAACCCCTGATTATTTTTCTCTGCCTGCCGTTGGCCTATATCGGCATCGTGTTCGGCATACTGATAAGCGGCAAACCTTTCAGTTTCGTAGCTATCGTCGGCGCTTTAGGTCTGATCGGCATGATGATAAAGAACGGGGTGGTGTTGATTGATGAAATCACCCTTCAGATGAATGCGGGAGTTCCGCCCGTCAACGCTTTGCTTGCGGCTTCCTCTTCCCGTCTCCGTCCCGTTATGATGGCTTCGGGCACTACCATTTTAGGGATGATACCTTTGATTTCCGATGCCATGTTCGGCCCTATGGCAGTTGCTATTATGGGCGGCTTGTTGGTGGGTACGGTCATTACGCTGATGATTATACCTGTATTCTATGCTTTATTCTTTAACATTAAATGCGAGTAAAATATGAAACGACTGATAATATCCTGCTGTGTAGTCCTGTGTTGTTTACAGGGGTATGCGCAAAATGATTTAACGTTGGACGAATGCCGGAAAATGGCTTTGGAAAACAATAAACAAGCCCGAATGTCCGGTTACTCTATCCGGAAAGCGGAACAGGAAATGAAAGCCATGAAAAGCAACTATCTACCCAGAATTTCCGCTTCGGGCGGATATATGTATGCCGACAAGGACTTTTCAATGAATCTTATCCCTTCCATGTCTGCAACTTTAAATCTGAACAACACCTATTTTGCAGGTTTGCAGGTGGAACAACCGATTTATATGGGTGGTAAAATAGTGGTTGCCAATAAAATAAGCCATACCGGTCTTTAAATAGCCCGTTTGAACAAACAGAGAACGGAAGATGAAATAGTAATCACTGTGGATGAGGCTTATTGGGGGCTGGTGAAAGCGAATGAACTGCTTTCTGTTGCCAATAAATATAAGGAAGCCGTTGAAGAGGTGTACCGCAATGTGGAGCACCTTTACAAGACCGGGATGGTCCCTAAAAATGATTTGCTTAAAGTGCAGGTTAAACGGAATGAGGCCGACCTTTCCATACATCGTTCACAAAATGCGATCCGGCAATCCCAAATGAACCTTTGCCACATAATCGGACTGCCACTGACATCTGAAATTCATGTATCCGGGGAGTCGGGCACAAACATAGTTCCGGTAGAAAGAGAGGAGTTTATTGCCGAAAACCGTCCGGAGTATCAGACATTCACAAAGATGATCGACCTAAAAAAACAGGAAGTCAAATTAACGCAAAGCGATTTTTTACCACAAGTCGGGCTGGTCGCAGGATATAATTATCTGGACGGAGTAAAAATGAACGGTAACAAACTCTTGTCCGACGATGTTTTCGCCGTTATGGTCGCTGTAAAAATTCCATTATTCCATTGGGGGGAAGGAAGGCATAAAATCAAAGCCGCCCGTTTTGAACAACATATAGCCGAGATGCAGCGTGAGGACTTGTCTGACAAAATACAATTAGAGGTTTCGCAAGCAATGAACACATGGGACGAAGCGATGCTGGAAGTCCGTCTGACTGAAACGGCTTACCGGCAGGCAGAAGAAAACTTGCGGGAAAGCCGTCAGAATTATGCTACGGGCATGGAAACATTGGTGAACTATCTGGAAGCGCAAGTTACATGGCAACAGGCATGGGCGGAATCGGTGTCCGCTAAAGCGGCTTGTCATATAGCGGAATCTAAATATTTGAAAGCTATTGGTAAACTGAACAAATAAAAGAAGGTCATGAATACTTTTGAGATTAAAACGGTGGCGGAGAAAATAGAAGCTGCATTGCAAGTTGAAAGCAATATCAGCATTTCCGAGTTAATAACGAAACTCACGATCAGAAAAGAAATAGTGCTGATTGCCATAGGCTATTTGTTGCATGAAGAACGTATTTACTTATCGGATAATTGCCAAGATGTCAGTTATAAACTATTTTACTATTAAGTAGGTCGTCCTAATTATAATTTGTCTAACTGCCGGAACAAATGATACAAGCAAAACTCAAATTGGAAATTATTGTCGGATACCTTCTGTTGTTATCCCTTTTTGCACTTGTTGTCTGCCTCGTACATGAAGAACGGGGCAAGAAAAGCTCTATGGAGCAGCAGGAACTACGCTGGCAGGGAGAACGCAGGCTGACCAACCGGGCTTTCATCCGATTGCTCGACCTGACCGCTACTGGCGAACTTGTTGCCGGATGGGCACCGGATGATTATACCGCCTACTGCAAGAAACG
>OGZD01001602.1_pt1 | contig 16870 bp, 14 predicted proteins | sample 1576701 | NCBI WGS metagenome assembly OGZD01 (sample SAMEA3541487, study PRJEB24748) | human gut metagenome | biome: human gut; feature: human-associated habitat; material: faeces | place: China | collected 2012
AAATGCTTGAAAGTCTAGTGTTTATGCGGATAATCGAAAATTAGGTATATAATTTGTTTTAAAATTATTTATGATTATATTGGGTGTGTTTATTCTGTTTAAGACGGTCGTATCTTTGGCAAAAAGACAAATGACAGAGCAGTTTTGTCTAGTCTGGGCAGCTTTATCGGTATTGTGTGTTGTATGCGGATTTCTGTTAAAGCCGACAAATCTGGAGAAACATATTAGTTTATGTGGATTTATATTTGCTTTGTTAATTGTAATCATTCTTGTAAGCGGGGCATGGTTTATAAGTATTCAGGTATCTTCCTTGATCCGGAAAAATCAAGAACTTGCAATGCAGACTTCGCTTTTAAATCATGACAGTGAATATTTGATTTCTGAAATTAAAAGTTTGAAACGACAATTGTCAGAACTGAAGCAGGAGAAAAATACAGCAGATAGAGAAAAAAGAGACATTGAGTAAAAGAATTATGAGAAAAAAGAAAGTTTTATTTGTGATCAATACATTGGGATGCGCAGGTGCGGAGAAGGCATTGCTGGAATTGCTGAAAGAATTTCCGAAAGAAGAGTATGAAGTATCCTTATATGTTCTTTTAAATCAGGGTGAATTGATCAGTCAGATTCCCCAATATGTAAAAGTACTGAATCAGAATTATTCAAATATGTCAGTTCTCTCAAAAGAAGGAAAGAAGACGTTAAATCATCAGATTTTCTGCAGACTTTTTCAAAAAGGAGCGGTATTCAAAAATATACCATATTTGTTGAAAGGTCTGATGCAAATGATAAAAAGCAGAAAAGTGTATCCTGATAAACTTCTGTGGAGAGTTATGTCTGACAGTGGAATGAAACTAAAGGATACTTATGATCTGGCGGTTGCGTATTTGGAAGGCGGATCAACATATTATGTTCATGACCACGTGAATGCAAAAAGAAAAATAGCATTTCTACATGTGGATTATACATATGCGGGATATACCAGAAAGTTAGATAAAAACTGTTATCAGGATTTTGACCGGATCTTTACCGTGTCTGAAGAAGTACGAAACAGTTTGGAAAGAGTATATCCGGAATGTAAGGAAAGGATAATGGTTTTTCCGAACTTGATCGATCAAAAAGGAATCAGAGAAAAAGCAAAGGCCGATGGTGGCTTTTCAGACGAGTATGATGGATGGAGACTGTTGACAGTCGGGAGACTGACTTCACAAAAAGCTTATGAAATTGCAATTGATGCAATGAAGATTCTAAAAGAGAAAGGAGTGCAGGCGCGCTGGTATGTTCTTGGCGAAGGGGAACTGCGTGAGGTGCTCCAACGGCAAATTAACAGATTAGGATTAGAAAAAGATTTTATTCTTTTAGGGGCTGTGGAGAATCCATATCCTTATTATGCACAGTGCGATCTCTATGTACATGCAACACGGTTTGAAGGGAAAAGTATTGCAGTTCAGGAAGCAAAGATACTGGGGTGTCCGATTTTAGTGTCTGATTGCAATGGAAACAGAGAACAAGTGAAAGACGGAGTGGATGGCTCAGTCTGTGCATTAACACCGGAATCAGTCAGTACGAAGATTGAAGAACTTTTAGAAAATGAAAGACAAAGAAAAATTTATGGATGTAGATCAGCAGAGGCATTGTTAATGGAAAAGCCAGATATCAAATCTTTGTTTTGGAATTAAAGTTTATCAATTCATTTATAAGAAACAGGATGAATCAGGAAAAGAGTAGAAAAAGATGAAGAACAAAAAAGAAGTTTTAATTATTATACCGGCTTACAACGAAGCAAAGACAATCGTGACGCTTCTTGACCAGCTGGAAGATCCGGAGATAGCATCAATAGCGGATGTTCTCGTGATGAATGATGCATCTTCAGATGCTACAAACTGGGTGGCAAAGGCACGAAAACATACGGTGGTTACACATGTTTTCAATCTTGGATATGGAAGTGGCCTTCAATTAGGGTATAAATATGCTATACGAAAAGGATATCACTATGTAATTCAGATGGACGCAGATGGACAGCACGATGTAAAAAATGTCCTTCATTTATATAAAGAATTACAGAAAAAAGACGAAAACGGAAATTTCCCGGATATTGTTTTAGGATCACGATTTATGGAAGGAAGTGCATCGTTCTCAGTCTCAGTAGCGAAAAAAGTAGCATTTGTATTATTTCGCAAAATGATCTGGATTGGAACGGGAAAGAAAATCATGGATCCTACAACGGGATTACAGGGATTGAGCTGGAGAACAGTGCTTTTTTATTCAAAATACAATAACTTTGATGATCGTTATCCAGATGCAAATATGATTATGCAAATGCTTCTTTTAGGTTTCAGAGTGCGCGAAATTCCGGCAGTAATGCATGCAAGAACGGAAGGAGAGAGTATGCACTCCGGTCTCAAGCCGATTATCTATATGTTCCGGATGACAATTTCAATAATTGCGGTCTGGATTAGAGAAAAGATATTAAAACTGGATAAAGAAAAAATAAAGGGACTGGAAATGGTGAAAAAAAACGAACTATAGTTCAGATGGTTTTAAGATAAAGCCAGAAGGAGAATGGTATAGGCGCAGACCCCAAGTTGTTTCTTGGAATTCTGCGCAGGGGATAAGAGTGAATCAGTGTGTATGTCACTGAACAGTCAGAGTTCCAACAGGAATCTCTTCAGAAGATTCATATCCGAGATTTGCAAAGTGGATCGGAAGTCCGGTGTAAGAATCTTTCATTTCCAGAGTGACATTATAGGATCCGCTTTGCATAGAGCGTATATCCAGATCAATTGTGAAAACAGAATCATTTTCTCCGATGATTGTGCGATTATCAATCGTTGTCAGAATTTTTGTTTTTTTATTTGTTTTTTGATCTGTCAGATATAATGTGGTTGTAAAAAAGCGATAAGCAGGAGCAAACCCGCGGTTATTGATCTTTAAAGTCAGTGTAGCAGCATTGTCTAGAATTGCATGGTAACTGAGATCTGAGCCTGTCAGTACATAACGGTAGCCGAGATGGGCGGAGATATAATCATATCCGCTTTTTCCGGAGAACAGGGAATCACTCCCGGTATAACTACTGTTTTTCCATTTATCTAAAACTGCAGCGTCATGTTGTGCATTCAGATAAGAAACATGCATAACAGCAAGATCAGACAGAGCATTTGGAAGATCATTATAGGGATTGTCCACAGTTACTTCTCCGCCGTTTGGAACATACATGCAGAGTTGACGCTGAAAGAGCAGCTCTTCTGCACGGGTTCCTTTCTCATCCAGGTCATGTGGATCGGAAAAAGGAGTATCATCATAGGTTCCCAGATCATAGACAGAACCAAACATTCCGTCATTGTATAATCCAAGCCTGGAAGCCAATGATCCAGAGTAAGCTTCCGAACTTTCCAAAGCAGACTTGTTTTTAAGAATGCTTCGAAGTTGAGCGGGAGTTCTTACCGAAAGAAAGATTTTATTGTCAATGACATCTGCGAGCTGTTCCATCAGCACTCTTACACTCTCAGGAGCACCAAAGTTTGTATGATTCATCTCTCCGTTATTTCCTGTGAACACACCTTGCAGGAGATAAACACAATCAACGTGTGAGTTGACAATACTGGAAATTTGTTTCATATGATTTTGAATGATCGATATATTTGCAGGTTCTGTGGAAAGAGCCTGTCCATCCCAATCATAGAGAAAACGAAGAATAAGCTGTTTCTTTGCATCCGTACAGGCATCAAGGATCGCATTTAGCTCATCAAGCCCTTTCTGACTGATTGCCGTTCCTGAGTATTCTTTTAGATTAATTTCTAAAAGCATGACCTGATAGGGGTCAGATGAACAGCGTTCTGCTCCCCAGTTGGCAGCAACGTCTGCCGAGGTGCTATCAGAGAGCATATAGCCATTTAACTGATAAAAACCACAGTATGGATTTGAAAGTGTGGCAGCAGATTCGGAAATCTTTGCCGGAGTATACTTAGCAGGGTGATACCGCTGTTTTAGTACAAAAAATAAAAGGCAGAGTCCTCCTGTCAGACAGAACAGAAAAACAATGTAGCGAAAGATAATTGTAATTCTTTTTTTCATGATAATTTCATCCTTATTCATTTAAGCAATCTAGTTACATCAGTGAGTGGCAAATTTATTTTTGACACTCACATCATTATATTTCATTATAACGAAAAAGAAAGGATATGTGAACCGTGAAACAGAAATCAAGAACCGAATATTCAATGATGAATACGTCTGTAGCGTTATTTGCCCAGGTGAGCGCTATTCTGATGGGATTTTTTACCAGAGTTGTTTTCACAAGAACGTTGAGTGAGGGGTATGTAGGGATCAATGGCCTGTTCACGGATATTTTAAATATATTATCCCTTTCTGAATTGGGCGTAGGTACAGCGATCACTTATGCGTTATATGGCCCAATCGCAAGAAAAGATTACGAAAAACAGAAGATATTGATGCGGCTTTTTCGTCTGTTTTATCGGGTGACTGCGGCAATTGTATTGATTGCAGGACTTTTGCTCATTCCGTTTCTGGATGTTTTGATGAAAGACCGTCCGGATGTAGATCATTTAGTTCTGATCTATCTTCTATATCTGTTGAATTCAGTGATTTCTTATCTGCTTATTTACAAAAAAACGCTTGTAGATGCACATCAGATGAGTTATATTACAGTGTTGTATCACAATGGTTTTCTTGTGCTGCAGGATATCTGTCAGATAGTGTTCCTGTTATGTACGAAGAACTTTATTTTGTTTTTGATGATCGCAGTGTTGTGTACCTTTTTTGGAAATGTATGCATGTCAAGAAAAGCAGACAAGATGTTCCCTTATCTGAAAGAATCGTGTAATGGACATCTTCCAAAAGAAGAAAAGCAGCAGATTGTAAGAAATGTGAAAGCAATGATGATGCATAAGATTGGAACAGTGGTTGTGAGTAATACAGACAATCTTCTGATCTCCAGTTTTGTGGGGGTGATCAGTGCAGGTATTTATTCCAATTATTATCTTCTCATAGGCTCTATTCGACAGATTTTAGATCAGGTATTGCAAGGTGTTGCAGCAAGTGTAGGGAATCTTGGGGAGACGGAAGAGAAAGAAAAAATCCACAGGATCTTTCGGGAATTGTTCTTTTTGGGACACTGGCTTTATGGGGTGGCAGGAATCTGTCTGTTGGAACTTTTGAATCCTTTTGTAGAGATTGCATTTGGCAGAAAGTATCTGTTTGATTTTCCGGTTGTTTTGATTCTTTGTATTAATTTCTTTTTGAATGGAACAAGAAAAGCAACATTGATTTTTAAAGAGTCTATGGGTCTGTTCTGGTATGACAGATATAAATCAATTATTGAGGCAATATTGAATCTGGTCACATCAATTTTGTTTGTATTTCAGTTTGGAGTAGCAGGTGTATTCTTAGGGACGATTACAAGTACAGTACTGACTTCTCTTTGGGTAGAGCCGTATGTCTTGTATAAATACCGTCTCCAAAAGCCTGTGTTTCCATTCTTTTTGAGATATGCTCTCAAGTTGATCGTGATGGGAATAGTCTGGGGGATAACAGATTTATGCTGCAGCCAGATAGAAGGAATGGTGTTTTTCCAGTTTATGATCCGACTGGGAATTTGTGCTGTAGTGCCAAATTTCCTGTTATGGATTATTTACCGTAAGAGTTTAGATTATATAGAGCTGGAGAAAATATTGAAAGCAATGTTAAAGAAGCTAAAAGCCAGGAGAAGGGAATAGCTGTAAAAGTTCCCTTCTCTTAAAAATATCTAATGTATTACGAATCACTATTTTCAAAAATACGAATCAACTGAGTATGTGAATTCGTCTTTTTAAATTGCCGGAGTGTCTGAAATAATGTTGTATTTCGTATTTTGTAAGTATTATGCAGAAACCGGAAAAAAGTGATTCCCCACAGAACAGGCCAAAGGAAGACACATTTGCTTAAACATGGGTATTGAAGCTTCATCTGAAAATGTCCTTCTTTAAAATAAGTGCCTAAAGTGATTCTCTTATAAGAGGTACTTCCGACAAGTGCAGTTGTGGTTTCGGTTCCGGTATCGGAATCTGAGAGGATTTTTGCTATAAATTGTTGACACAATTCCGGATCATAATGAATCATCGGGTCAATACAGACGGAAAGTCCCAGATAGATCCGGCAGCTTTCGATAATAATTTCATATAGATGAAGTATTTTTGATTGACGGCACCAGTTATGGATTTTTGAAAAGTCAATCTCATCAGCATGCTGTCTCAGATAAAAGACAAAATCACATAAAAGCCGGACACCAAATCCGCTGTACAGATAATGTTTCAGCATATGGTGAAGCATATAAAAAACATATTCTGTCGGCGGAAGTACCGGATAATCGTATGTTCCAATCTGTTGTCGGTCAGGAGAAAATGCAGTGCTGTTATAAAGTTGATCGATCAGCTGGTTGGCCGGTTCGTATTGATACATTCCGACAATTCGATAATGTAGTTCCAAAAGAAAACTTTTTTGAATCTTTGGAAAAGTATATGAGAAAGTCAGATGATGATCACTAAACTCCTCAATTTGATGAAAATTGTTTTTGCTCAGGATTTTACAGGCTTTCTTGAATGCATCAGCATCAGGGATATAGAGATCGACATCTCCCAGTTTACGATATTCAGCCTGCGGATAAGTGGAAGCCAGGCTGATTCCTTTTAGAAGAATATAAGGAATCTGTGCGTTGTCCAAAATCTGGGCTATTTTATGAGTAAACTGCTCTAATTGATAATACTGCAGAGTTAATTGCTTTGTCTGCTGTTTCAATGTAGAGAGCGCGGACTCATTTTTAATATAAGGTAAGAGAAAAGGACTTGTAAAATGTCTCAAAGCAAGGCTGGTAAGTTCAGGAAGATCTTCAGATGCAAGTGCAACGGGTGAAAAAGAGCCAGAGCAGACATTTTTGAGGATTTTAAGGTAAGTTGTTTCCGGATGATTCATTTTAGGGTTCCTTTCCTTGTAAAATACAGTTAATAAATGATAATCAATGCTCATTGTATCATGAAATAAATCAGGAGAAAAGAAGTGAAAAAAGAAAAAGGTTATATATTAAAAAGAATTGCAGATGAATATAATATTTTCCCATGCGGAGAAAAAGCTGAAGAAACGCAGGAAGTACTGACATTAAGTGAATCGGCTGCGTGGATTTATGAACATGTGGAAGAGGCAGATTCAGTGAAAGTTCTTGCAGAACTGTTAAGTGAAGAATATGGAATCCGGGCGGAAGAAGTACTTCAGGATGTGCAGGAAGTAATAGACTTCCTGCAGGAGAAAGGAATAGTCTCACCTTTTTAATAAATGGCTCAGTTTCCAGAAGAAAGGACGCAGAGGACGAAGGAAGAGCCAGAAAGAAGTGAGAAAACGATAGGGTACAGAGCCGACAGAAATTTCATGTCCGTTGCGTATTACAAGACAGAGACGACCTTTGATCTGGTCTGTTCGAAGAGGACCTTCGATTTCTGTCTGATTATCCCCGACGAGCCAGATTCCTTTCGGATTTGTTTTTAAAATCCTGTGAAGAACAAGAATACCGGAATCTCTTCGATAAAGAACAACATCATTACGTCGGAGTGTATTCACATCAACCGGTTCAATCACCGCTTCATCCCTTTTGGGAATGAAAAGAGGGTACATACTGTATCCCTGAGGATGAATACGAATAGAATATCCATCTTTCAGCAATTGCTCCAGATCATACTTGTATGCGTCAGGAGTATCTGTTCCATTTGTCCGGGAAAATAAATCATTTGTATTCATAAAATCACGTTCCTATAAATTTAATAAGCGTTGCAAATCACTGTTTATGAAAAGCAGTAGTTCATTATAACATTGCCGGAATTAAAAAAAAAGAGATTTTATTCGAAAATTTCTGTTTGAAAAGGGAAGATTACTTGTATTTTCTAAGAAAATCACATAGAATAAAAATCAGCAATGTATAAAGGACAGTGAGATGAATGTTCAGGAAGCATTGCATGAAAGACTCTTTTTCAGAAACAGGGTAAAAGAAAATTAAGGAGTAAACAAAAATGAATTTAGAAGAATGCTATGAGGCAATGGACAGCGACTATGATGATGTGATGAGAAGGTTTGGAAGTGAAACACTGGTCCGTAAATTTGTATTGAAGTTTTTGGATGATACAAGTTTCCAGGGATTAAAAGAAGGACTTGAAAATCAGGATGCAGAACTCGCATTCCGAAGTGCACATACATTGAAAGGCGTGTGTATGAATCTTGGATTTACAAAGTTATTTGAAGTTAGTTCTGCATTAACAGAAGAGCTTCGAGACAAAGAAATCAAAGAGAACAGCACAGAGATGTTTGAAGCAGTAGAACGAGAATATACCAGAACAATAGAAGCAATTAAAGGATTATGTTAAGAAGACAGGAAGGATATGCTTTAAGAAAAATTAAAGAGAAGAATTATCTGATGCCTTATGGACAGAAAATCGCAGATCAGAGAAAGGGGATGGTGCTTAACGAGACCGGAAGCTTTCTCTGGAATTTTTTAGAGCATCCAAAAGAAAGAGAAGAGATACTGAAAGCAGTTATACAGTATTATGAAATAAAAGAGAATGAGCGGAGTGAAGTAGAAAAGCAGATAGAGGCATTTATTGATCAACTACTCACACTCGGAGTATTGAATGAGGATCTGCGACCATTGTATGAACCGCTTTGGGGAAATATGGAGATTGGAATGCTCCGAATTGGATTCTATGGAAGAGAAGAGTTCTTTTCAGAAAAATTCAAGCCATTTCTGAGTAAAGATAGATTTGAAAATATCGAGGAAGAATTCTCTTCCAATCATGAGCTGGCATCAGGGCAGAGGATTGAGGTACTTTATGGGATACCACCGTTTTCTTCCAATGGTAAATTACTTTTAAAGAATAAAGAGCTGGAAGTCCTTGATCTGGCAGGAATCTATGAGCTTCACTTTCCGACAATGAAGAATATTCAGAAAGTTTACGTGACGAAAGATGCAGGATATGTGCGGATTTATTGTAGCTTAGAGGCAGAAAGAGCTGCTGAGACAGAGAAAGAGATTTATTGTGAGAATCTCTTTCACGTGATTCGTCATGTCTTTTTATTGTATGCCCAGAAAAATGGATATTATGCGCTACATTCGGCTTCTATATTGTATCTGGGACAGGCATGGCTTTTTTCCGGGCATTCAGGAATGGGAAAATCTACACATACAGCGCTTTGGCATGAATATGCAGGCACACCGTATCTGAATGGAGATCTTAACCTCATCGGAAAAAGAGAAAAGGGAGACGGGTACTGTATCTATGGGATTCCGTGGTGTGGTACTTCTGGCTTATGTACAACAGAGACAATAGAGCTCGGTGGAATTATTCTTCTTGAAAGAGACGAGGAGGATCATGTAGAAGAACTGTCTCCATTTGAACAGGTACTGCGTGTGACTCAAAGGATGATCTCACCAGCCTGGACAGAGCAGATGGCAACAGGAAATCTTGAATTCGCAGAGCAGATGGCAGAACAAACATGGATCACGCAGCTCTTTTGTACGAAGAATCCATCAGCGGTAGAGGTGATCGGGAAGTGGATTGACGAGAAGAACGAGGAAATAGAAGCATGATGAAAGAATATATTCAAAAGATTCAGAAACATTTGAAAGAGGGTACGCTTCAGAAGATGTGGACACAGACGCTGTGGATCGGACAGTATGCAAAACGATACTGGAAAGCAATGCTTCTTTACACACTGCTTGGTGTTGCAGGAACCGGTGTATCTCTGGTATCCAGTTTGATCTCGAAAGACCTGGTTGATATTATCACCGGTCATCAGACAGGAAAGCTATTGAGTACATTTGCAGCTATGATCGGTTTTTCGGTTGCTAATATTCTTGTCTCACAGGCGACAGGTTATGCGTCAACCTTTGTGAATATGAAGGTTGATACGGAGATAAAGAATGATATCTTTGCTAAGATGCTTGTGACAGACTGGGAGTCATTGACCGCTTATCATACGGGAGATCTGGTGACGAGATGGAGTTCTGATGCGTCCAATATTTCTTCCGGTATTCTGAATTGGCTGCCGAATCTGATCATTTATACCGTGAAATTTTTCAGTGCGCTTGCAGTGGTTCTTTACTATGATCCGACTTTTGCAATATTTGCTATGATCGGAATCCCGTTCAGTGCACTGATGTCAAGACCACTGCTTCGGAGAATGCGAAATAACAATCAGAGAAGTGCAGCAATGAATGCGAAGTTGTATGGATTTAACCAGGAATCTTTTTCTAACATACAGACGATCAAGGCATTTGATCTGATTCATTTTTACATTGAACGGCTGAAAAAACTGCAGCAGGAGTATATCGATATGCGTCTCGATTTTCAGAAAATGTCGATGCTGACCTCTGTTCTGATGTCATTGGTTGGATTTATTGTTTCCTATAGCTGTTATGGATGGGGAATTTACCGTGTGTGGAGCGGTGTAATCAGTTATGGAACGATGACGATGTTTTTGTCTTTATCAGGAACCTTGACAAGTTCTGTGAACTCCCTGACAAGTCTGGTGCCGTCAGCCATTTCTCTCACAATCTCAGCGGGGCGTCTGATGGATATTGTGGAGATGCCACAGGAAGATTACAGTCAGGATGATGTTGTTCGAAAATTTGCAAAGGAATATCGCAGACAAGGCATCGGACTGACAATGAAAGATCTCAGCTATACTTATGAGTCCGGAACAGAAGTTTTTGCACATGCAGATGTGGAAGCTTATCCTCATGAGATTGTAGCACTGGTAGGACCTTCCGGAGAGGGAAAGACAACGATGCTTCGTCTGATCTTATCTCTTCTGCGAGCACAGTCCGGAACAGCGGATGTCTGTGCGGGAGAAGATCATGAGAAAAAGCAGCCGATGTCCCCGTCCACCAGAAAACTGTTCTCCTATGTCCCACAGGGGAATACGATGTTCTCCGGTACGATTGCAGAGAACCTGCGGAATGTAAAACCGGATGCGTCAGATGAGGAGATCATTGAGGCATTAAAGCTTGCAGATGCGTGGGAGTTTGTGGAAAAGCTTCCGGACGGAATCGAAAGCAAGATCAAAGAACGAGGCGGCGGATTCTCCGAAGGACAGGCACAACGATTGTCCATTGCCAGAGCACTGCTTCGAAAATCTCCGATTCTTTTGCTTGATGAAGCAACTTCGGCACTTGATGTGGCGACAGAGAGAAAAGTGTTGAAAAATATTATGGCAGATACTTATCCAAGAACCTGCATTGTGACAACACACCGGCCGACGGTATTGAATATCTGTACCCGGGTTTATGCAATCAGGGAGAAAAAGTGTCAGGTGCTTGAGAAGAGCGAGATTGAGCGGATGATAAAAGATTTCTAAAAATGAGAAGTATTTTGTGAAGATGTATGAATAACTAAAAAGGGAAAAACCAGTATCGTTTTTCCCTTTAAAAGTAAAGTTATAGAGTTAGCTTACAGAATAAGTGAATCCTGTCATCTTAAGATCATCAATAGATGTTCCGTGATTTATCTTTATATAGATTGATAGTGGATTACTTACTGTATTTGCAAATGTAAGAGTTGCAGTTTTTCCTAGCAGAGTTGTCTGAACAGCGGCATCCTCTGTTGCAACTTCGGTTAGCGTGTCATTAAAATTGAGGTTGAGTGTAATAGTTCCAGTAATATTTGACCAACTAGCCTGAAAAGTAATATGACCACCGCCTGACCAACGATCAAAGACATATGGCGTAGTAACATTTAATGTTCCCTGAGTTGCACCGCTTGCAGCGTATACTCCCTCAGCGAGGCCTGTATCAACAGAAACAACAGGTTTTTCATATGTTTTCATGATAAATTCCTCCAATGTTTTCGTGTATTACATATTATCTAACCACATTATGCCAAAAAAATGTGTAGAAATCAAGAAAAAACTTTGAAATTCACAGTTTACCTATAAAAAAGATAGTAATATGGAAGAACCATAGAGTTAGGGAGGAGTTATGAATTCTTGAAATTTTTATAAAGTGAATGACAATTCATCCAAGCAGGGTGTAGAATAGTAAAATAATGGCTGAATAGTGATTGGAAAAGGAGAGAAGGCATGCTTCAGATACAACATATTTGCAAGGAATATCGAACAGGTAATCTGATACAGAAAGCATTGGATGATGTCAGTCTGAATCTCAGAGATAATGAATTTGTTGCTATTCTGGGACCGAGCGGTTCGGGAAAGACAACGCTTTTGAATATCATTGGCGGTTTGGATCGGTATGACAGCGGAGACCTGATCATCAATGGAATATCAACGAAGAAATATAAGGACAGAGACTGGGATTCTTATCGTAATCATACGATAGGATTTGTTTTCCAGAGTTATAATCTGATTCCGCATCAGACTGTTCTGGCAAATGTTGAACTGGCACTTACGATTTCGGGGATTGGCAAGTCCGAGAGAAGGAAACGTGCGACAGAAGCGCTTGAAAAGGTTGGACTAGGTGCGCAGCTTCACAAGCGCCCAAGTCAGATGTCCGGAGGACAGATGCAGCGTGTTGCGATTGCCCGGGCATTAGTGAATGATCCGGATATCCTGCTTGCAGATGAACCGACAGGTGCACTGGACAGTGATACAAGTGTGCAGGTCATGGATCTTCTTCAGGAAGTAGCGAAAGACCGACTGGTGGTTATGGTTACACATAATCCGGAGCTTGCAGAGCAGTATGCGACAAGAATTGTTACATTAAAAGATGGTGTGATCCGTTCAGATACAGATCCGTTTGAAGTAGATGAAACGGTGATGGGAGTGGCAGAACACAGGAATATGGGGAAATCCTCGATGTCATTTCTGACAGCATTAGCTTTGAGTTTTAACAATCTGAAGACAAAGAAGGCACGAACGCTTTTGACTTCATTTGCAGGCTCAATCGGAATTATCGGAATTGCATTAATTCTGTCTCTATCTACAGGTGTGAATCAATATATTCAGAACGTAGAGGAAGAGACGCTTTCAGAATATCCTCTACAGATACAAAGTACAGGCTTTGATCTGACATCCATGATGGTTGGGATGGACAGTGCTTCTGCGGATGATAAAAAAACAGACAAAGAGAAGTCAGATACAAAGAAAAAGTCAAAGGATCAGGTTAAAGTAATTCAGATGGTGACGAATATGTTTTCCACAATGGATTCAAATGACCTTGGTGCTTTGAAGAAGTATCTTGATACTGGTAAGAGTGGAGTGGAACAATATACGAATGCTATAGAATATAAGTACAGCATTTCTCCGCAGATTTATAAAGAAAATAAAGACAGTATCCGTCAGGTGAATCCAGATCAATCCTTTTCAGCTATGGGATTGGGTTCTTCTATAAGTACGAATAGCATGATGTCATCTATGATGAGTACAGATGTTTTTTATGAGATGCCGGAGAGCAGTAAACTTTATGAAAATCAGTATGAAGTGGAAAAGGGTCATTGGCCAAAAAAATATAATGAATGTGTTGTGGTTCTGACTTCGAATGGCGGAATGAGTGATTTTATGCTTTATACATTGGGACTTCGTGATCCGCTGGAGCTTGATGAGATGATCCAGTCATTTATGAAAGAGGAAAATGTTACTACACCGGATGATCTGGGAACCTATTCTTATGATGATATTATCGGAACAAAGTTCAAGCTTGTGAACAGTTCTGAGTATTATGAATATGATAGTCAGTATCAGGTTTGGAAAGATAAGACGGATAATGAAGATTATATGAAATCACTTGTAGCGAATGGGGAAGATCTTACCGTGGTTGGTATTGTGAAACCCGCTGAAGATGCGAAAGCCTCCTCTCTGAGTCCGGGAATTGCATATCCGACATCATTGACGAAACATGTGGCAGAACAGGCAGCAAAAAGTGAGATTGTGAAACAGCAGCTGGCAAATCCGGATGTTAACGTATTTACAAATAAAAAATTCGGAGAGAAAGATAGTGAAAATGGATTCTCCATGGATTCTTTATTTACGGTTGACGAAGCAGCACTGCAGAAAGCATTTGGATTTGACGCAAGTGCGATGAACAATTTAGGAAATTCTCTGGATTTTGGAAATTCGTTAAATCTCAGTGAATCTATGAATTTGTCAAAAGCATTTCAGACAGGAAGTAATACGCTGGATCTGTCGGGACTTGTGAATCCAGATTCTCTGAACTTAGATCTTTCCGGAATGCCGCAGATGAATCTGGGAGAGATCGTTTCGAATCTGGATCTGAAGGTATCACCGGATGGTATGAAACAGATGGCTTGTGGACTACTGACGGGATATCAGGAGTATGCAAAGACACATCCAGAGGCAGATTATTCAGGTCTTGGAGAGGATTTTACAGAATTTCTTAAGACGGATGCAGCAAAAAAGATTATTTCCGATAATATAAAAGATATCATTAAATCAAGCGGAACTGTGACGCTCACAACCGAGAAAATACAGGAATTGATTAAAAATATTATGGCCGGATACGAACAGTATATTACGGAAAAAGGATACACAGATCCGGATCAATTCGATGAATATTTGATGGAATATCTTCAGACAGATGAAGCGAAGAAAATAATTTCAGATTGGATGGCAGAAGTTATGCCGGAAGATCCGGAGATTGAGATAACACCGGAACAGCTTGAGAAATTATCAGATGATCTTGTGAAAGGTTATTTGGCATATGCTTCTGAGAATGGTCTTCCGGATCCGTCTAAGATGGGAGAACATTTCATGGCTTATCTGCAAACAGATGATGGAAAGAAGCAGTTTCAGGAAGGTCTGTCAGCAATGATCGATATGGATCAGCTGGAAAGCCAGGTGTCAAAAATCATCGGAAATTATATGAATCAGGCAATGGGGACTATGGGAAATGCGATAGGCCAGGCACTTGAGACACAGGTGTCCTCTGCAATGACACGGATTATCAGTCAGATGACAACAGGGCTTGAATCTGCAATGAAACAGATGATGACCAACGTAGGAACGCAGCTTCAGAACACCCTCGGAAATGCAATGCAGATTGATCCGGCAGCATTTGCAGATGCATTTCAGATGAATATGACGGAAGATGATCTGGCGGAGCTTATGATGTCAATGAGTGGGAAAGGCTTGGCTTCTTATGATAGTAATCTGCAGAAACTGGGATATGTAGATTTTGCAGTCCCGTCTGCTATTAACATTTATCCAAAGGATTTTGAAGGAAAGGAACAAGTAGTAAAGATTCTGGACGATTATAATAGCAGGATGGAGGCAGAAGGGAAGGATGAGCAGGTCATTACTTATACCGATGTAGTTGGAACTTTAATGTCCTCTGTCACAACAATCGTAGATACGATCAGTTATGTGCTGATTGCATTTGTAGCGATTTCTCTTGTGGTATCTTCCATTATGATTGGTGTTATTACCTACATCAGTGTGCTTGAGCGGAAGAAGGAAATTGGGATATTAAGAGCAATCGGTGCGTCAAAGCGAAATGTATCACAGGTGTTTAATGCAGAAACGTTTATTATCGGACTTTGTGCAGGAGTGATCGGAATCGGACTAACATTGTTACTTCTGATTCCTGGGAATGCGATTATTCACAATGTGGCAGATAATGCGAAGGTAAATGCAGTTCTGCCGATTGTTCCGGCAATCATACTGATTTTATTAAGTGTTGTCCTTACATTACTTGGTGGACTGATCCCATCAAAGAAAGCAGCAAAGAGTGATCCTGTGACAGCACTTCGTACAGAGTAGGGCACGGGTGAGAAGAATGGAAAATTTAGTTTTTAGTCTGAATGCAACCGTACCAATCTTTTTGATGATGGTACTGGGAATGCTGTTCAGAAAGCTTGGTTGGATGGATGAAGAGTTTGCAGCAAAGATGAATAAATTTGTCTTTCTGATTCCATTGCCGGTATTGTTGTTTGGTGACCTGGCAAAGGTTGATTTTAAAGAAGTGTGGAATATCAGGTTTGTGATTTTCTGCTTTGTAGTAACATTTATCTGTATTACAATTGCTGCACTGGTATCTTGCATCTGGAAAGACCGTTCCATCCAGGGGGAATTTATACAGGCTTCGTACCGGAGCAGCGCAGCACTTCTTGGAATTGCATTTATTCAGAATATTTATGGAAATGCAGGGATGGCGCCACTTATGATCATTGGAAGTGTACCACTTTATAATGTGATGGCAGTTATCGTGTTATCCTTTTTCCATCCGGAACGAAAGGCAATTGATAAAGCTGTATGGATAAAAACGTTAAAGGGAATCGTAACCAATCCAATCATCATTGGAATCGTGGTTGGTCTGATCTGGTCAGCCTGCAAGATCCCAATGCCGGTAATTCTTAATAAAACGGTGACAAGTATTGGAGGAATGTCCACACCAATGGGGCTGATGGCAATGGGAGCTACCTTTGATTTTAGGAAAGCACTTGGAAAGATCAAACCGGCTGTGACAGCAACAATTATGAAGTTGATCGTATTTGTGGCAATTTTTCTTCCGATTGCTGTGAAACTGGGATTCCGTCAGGAAGAACTGATTGCAATCCTTGTAATGCTTGGATCTGCAACAACAGTAAGCAGTTTTGTTATGGCAAAGAATATGGGACATGAAGGAGTTTTATCATCAAGTGTAGTGATGCTGACAACATTGTTCAGTGCATTCACGTTGACAGGATGGCTGTATGTGCTGAAAGCGTTTCAGCTGGTATAGGAATAGGAAATTCACATTTTGTTGCGTAGGAGGATAAAAATGGCTGTTGGTCGCACATAGTACGAACAATAACAAAAAATGTTGAAAAATGGGGGTGTTGTGGGAAAAAGTTCTTGCAACGTCCCTTGTTTTATGCTATACTACGAACGT
>OGZD01001613.1_pt1 | contig 16727 bp, 17 predicted proteins | sample 1576701 | NCBI WGS metagenome assembly OGZD01 (sample SAMEA3541487, study PRJEB24748) | human gut metagenome | biome: human gut; feature: human-associated habitat; material: faeces | place: China | collected 2012
CAAGGGGGATTATCTTTGTGGCTGAATTTACCAGATAGATTAAGTGCAAGTGAGATAATTGAAAAAGCTAGAAATGAAGGGGTAATAATTTGCGATGGGGCACCATTTTTTGTGCGCAATGCCCCTAATAAACAAATACGTTTGAGTTTTGCCACTTTGTCTTTGGCAGAAATAAATACAGGGATAAAAATAATTCAAAATATAACTAAATATTAAAGGGGGAATACTTATGAAAATAGGTATTGCTGGAAACGGCAAAATTGTACATGAAATGATAGGAGCTACAAAAAATATTCAAGATTTAGAAATAGTAGCTATATGTAGTCGACCACAGAGCAGACAAAAAGCAGAAGCAATAGCAGATAAATTTAATATCGCTAAAATATATACAGATTATAATCAAATGCTAGAAGATGGCGAAATAGATTTTATTTATGTAGCTGTAGCCAACAATGTGCATTATGAATATACAAAAAAAGCACTAGAGGCAGGGAAAAATGTTATTTGTGAAAAACCTTTTACCATTACAGCAAAACAGACACAAGAATTAATAGATTTAGCTAAAGCTAAAAATTTATTTTTATTTGAAGCTATCACTATTTTATATGCACCAAATTATCAATATATAAAAGAAAATTTGGAGCAAATCGGTCAATTGCGTTATGTTCATGCTAATTATGCACAATATTCTAGCCGTTATGATAGATATTTAAACAAAGATGTAGCTCCAGCATTTAGCCCTGAACATGCAGGGGGTGCTTTATATGATTTAAACATTTATAATTTACATTTTGTTATGGGCGTATTAGGTACACCGAAAGAAGTTATTTATCGACCAAACCTCGGTTTTAATGGCATAGATATTTCAGGTACAGCATTATTAGATTATGATGATTATACAGTAGTATGTAGTGCAGCTAAAGACTCCGAAAGTATTAGCGGAATTGTATTTCAAGGTGAAAAAGGCTATATGGAATTAGTAGGAGCACCAAATATTTGTGCGTTAGTCAAAGTTCATAAAAAAGGTGAAGAAGAAATCTTGATAAATAAAGAAAAATACAATCATCGCATGGTCAATGAATTTGTAGCTTTCACAGAAATCTTTAAACAACAAGATTTAGCTACTTGTTATAAAACATTAGAACATAGCTTAAATGTCATGAAAGTATTAGAACAAGCCAGAATAAGTGGCAAAGTAGAATTTAATATTTGATGAAGATATGAAAAAGCCTATATCAGCTAATTTTATATGCTGATATAGGCTTTTTTTAGAGAATGAAATAATCAAATTTTTCACGACTATCAATGCCGAAACTATATGTATTGATAAAATTATCTACAATATATACACGAAAAGAATCAGTTTTAGGATTGATATATTTTTGACTTTTTTCAATCATTTGAGTGTATTGTTTTTGCGTGAGAAATCCCTCAAATGCAGATTTTTGCACACGTTTTCCATATCTTTCCAGACAGTGAACTAATTTAGTGCGTTGTTTATTATCAACGATATCATAAATTACTAATACAATAAATTGTTTATCTTCCATAATAATATTCTTCTTATTAACGTAATTTTATAGGAGTATATAAAGATATATCTTTATTGATGATTACTCTAGCATAATTTTTACATTGTAAATTAATGCTTTGACGATAAGTATATGTACCTTCTATATATTTATTTTCTGTTTGTAATTTCTTATTATAAGCATTTAGAAATATTTTTTTACCATCAGCGTTTAAATAACAACTTTTTTTATTTTTATCAAACATATCTATAGTAATACTATTGCGTTTAATTAAATTCATCACTAGAGAATCAATTATAATGGCACGCCATTCTTCAATTAAGTCAGATACTAAAGCAGGATGACCTTTAGCTAATTGATGAAAAAATCCTATATAAGGATGAAGACCTGTACTAATAACAGCAGAAAGTATTTCATTAAATAATATATTATAGCCAAAACTCAACATAGCATTAAAAGGGTCAAGTGGTGGTTGTTTACTTCTCTTTGAGAATTGAAAAGGTTTGGGACAGATTAGTCCTAATGCAGAAAAATATGTTCTACTAGATAGACCTTCATAACCTAATAATTCATTAAAATCGGTAGTATATTGAATATTTTTTTGCACATTCTTTATATAATTGATTAATTCAGTTACTTTATCTATTTTGAGATTGCGATTATAGCGACGCAATAAAGTTATTTGATTGTGAATTTTGGCATGTACAGTATTTTGTGCTAATTGAAAATAAAAATTTTTATCTGATAATAGCTCAAACTGTTGTTTATGTTTAAAGATATCAATATTTTTAGGAGAATAAAGTAAACCTAAAAGATTTCCAGAAGATGATATCCAAAAAATAGGTATATCTTTAGCAAAACATTCAGTTATTAAAGCTGAAGAAATTTGCGTAGTGTTAACTACAGTAATATCTTCTACCAATTCTAAAGGAATTTCTTTGATAATGATATCATCTTTCTCAATAATAAGACGACCGCCTTTTTTATGAAGATAAGCACCATTTTCATTAATGTATATAGAAGCCATAGAAATTACCTCTTAATTTTATAGTTTAAACAAAAGAGCAAAAGTATTGTACTTTTGCTCTTTTATAATAGGTTCTGTCCCCTATAAGCGGGGTTAGTTTTAAACTTGATATGCCCCAAATGAAAAAAGACACAGTCTAGTTTCCGTCCCCTATAAGCGGGGTTAGTTTTAAACTGTACCATATTTACGAATAATAGGAGTATATTCTCTAGTTTCCGTCCCCTATAAGCGGGGTTAGTTTTAAACTTAACTAATGTAGAATGCTTCATAGAATCTCTACGTTAGTGTTTCCGTCCCCTATAAGCGGGGTTAGTTTTAAACTCAGTTTTCAAATTACCTAAGGAATTTATTCCTACGTTTCCGTCCCCTATAAGCGGGGTTAGTTTTAAACTCAGTTTTCAAATTACCTAAGGAATTTATTCCTACGTTTCCGTCCCCTATAAGCGGGGTTAGTTTTAAACTAGAGAAAAAATATTTGGTTATCTTGACTATCATAGATAAGTTTCCGTCCCCTATAAGCGGGGTTAGTTTTAAACTTGATTTAGACAAATATTTCAATAGACGTTGTATACAAGGTTTCCGTCCCCTATAAGCGGGGTTAGTTTTAAACTCTTTTGAAACTATATATATGGCTATCGGTACATTTGGTTTCCGTCCCCTATAAGCGGGGTTAGTTTTAAACTCAAAGAAATTCTTGGGTTAGCATAATAGTTAACACAAGGTTTCCGTCCCCTATAAGCGGGGTTAGTTTTAAACCCTGTGCTCTGGAACCCGCGTCGTTATTGGGCTGAAAATGCACTTTGCGGTTGAGAACAAGATTTAGATTGATTGAGCGATGTTATACACTTTAAAAAGTGCCACGAAGCCAGTAATGACGCGGTGCGGCGGAGATGCCGTTTTTTTGCCATTTTGTGCTATTTTTTACGTTTTAAAAATGAAGTCGTGTATAAATATTAGTGAAGAATATATACTATCTTTTATTAAAATTCAATCAACTAAAGATATTATAACCTATTTTTATAAATTTTACAATGCAAAAATTTGCAATATTTTGTTATAAGAGTTTTGCGATTGAGATTATCAGAATTTTCTGTTGGAGTTTTACATTAATTATATAGGGATTTATTTATAAAAAATATTTATAGTAAAAATTTTTTATAAATAAATGCCAAAATGAAAGTTTTAAGCAAGATATATATAATGTAAGACTTATAAAACTAAGATAAAAGATGTAAAAGTTTTTGTCAATAAAAATAAAAAATTTTTTAAGTAAAAATGCCAGAATAAATGAATTAAGGCAGATATAAATAATATAGGAGAAGGTATTTAAATTTTTAAATAAATAAAATAAATGCTAAAAGCAAGAAAAGGAGATTGAATGATAATGGAAAATGCTAAAAAATTAGTGAAAAATGTAGGATATGTTTGTGATGTAGTAGATGTAGGTTCAAGTGTTGTTAATATTTGTAGAGGCAAAGAAAGTGTAAGTCAAGGTTTGAAAAAAGTTGTAAAAAAAGGAGTAAGTTTTGGAGTAAGAAAAGGAGTAGGAAAAATAGTAGCAGGAAGTATACTTGGAACAGGAGCAGCACCAGCTATTATTGGCTTTGTAGCTGTTACAGCGGTAGAGTTGGCAATAGATAAAGTTTGGAAAAATTAATTATAGAAAAGAGGAGATATTATGTCAAAGGATATTATTAAAACAGGTTTATTTTTAATAAAAAAAGGTAGTGAGGTATTGAATGAAAAACAATTTGCATCAGTTATACAGATGGGAACTATTTTAGGTAGTGTATATTTTGCTCATAAAACTGTTGATAAATTAAGTGATAAATATGATGAGCTTAGTATAGAAAGACATTCTAAAGATGGAGAAAGTATATTGATTAAAGCTAAAAAATTAAAAGATAAATTTATAGATGTATAGATAAAGTTTTAGTATTATTGAAAACAGGATTTTAAACCAATTATATAGAAGTTTATTTATAAATTTTTAATTTGAGTTTGAACAGCGCCCATTCCTATAGCCGTTTTTATACCTATTCCTGAAAGCATAGCAAATTCTGAAAGCATGGCAAAGATTTTTTGAGCTGTAGGATTGGGCTGTATACCAATATTATAAGTACCAACAAAAGCAGGAATACGTATTCCTTCTAAGGAAAATGGTCGCATATTTAATTTATAATCAGCTACATAAAGATGTTTTTGTAGTTGAGAATATACGGTCTTGTCATTTAAAAAATCTGTTTGAGAATAAGTATTCCAGCGGTTCAGTAAATTGGTTATGAGTAAATGTAGGTCAGGAAAAATAATATATTTTCCTTGACTTTTAAAAGTCGTAGAAGTGATAAATTTGAAATCTATAAAAGCTTTTTCATCTGTATTAATTATTGAAGAAAAATATTTTTGAGCAAGTTTTTCATAAGTATTATTATAGATGATTTCTTTACTAAGGGTGGTAATATTGACTTGTTTATGGCGTAAATAAATACTATATGGCAAGTCTAATAGAGGCGTTAAAATTTTATTTTCAGCTTCATCATTTAGTGAAGAAATTCGCCAAATCAAACAATTTTGTTTTTTGCTAAAAAATATATATTGACTGTAAGGTCGTAGATTTTGCTGATGAAGATATGTAGCATAATCATGGTCAATACGTTCCATGAGTACACCTTGCATGATAGAGCCTATAGCTTGATTAAGCTTTATAGATGAAGGTAAAGCAAATTTTATTTCTAAAGTTTTTAAACACATGATATTCACGTCCTATATAATGATATATATATTATTATATAGAGAATATGTATATATAACAAATAAATATATAGAAAATAAAAGGAGTAATTTTTTATGAGAAAAGTATTTTTATCCGCAAGTTTAATATCTAAGATGGATCCTGAAAAGCCTACAAAATATATCAGTGATGATTTTGAATTAAGTTCAAATAATTATCAATTTCCACTTTCATATTTAATAGATGAGAATGTAGAAGAAGGAGATAAAGTAATAATTATAACAGCAGTAACTCAAACTGAAACACCTATGCAAAATTATGAAGCATATAAACAAGAAGTATTAAATATAGTAAAAGATAAAAAGATTGATATTGAATTTGTAGAAATAAAACAAACTATAGAATTTGATTCATTGACATTCAGTCAATTTTTTAAAGAAATAGCTAATTTAATACAAGATAATGATCAATTATATGTAGATTTTTCATTTGGAATGAAACCTTATACTATAAGTATGTTTGTTGCTGTTGCATATGCTGAAAAAGCTGCTAGAAATGTTGATGTAGATACTATTATTTATGCACAAAAATATTCTGGTAATAAGGAAGAAGGAATAATTTCTAAAGTATATGATATAACAGGATTATTTTATCTTAATGCAATTGCAGGAAATGCTAGACCAGGACAAAAACATGGACTCGATAAAGCTTTAGGTTTGATTATTGATAATAATTAATATTTGAACTGTTTGTTATAGTCGAGGAGTGATAACATGAGTAAAGAAGAATTAAAAAAATTATCGACAATAATTTTTCCTGATAAAGGTGTTAGCCGAGAAAGTATTGAATATGAAAAAAATTTAATAGAAAATATAGCACAAAAAATAATAAAAGAAAAAATAAATGGGACTTTGACAGAAGGTAGAGAAGCTTCATTAAAAAACAAATTATATTCTAAATTAGATAATTTAGATAGAGAAAATTATTTTAAAAAAGATTGTTATAAGGCATTTAAATCGTTAAATTTTTATAAAATAATATATAATGATGATGAATTTATTTCAGAAAGAAAATTTGTTTTTATAAAGTCAGCAAGTGAAGCGCTTAGAATATTAGTTAATTATGGATTAGAAGGCAAAGATTTAACATCTTTTTGGAGTAAATTTGAACAAAGATTTTATTTTAATCTAAAAGATAGTTTGTTAAAAATTATGAATGAAGATAATGGTTATGAAGAAAATGAATATAAAATTGGATTAATTAAGGTTTTATTTAGAAATATAGTAGAAAAAAATAATTATGAAAAAGATATAAGAAAAAATTTGAAAGAAAAAATAAATAAAATAAGTAATATTAATAAGGTTAAATTAAAACAATTTTTGGTTGAAAAATTAAATGGAACCGAGATAGATATAAAAAAATTAGAGGATATTTTTAATAAAAATGTAGGAATGATTAATTTAGATGATCCTTTAGAAACAGAAGAAAATAGTAGTTTTTTAGATATATCAAAAGAAGATAATATAAACTTAAAAACAAAAGAAGATTTAAAAAATGATTTGTGGAAAATACTAGAAAAATCGAAAAGCTTGATATCTTCAATACAAAATAAATCATTAAGTATATATTTGAAAGCTCTTATTAGTGTAAATATTTTTCAATATGAAGCGGAATGTGGATATTGTTTGGAATTACATGATTATGTAGATACAGATTTTGAAGTATTTTATAAAAATAGAAAAAATAAAAGCATGGATTTTGATGATGTTATAGCAGATTATTTGAATAAAAAACAAGATACTGTAAGAAAATATGCAAGAAAAATAAAAGAACAAAGATTAGATTTAGAGGCAATGATGAATTTAACTAGTATATGATAATTTTGTACGAATGAGATAAATAATTAGATAATAATTGTGTTAAAAAATACTCCTACTACTATAAATCAATAAAAGTAGTGGGAGTATATTATTAAACATATAAAGGAAGGTGTTAAGGTTATGAGTAAAGAAGTAGGAGTAATTTTATTAGATACGCGTTCTATTCAAAAATATGTATTTTCCTGTAATAAATTGAAAACTAATGTAGGTGCGTCTTATTTAGTAGATGGAATTTTTAATGATTTAATGCAAAAAATAGTTTTACCTAGTTTTAATTTAAAAATGCCTGAGATATCATGGCAAGAGTCTAAACAAATAGAAATGATAAAAGATGACTCTATAGAGGCTGAAATTGTTTATATCGGCGGTGGGAATATGCTGATATTAATAAATAAATTTTCAGGAAAAGAAGATAATCTTAATTTATGTCGTGAAATTGTGAAGAAATGGACATTAGAGATACTAAAAAAAGCACCAGGACTAAAAACAGGTGCTGCTATTGGTATGATGGATGTAGAAAGATTTAAAGATTCTTTAGATAAAATGTATGTCCAATTAAAACAAAACCAAAATACAGTTTTGCCACAAGTTGATTTACCTTATACAGGACTTACTTTAGAATGCAATATCAGTGGAAAGACTGCAGATACTTTTGATTGGGTAGATAAAAGCTGGATTGCTAAAGAAGTAAAAGCAAAAACAGATGCATATACATATGCATCAGAAAAAGTTCGTTATGAATATGACAATATTTTACATGATAAATATGATTTTGCTAGTGAGCTAGAAAAGATTGGTTGTAAAGAGGGAGAAAGCTATATTAGTGTCATTCATATAGATGGCAATAATATGGGCGTAAAATTTAGCAAATGTAAAGATTCACAAGAACGTAAAAAATTATCTTTAAAAGTAGCCCAAATTGTTCAAAATGCTTTTTGTGAACTGATAAAAACTATTATTGCTGAATATGATAGTAAAGCATATGCCGAAGCTTTAGATATGGAGAAGTTAGTTGATAAAGAAGGCAAAAAATTATTACCTATAAGACCGATAATTATAGGTGGAGATGATATAACTTTTGTTTGTCCTGCTAGAGTCGGTATTGAGTATGCCAAAAGATTTATTGAAGCTGTTAATAAGCAAGAATTTTTAAGCGATGAGCAACATAAACGTATGTCTGAAGAAGTGAAAAAAGAAGATAACTCAATAATTTTAAGTAAAACAATGAGTTGTTGTGGTGGAGTAGCTATCGTACCATTGAAATATCCATTTTTTAGGGCATATCAATTGGCAGAACATCTTTGCGGTTCAGCAAAAAATAAATCTAGAAAAAATGATAATAGCTTGATTGATTTCGCTATATTATATGGAGAAATGACACCAGATTTAGAGCAATTATGTCGTTATCAATATAGTGCACCAGAAGGATATCTACATTATGGACCATATAGTGTACAAAAAGAAATACAAGATGGTAGTCATATCAATGATTTATTAGTACTAAAAGACGATATACGAGATAATGTACCCAAAAATAAAATAAAAGAATTACGTGATGTATTAACAAAAGATATGCATACACAAATACGTTTCTTGGAAAATTGTAAAGAAATACAAAAAATTATAGATGAAGAATGTAATCAAGAAGGAATTGGTGCACAAGCTTTTTGGCAAAAGAAAAAAGATGAAAATGAATTAAAAACTCGTTATGTAGATGCTATAGAAATTATAGATTTTACTTTACCTAAGGAGGAGTAGAATATGCATGATTTTAAAATAAAGATAATAGCGAAATCTCCATTACAGTTGGGTTATGGTAGAGCGGGTATTGTTATAGACTCAGATGTTGTACATGATAAATATGGTATGCCTTATTTTCCAGCTAAAAGATTTAAAGGTCTATTATATGAAAGTGCTTTGGAGATCGCTGAAATATTTGATGAAAAAATCTTTACGAAAAAAGATATAGATAAATTGTTTGGTCAAGGAGAAGATGGGATATCTAGAATATATATTAATAATTTTTATTTAAAGAATTATGAAAAGATGTATTCTGATTGGCAATATTTAAATAGTAAATATAAAGGATTTTTCACGGCACAAAGTATTTTAGATTTATATACAGATATAAGGTATCAAACAACAATTGATAAGAAAACAGGAACAACAGTAGATGGCAGTTTGCATAATATGCGTATTATTGATGCAGGAACAGAATTTTATGGAGAAATTATTTTAATAGAAGATTGTGAATTAAATCAAAAGATTTTAGCTTTAGCTTTAAAAAATTTAAGATTTGCAGGTGCTAAACGCAATCGTGGTTGTGGACGAATTAATTGTTTATTAATTAATGAAAAAGAATTACCACAAAAGATTTTTAAGGAAGTGATTTAATTGAAGCAGATAGAATATCTAATAAAAACACTATCACCAATAGTTTTAGCTGAAAAAAATAATGATAGTACGCTTTATAATACAAAGAAATATATTTCTGGCTCTATTTTTCGTGGGATGCTCGCTGGAAAATTTATTAAAGATAAAAATTTGGGCGACAAAGCACATCAAAATCAAGAGTTTTATGATATTTTTTTAGCAAATAAAGTACGTTTTTTGCCTGCATATCCAATAGGTAAGAATATTATAGATAACCTTGAACCATATATTTTGCCGTTATCTTTGATGAAGAATAAAAAAGGAACTATAATAAAAGATATTTCTGATGGTGAAAAAATTGAAACTGGTTTTAAAAAGATGACGGGTTTTGCTTTAAAAAAAGGCAATGATATTTATAAAGTAAATATAGATACACAAATTGAGTTTCATATGTCTAGAAATGGAGAAAAATCACGTATACTAGGCAGTGATAAAGAGGGAAAAGTATTTAACTATGAATATATAGAACCTCATCAATATTTCAAGGGATATGTGATAGTTGATGATGATATAGCAGACAATGTATATACTTATTTACAAAAAACAGCAAAAGATAATATATATATTGGTCGTTCACGTAGTGTGCAATATGGTAAATGTAGCCTTGATATTTTAGCTATGAAATCTATTTTTATAGATAAATTAAATAAAGATAAGAAATTTTATTTATATGCCTATACACCATATATTCCAACTGAACAATGGAATAGAGTAGATAACTTAGCAGAAAATTTATGTGAAAAAATAAATAAGAAATTATCTAGAGATGATATAAAAATTCAAAAAGGCGATTTAATCTATGCTACAACTGAAGAATATAGTGGTTATGTAGGCGTATGGCATTTACGTAGAGAGCGTAAAATGGCATTATCAGCAGGTTCAATGATTGAATTTAGAGCTGATAATATTGATGATAATTTAATAGAAAAATTAAATGAAATTCTATATACAGGATTGGGAGATAGAAAAGAAGAAGGTTTTGGTCAATTTAGATTAATGCAACCTATGCAAGGTTTAAGTTTTAAAGAATTAGCTGAAAATATAAAAGTTAATACTGAAATATGTGATGAAGTTAAAAAACAAGCAAAACAAATAATTAAACAGAGAATTTTTGAAGAAATAAAAAAACAAGCTGTAAATGATTTAGAGAATAAAGCAAAATTTATCTCTAAAAGTAAAACTACTTTAAATCGCATAGAAGATTTAGTAAATAGTAATAAAACTAAACAACAAATACAAAAAGAAATACAAGATTTTAATAAATCAGCCAAAGATAATTTAGAAAATATGTTTTTAAATAAGGATAATTTCTTAGAAGTTTTAACCGAAGATAAGAATGTAAAATTACCATACAGTAATATAGAATGGAAAAATAGTTTAATTGTAAATAAGGAAGATTTAAAGATATTGCAGGATATGGAGAAAGACTTAGGTAAGGATATATTTGTGATAAATAAAGATGATGAATATAAACAGTATTTCTTATGGTTTGTACGTCATGCAAAGAAAATAATAAGTAAGAAAAATAAAGAAGTATAATGAGGGGGATAAAATAAGATGGATAGAAACGATGAAAATTCAGCAAGAATTATAAAAAAAATAATTTTTAATATACCTATGCAGACTTATTCTCCCTTGAGAATATCTTCTGGTGTAGATGATGGTATTACAGATATTTTAGTTTTGAAAGATAAAAAAGGTAAGGCCTTTATTCCGGGAACATCAATAACAGGTGTATTGCGTGCCAAAATGAGTAATATTTATGGCGATAGAGCTGTTGATAAATTATTTGGTAGTATTGATGATGATGGAAATCAAAGTATGGTAAATATCAGTGATATAGTCTTGGAAAATGCAAAGATTATAAATCGTGATGGTATAAAGATAGATTCATTTACAGGTGTTAGTAAGCAAGGTGCTAAATTTGATTTTGAAGCAATAGATAAAGGTGCTACAGGCGATTTATATATAGAGGTAACTTTGCGAGAAAGTTGTTTATCTGAGCAAAATAAGCCAAATATATCTTATAGAAAAGAACATAAAGACTTTGCTATGAATGGTGATGTATACGGAGAATTAACAGCTACGATAGCAGATATTTTAACTGAAGGAATAAATGTAGGCTCATTGACAACTAAAGGTTATGGAAAGATTAAAAGTAAAGAGCCTGTAAAAATGTATGTATTCGATTTTAAAAATCCTCAAGGAGCCATGAAGTGGTGGCAGTATTTAAATGAGGGAATTTTACAAGATGTTGCATACACAGGAAATAATTCAGTTGCTGTTGTTAGTGAAGAAGATTTTGTAATGCAGATGGAGTTTGCATTGACAAGTTCAATGATTATTCGTGATTATGATGTAGATACAGATGATGAAAAAGAAAAAATAGCAGCAGTACAAATGAAAAGTGGAGAAGATTTTGTAATACCTGCTACAAGTATAAAAGGTGTATTAAAATCAAGAGCGTGTAAAATATTGATGAATTTAAATCATCATGATGAACAAGAATCAGAAGATTTTCTTGATAATTTAATGGGTAGAGAAACAGATAAGAACAATAAAGAAGATAAAGGTCAAAAAAGTCGTTTATATATAGATGAAGTGTATATAAGACCTAATATATTGCACAGCAAAAAGCAAAGTCGCAATCGTATTGATCGTTTTACAGGTGGAACGATAGATAGTGCATTATTTACAGATAAACCTATTTGGCAGACAGATAAATCAAAGGCTACTATTGCTATAAATTTACAAGTACAAAATTGTGATGAAAAAGAAGCAGGATTGATGCTATTAGTAATGAAAGATTTGTGGCTAGGTGATTTAGCTATTGGTGGAAATAAGGCGATTGGTAAAGGTGTATTGAAAGGTAAAAAATGTACAATACAATATGCTGGAGAAAGTTTCTTAATTCAAGATGATGGCGGTTTTCATGTGAGTGATAATATAGATAAATTAGAAGCATATGTTCAAAAATTGAGTGGTGAATAATAATGTGTGAAAATGGAAAAAAAGAATTAAAGAATTTTTTTAAAGAAGAAAATTACTTAGATACAGTAGAAGATATGTATTGTTTGAAAAAAGATTATACGAATATAGATGATATATATGAATTTCTAAATCAGAATGCAAAAGATAATTATAAAGTTATTGTATATGCAGTCAATGAAGTAAAATTGGGATATTATAATTTTAATGATGATAAAAAATTTATTTTTCCTGATAATAATGAATTTGATGAAAAATATATAATTGAGCTTCGATTATTTAATGAAAATGAAGAAATTTATTTGCGCAAAGATAATGATATAAATAGTTATAACGCTAGAATTATTAAAGATAATTTAGATAAATCTGTAACAGAAGCAGAAAAGATAATAACAATTGATGATGATTCTACTTTATTTGGTGAAAAAGTTATAGATAAAAATATAAATGACAACTTTGTAAAATTGCAAGAAAGTGGTAGAAAGATATCATTAATAATTCCAAGTGAGGATAGAGCGAAATATTATGCACTTGTTACACGTAGCTATATAACTTTTGATGAAAAAACAGGGCAGGCAGGTATAGGATATTATCGTTATTTAGATATAAGACCGCAAGTAAAATAAGGAGGTTTTATTGATGGGAAAAAATAAAACAATTTCTTCACTTGAAGATTTAGGTAAATTTTATGGTTTAAAAGTAGATAAAAAAGAAACGAATAAAAATAGTTATACTTTAGTAGAAGAAAAGAAAACAAAATATGTAGAAAATACTCCTTTAAAAAGAAATAATAGTATTGAGAAAAGTAAAAATAAAGAAGTAAAATCATCATCAACAAAAGCAAGTAATAGTTTTAAAAGTAATAATTATAATAAAACTAAACAGAGTCCAACAACACCATATAATTTTGTTCCATTGAATGATGTAGTGTTACATCCTCCATTATATGAATATGTAAAAGGCTATACAGATAATGTGGGTATGCAAAAAGGATATAAAGAATTTTTATTAGCTGACAAAAAATATAGTGGATATTGTGAAGTGGATATAGAAAATATTACTCCACTATATATTGCAGGAGAGGATAAAAAGTTCTTTTCTGATGGAAAAAATCTCTGTATACCAGGAAGTAGTCTACGTGGTTGTTTGAAAAATATTTTTAAGATAATCACTAATGGCACTATGCGTGTAGATAAGGAAAATCCAGATATCACCGATAAAATACTTTATTTTAGAAATCTTGCAGGAAAAAAAGTAGACCCTACTAAAAAATTATATAGTGATAGATTTACTTATGATAAAACTTATAAAGATAAAGATGGAAATTTAAAGACTAAAAAAGCAAGTATAGCTAAAGCAGGTTTTTTAGTACGTGAAGGCAAGCAATATTATATTTGCCGAGCTGAATTAAAGGTAAAAAAAGGTGACAAATGGAAAGTAAATCCTAAAGCACCATGTATAAAATGGTATAATGAGGGTGCTGATATATCTACAGGGTATATGAATAATAAAAAACATTATTATCAAATAATATCTCCTGTATGGAAAGATAAATATATAATACCTGATGATATATTGAATGGTTATCGTGATGATAAAAATAGAAAAGGTCTTGATTTATTAAATGTAGACAATTATAAAAAAGGTACAGATAGAGAACAATTTTTAAAAGGTGCAGAAAAATTTGATTATATAGTGCCATGTTTTTATGTGGAAGAAAATGGCATAGTTAGTCATTTTGGTGCAGGTCCATATTATCGTATTCCTTATCGAGAAAGTATCGGAGACCATGTACCAAGAGCTTTAAAAGAGGAACAAATAGATTTTGCTGATGCTATATTTGGTAATAAAGAATGTTGGAGCAGTAGAATTTTTGTAGAAGATTGTTATTTAGATAATGATAAATCAGTATTAGAAAAAGAAAATTATGCTAAAATACTTATGGGGCCAAATCCGACATCATTTCAATTTTATTTGAATACAGATGAATATAAAAATCCACAACATTGGGATAGTGAGGTAGGTATTAGAGGTTATAAATTTTATTGGCATAAAAAAATGGATTGGCAAGGCGTTAAAAATGATAATGAAAATATGAATAATGTAATTGCTCCAGTGAAAGCAAATAATCATTTTAAAGGAAAAATTCGTTTTGAAAATCTAGATGCTATAGAATTAGGTGCTTTTATGTATTTGTTTGGTATAGCAGAAGAAGAAGATATCTGTTATAAATTAGGTATGGGTAAATCTATTGGTTTAGGAAGTATAAAATTAACAGGAAAATTCTATTTTAGAGATGATACTTATTATAAGAAACTTTTTGCCACAGATAAAAAAGGCTTTGCTAAATGTTTAATAGAAGTGGATAAACAGAAGTTTATTGATGAATTCAAATCATATATAAAAAATAAATTATCTGCTAAATCTTTTGTATTATATAAGCAAAAAATAAAAGATTTGAAAGATATCTTGAGTACAAAATATATGATGGGATTAAATAGTGAAAAATGGAATAATATGACTAGATATATGGAACTAGGAAATAAAGAAGATAGAAATCTAGTTACAAGTAGAGTGCCATTGCCTACTATTGAAGAAGTAATTAAAGGTTTAAAGTAAATAGTGAAAAAGAGCTAAGAAAACTTAGCTCTTTTTTATTTTTTTATAAAATTTTTTATAAGAAATGCCAAAAAAGAATTTTTTGTACAGATATATATTATAGAAAGCAAAATATTATTTTTAATTTATCAAGAAAGGTATGATTTTTATGGGTTTATTCGATTTATTTTTATCTAAAGAGACTTATATACCAACAACTGTACCATCGAGAAGAAACATTCCAGATATTGATGGTAAAAAAGAAAGAAGAGAAAGCTCTAGAGCCATAGAAAGAACATTAAAGAATGTAGGATTGGAAAAAATAGGAAAAGCAGTAGAAGTTGTAAATAATGTGGGAGATTCATTAGAAAATGTGAATGAGGCAACTAGTATATTAAGATTTTTTAAACGCAAAATGAGCGTAGATGAAGCAAAACATATATTAAAAAAAGGCGATCATGTAGGTGTTCATCGTAGTGTATATAGTCATCATGGTATATATGATGGAGATGGATGGATATACGAATATAATGAAGGCTCTATTAGAATTAACAGCTTAGAAGATTTTGCTGACGGTTCGGATATTTATCGTGTAGAGTATGATGCAGTATATACTAAAGATGAAATTGTTGATAGGGCGAGAAGTCGTTTATTTGAAGAAGATTATAATGTAGTAATTAATAATTGTGAACATTTTGCCGTATGGTGTAGATTAGGAGAGAAGAGCGAATAAGAATTATAAATAGCTAATAAAATAATTAAACAGAAAAAAGACTCTAGTCATTTGACTAGAGTCTTTTTTAGCTAGTTTCCGTCCCCTATAAACGGGGTTAGTTTTAAACTGAAAATTTTAGTATATTCTAGAAATCCACTTAACGCAGGTTTCCGTCCCCTAAAAGCGGGGTTAGTTTTAAACCCTATTGCTGATAATAGACCTAATTCTTATGATGGAAGAGTTTCCGTCCCCTAAAAGCGGGGTTAGTTTTAAACAAAACGACCCAGTTTTCAAATCTTCAAAAGAGAATGCCGAGTTTCCGTCCCCTAAAAGCGGGGTTAGTTTTAAACATAACTACAATGAAGAAATTAAAAAATCAATGTTGGAATTAGGTTTCCGTCCCCTAAAAGCGGGGTTAGTTTTAAACCTGTTACTAGTTTTTAATTTTACCTAATGCGTCGTATAAGTTTCCGTCCCCTAAAAGCGGGGTTAGTTTTAAACTTAAAAAATTATCCATGGATATACAAAGATGTATATATAATGTTTCCGTCCCCTAAAAGCGGGGTTAGTTTTAAACAAGGTTCTATAAAAGAACTGATGGCTGTTAATACTGCAAGTTTCCGTCCCCTAAAAGCGGGGTTAGTTTTAAACCATTCTATTCTATTATCAAAATGCAAAATGTTTACTACAATGTTTCCGTCCCCTAAAAGCGGGGTTAGTTTTAAACCAGTTCTCAATATGCTTTCCAATTACCTTCTATTCATAAGAGTTTCCGTCCCCTAAAAGCGGGGTTAGTTTTAAACCCTGTGCTCTGGAGCCCGCG
>OGZD01001624.1_pt1 | contig 16554 bp, 9 predicted proteins | sample 1576701 | NCBI WGS metagenome assembly OGZD01 (sample SAMEA3541487, study PRJEB24748) | human gut metagenome | biome: human gut; feature: human-associated habitat; material: faeces | place: China | collected 2012
CGATGAAGGCGAAATGCCAATAGTTCCACAGGTCGATGTTGACGGTCTTTGTCGTTTTGGTGAGGAGCATCAGGATATTCACTCCGAGGCATACGGGAATGATGAACGCACCTACCGACGTGTTGTAAGCCACGGCGGCTGCCGCAGGCCATCCCATGTCGAACACTTCGAGGTTGAGATCGTAAATCTCCACCACTTTTGAGAGCGACGGGCTGAGGCTGCTGGTGAGCAACGCCGTAATGACCGACAATCCCACGAAACCGACGCCCACGTAAAGGCCGCTTTGTAAGGCTTTTCCGAACTTGATTTTGATACAAACGCCCAGTATGGTAAAGATAATGGGCATCATGACTGCGGCCCCGAGGCCGATGATGTAACCGAATACAGCTTCCATATTCCTAATTTTCTTGGTATTAATTCGTAAATGATTAGGTGCGGCAAAATTAAATAAAACTATTGGTAACGCAAACAGAATTGAGAAAAAAAAGATGGGAAAGGGAAAATAAGGCGGATGAGGCAGGACGTGAAATACTGACAATATGTCAGCCTTTTACGTATAAGCACCGGGTAGTAAAAGGCTCAAATAGAGAGGATATGTTAAATCCGAACCGGTATATGGCCCGTTTTATGTGTTTATGACGCATTTCTTTTGAATTCGGGGTTTCAATCTCATGAGATTGGAATTTCGTTTGGCTGAAAGCGGAAAACGTTTTGAAGCAGAAAAAAATAGAGTTGTCCGCTTGTCGGCCGGAAACGGTCTTCCGTGCGGTGGAAAAGGGGGCGGTAAACGGTGTAAAAGGGAGGTCGGAAGGGCTTTTTTTGATTTATCTGACGGATTTCCGTGCGCCAAATCCTCATGCTTTTTGTCACGGGAAAAGGCTGACGGATGTCGTTTGCATGCGGGGCATGCCGCACGGCAGTGTGGAGAGGGTGTCTTTTTGTAAGCGAAAACCTCGCCCATGGTTGCGGAATGTAAAAACGTCAGCTTGAAATGCCGACGTTTTTTATCCCCTCGCCCGAATAAAGAGGCGGATAGACGATTCTCGTGAGGTTGGCCTGACATTTTGTCAGACGAAACATTCCGGTTCGCGACGTGCACTGAAGTTCTGGTACAACATGGCGGTATAAGGGGTGTCGAAAGTGCGTCCGCCCACAGGACAGAACTTGACGCAGGCACAGCATTTGGTGCACAAGTCCACACGGGTGGCAGAGCGTCCGTCGGCTATGGTGATGGCACCGGTGGGGCACCAGTCCACGCATTCTCCGCAGCCGTAGCAGTTGTCGTTCACCACCGGGGCCTGCGGTGTGGAGGGGGCAAGGGTCTTGTAGGGTACGTTGCCCTTCATTGCGGGCGCAGCCACGAGGCTTTCCAACGGGCTGTCGTAGGTCAGCGCGAAGTCACGTGCATCCGTGGCCGGAGGGTGGGGCAGGTTCAGTTGGTGCAACAGGCTGCCGTATGCTTGCACCCCGAAAGCGGCGGCCTTCTGCAAGTCGGTGGCATCAGGACGGCCTTCGGCGACGGGCATGCCCGGACGGCTGTAGGAGTGTTCGCCCACGAAAGCCGCACCGCAGAGGGGCGTGAACCCTTGGGCGTGCAGGAGGTCGCGAAGCTGTACCAAGGCATCCTCGTAGTCGCGGTTGCCATAGACCACCACCGGAATGGCGATGCTGTTTTCCGCCCGCAGGCGGGCGATGCGCCGGACGGCTACCGGGGTCACAAGTCCCCCGTAGACGGGGGCGGCCACGATGCAGATGACGTTGCATACCGCAATGGGCGTGTCGGCGGGGTCGGTGGTCAGGTCGATTTCCTCACGGCGTGCGATGCGCGTGCCGTCCGCGATGGCGCGTGCGATTTTCATCGAAGTGTGCGTGGGCGAGAAACAGGCCACGCAAAGCTTGTCTAACTGCATGGTTTCCTCCTTCCTTTACATTTCCGAGATTTTGTAACCTTCTTCGGTCAGTACGGCTTGCAAGTCCTCCAAGGGCTTCGCGTCTCCCGAAAACTCGATGACGGCCACGGGAGGGTCTAAGGTCACGGTGGCGTTGACGCCCTCGATACTGTTCAATGCTTTTTCCACATGCATGCGGCAATGGTTGCACATCATGCCTTCCACTTTATATTCTTTCTTCATATCTGTATAGGGTTTTGAAATGTCGGTTTCTTCGTGTCGCAGTCCGGCCCGTTTCAGCCGCAGGCTGTTCGTCACGACGCTCACGCTGCTCATGGCCATGGCCGCCCCGGCAATCATCGGGTTGAGCAGGAAGCCGCAAAGGGGGTAGAGGGCTCCGGCGGCCACGGGTACACCTATTATATTATAGATGAAAGCCCAAAACAGGTTCTGCCGGATGGTGCGTACGGTACGGGCGGACAGCCGGATGGCCTCCGGAATCCGGGTCAGGTCGGACGAGATGAGCGTCATCTGGGCCACGTCCATGGCGATGTCGCTGCCCCGTCCCATGGCGATGCTCAGGTCGGCGCGGGCCAAGGCGGCACTGTCGTTGATGCCGTCGCCCACCATGGCCACGCGATGCCCTTCGCGCTGCAAGGCGGCCACGAAATCGGCCTTGTCTTGCGGCGACACCCCGGCGCGGTAGTGCCGGATGCCTGTGTCGTCGGCTATCCGTACGGCAGCGGGGGCCTGGTCGCCCGTGAGCATATAGACTTCGATGCCCATAGTCTGCAGTTCGGCCACGGCTTGGCGCGAAGTCTTCTTGATGCGGTCGGATATGGCGGCCACTGCCCATGTTTTCTTCGTATCGGCAAAGTAAATCACCGTTTGTCCGGCGGCAGACATGCGTTCGGCCGTACGTGTCAGGCGTTCGTCTGTCGGGATGCCGTTCCGTTCCAACAGCTTAAGGTTCCCGGCATAATACGTCTGGCCTTGGCATACCGCCTTTGCCCCCATTCCCGTCAGGCTTTCGAATTCCTGCACGGGGAGTTCCCGTCCTTGGATATGGCCGACGACGGCTTCGGCCAAGGGATGTTCCGACTGTTTTTCCAAACTGAAGAAAATGTCGGGCAGGCCGGCCGGGCTGTCTTCCGCCCACGTCATTTCCGTCACCGTGGGATGCCCTTCCGTGACCGTTCCCGTCTTGTCCAACAGGATACTGTCTATCTGCCGCGCGGCCTCCAAGCTTTCAGCGTCTTTGATGAGGATGCCGTGTTCGGCTCCCTTGCCGATGCCCACCATGATGGCTGTCGGCGTGGCCAGTCCGAGCGCGCAGGGACAGGCGATGATGAGTACGGTGACCAAAGCCAACAGGCCGTGCGTGAAACCGTCCGACGGGGCGAGTGCCCACCACAAGGCGAACGAAAGAAGGGCGATGCCGATGATGACCGGTACGAATATGGCCGCGATGCGGTCCACCAACCGTTGCACGGGGGCTTTGCTGCTTTGCGCGTCCTGCACCATGCGGATGATGTGGGCCAGTACGGTGTCGGCTCCCACTTTCTCGGCACGGAAACGGAAAGAGCCCCGTTGGTTGATGGTACCGGCGAAAACGTGCGACCCTTCGCGCTTGGCTACGGGCACCGGTTCGCCGCTCAGCATGCTTTCGTCGATGTACGAACTGCCCGCGACGATGGTGCCGTCCACGGCAATCCGTTCGCCGGGACGGACGGAGACGGTCTGCCCCCGTTGCAGGTCGTCGATACTGATTTCACGTGTTTCCCCACGGTCGTCCACGATGGTGACCGTACGGGGTTGCAGCCCCATGAGCTTGCGGATGGCCGTCGAGGTGCTGCCCTTGGCCCTTTCTTCCAAGAGCCGCCCCAACAGGATAAAGGCGATGATGACGCTCGCCGCTTCGAAATAGACGTGAGGCTCTACGCCCCGTGCCGTCCAGAATTCCGGAAAGAGCATGTTGAAAAGGCTGAAGACGTAGGCAATGAGCGTGCTGTTCGACACCAAGGTGTCCATGTTGGCCGTGCCGTGCCGCAGTTGCCGCCAGGCGTTGCGGTGGAAATCCCGTCCCAACCAGAGGACGACGGGGGTGGACAATGCCCATGAGATGAGGTCGGCGTATGGCATGTGCATGAAAAACATGCCGATGACGGCCACGGGCAGGGCGAGGATGATGGCCCAGACGGTGCGTTGCCGCAAGCGTCGGTACTTCTCGTCGTGCGCCTGTTCCGCCCGGTCTTCCAACTGTTTGCGGTCGTCGCCCACCAGCAGGTCGTAACCTGCAGCCTGCAAGGCCGCTTTCAGTTGTTCGGGGCTGCACTGTGCCGTGTCGTATTCCACGGTGGCCGTGGCCGCCGCGTAGTTGACGGAAGCCGTGCGCACCCCCGGTTGTCCGTTGAGGGTCTTGTCCACCCGTGCAGCGCAGGCGGCGCAACTCATGTCCAATACGGGGAACGTCCTTTTTTCTATGTGTATTGTATCCATTGTGTTTATCGTATCTATGGTTGTAGGGTACAAAGATAAGTACAGGGTCTGCAAACTGTCTTACAGAATTATGGCTTCTTTTTATATGTTTTAGTGTGAGTGTTATATTTTATCCAACGGAATGCGTGCCCGCTCTTTCTGTTGCCGGTATTGCCGTGGAGTATATCCGGTCTGTGCCTTGAACTGGGCACTGAGGTGGGCGGTACTGGAATAGTTCAGCCGGTCGGCTATTTCGTTGAGGGTCAGTTCACCGTAATCCAGCAGTTCCTTGGCGCGTTCGATTTTCTGGGCGATAAAGTATTTTTCGATGGTCGTGCCTTGCGTTTCGGAGAACAGCTTGCTGAGCGTACCGTAATCGTGGCGGCACTCCGTGGCGAGGTATTGCGACAGATTTGTCCGCAGGCGGTTCTCCTGATGGTGTACGAGTTCGATGATGAGACGCTTGATATGCTCTACGGTACGGATGCGCGGGTCGTCTATCAGTTCGAATCCCAAGGGGGCGAGGGCCTCGCGCAAGGCTTGGCGTGCGGTCTCCGCGAGAGGGGCGGAAAGTTCGGCCCGTCCGAGTTCGACCGACAAGGGTGTCAGTCCGAGACGTTCCAGTACGCTCCGTACGACCATGACGCAACGGTCGCACACCATGTTTTTGATGTATATGTTACGGTCTGTTTCCATAAAAACGTACAGCCTATAGATTGCAAAGATAATGCAAATAAGCATAGCGGCGAGGATATTTGTCGTATCTTTGCGCAGCCAAGACATAAAAATATGAAGAACGGATTGTTGGAAGACGGATGCGACCCGATGGGGCAGGCCATCCGTGACTATTATGAGACAGGCCGGGCCGGTCGCCTGCGGGTGTTCTCCCCGCAGTTTGACGAAGACGAGATGCCGGTCGGCACGTTGTTCCGTGAAGAGGAGGATATGCCGCCATTGGAACGGAAAGCTTTGGACTTGTGTCGCGGGCGGGTGTTGGATGTCGGTGCCGGGGCTGGCTGCCACAGCCTGGCCTTGCAAAGGCGCGGGTTGGACGTGACGGCGGTGGACATCTCGCCGTTGTCGGTGGACGTGATGCGTCGGCGCGGGGTGAGGCAGGCTTGGGAGGCGGATGTCTTCGACGAGGCTTTCGCCGGATGTTACGATACGGTGCTGATGCTGATGAACGGTTCAGGCATCATCGGGCGGCTGGAACGCATGCCCTTGTTTTTCCGTCGTATGAAGCAACTGTTGGCATCCGGCGGTTGCGTGTTGGTGGATTCCAGCGACTTGCGCTATATTTATGAAGACGAAGACGGCGCGATGGACATTGACCTGAATGCCGGTTACTACGGTGAGTTGGATTTCCGGATGCAGTATAAGCGAGTGAAAGGCGCACCTTTCCCGTGGCTCTATGTGGACTTCGACACTTTGGCCTACTATGCGCAGGAAAACGGCTTCCGTGCGGAACGCTTGCAGGACGGGGAACATTATGATTATCTGGCGCGGCTGTCCGTAGCGTTATAAATACAAGAGACGGCCTCCTCGCGGAGACCATCTCTGACCAACCTTCCTTACCTCGTCCGTAGATGGAGAGAAAACGGATGGGCAAGGCTTTTTATGAGATTACTTTCTCTCTTTGTCATTATTTTGCACCTTGTGCAATGGTGAACGTCATGTCTACGTGGTCGTCCGGCATGTTCGTGATTGCGCCCCACGGAGAATCGGCACTGATACGGATGGTTACCGTGTAAGCCGTAGCGAAAGACGCTTGTTTGGCATCGTCCGTGAACGAAACTTCACCGGTGGAACTGTTTACGTTGACATATTGGTCGGTAATGGTTGCTCCGGTCTTCGGGTCGATGACGTGGAATGACGGGGCGGTCATGCCATATACCGCTGTCGAGAATGGATCCTTATTGAAGTCGGACAACCAGTTGCCTTTATTGTCTTTGCCGGTCTTCACCTTGGCACCGTTTTCCCATATAGTGCGTCCGGCGACATCAACCCATTTGGCACCTTCAGCCACGTTATAAGTCTTAGACAAGTCGGTGACGCTCATGGCCATCTGAGCCGGGTTCGTCCATGTTCCGCTCAATGCCTGTACGCTGATCTTGCAGTTAGTTGCGCCAATCTTCGTACCGTTGTAGTCCAAGTAGATTTCAAATTCAACGACTTTGCCGTTATATTGGGTCTTGTCGTAAGTAAGTGCCCTGGTGGCAGAGTTGTAGCTGACACCGTCAGCATTTGTGAGACCCTTGGCATTGATGACGAGGGTGAAGCCGAGGTCGGCAGCCTGTTGGCTCAATGCGGCATAGTCGGCGAACAAGTCTTCGGCATTGAACGTGTTGCCCACGCCTTCCACCTTGTCGGTTGTGCCGTCAGCCCATTCAATCTGCGGTCTGTATTCGATGGTCTGCCCGTCTTCTGTCCAACGGGTCGGGTTCTTCTCGATTACAGTGACAGGATACTGCATCTTGCTGACGTTTACATGGATAATGTAAGAGTCGGTCTGCGTGGTACTGCTGTTTTCTTCCTTCAATGTGATATCGAGTTTCTTGGCTTCACCGGTATTTATTTTGGCAGGAACGACGATGTACAGCGTGTTATCGTTTGCTACCTTGTCGGTTGCTGCAGGCATTTTTTCCAAGATGTCTTTACCGGTCATCAGGCACAACTTGGTCAAGTCTGCCGGTTCGTTTTCATCGATAAGCTCCATGAAGTCACCGCGTGACAGTTCGGTTGCTTTGATGATTTCGTCCATTTCGTCGCTGCTCAGGGCAATGAACTGGATGTCCTTGTTCCACGTCAGTTCCTTGGTTTCCTGTACGTCATGCTCTACGACGCGGCGTGCGATGGTTACTTCTTTGTATGCCGGAGCCTTGAGTTGGAACGAACCGAAGTCGGCCACGGGGGTGACTGTGACTTTACGTCCGATCATGGCGTTCGATGCATTCGGCAATGTAAGTTGGCCGTTTTCAATCTTGAACCAGTTGTCGTCGCTCTTGTCGTCGTTCGTCAACGTGGACAGTTCGTAGGAAATCGTAGTCGGAACGCCGTATTCTCCTACCATGTCTTCCACGATTACGGTACCATCTTCGGCCTTGCCTACGACTTTGCGGTTCTTGCTGTAGTCCAACATGCTGTTGCTGCCGTCCGGATTCATGTAAGGCAAGCTCGTTGCGGAACTGTTGTCGTTCGTGATTTCAATGGTTTTCACCTTGTCCGTCACTCTCGTTGCCTTGAAATAGGTCGTGGTCAGGTCCGTGTTGTCCTTTGTGCTTCCCGTGCTTTCTTCGCCTTCGGCAGGTTGTGGGTCTACGGCCTTAATAACGGCGCAAACGGCCCAAATTTCATTCTCGCCAATTTCTGTCTCTACGGAGTATTCGATGATGCCGGATTCTGCGTCGACTAAGACGGGGTCTCCTACCGTCTTTACTTTAGAGAAGCTTTTCTTGCTGATTAGCGAGCCGTCGAAAGTCAAGGTATATTTGGCGTTTTCTCCTATGAAGTCGTTGGCTTTAGAGGCCGGAGACACGCGGAATTGGATTTTGTTGGATGCTATGCCTTGTGCCACCGTCTCGTATTTGTCCGCTGTCGTGAGCTTTTCGTTGTACACTTTCAGCACGGAAGACTTCAACAAATAGCCTCCTTCTTCGGTAGAAGTAAGGTTCGGGATGTACACCACGCTTTGAATCATGTCGAACTTGGCCATTTCGGCTTTCAGTGCGTTGAATTGTTCAACCAAGCCCGGGTCGCTCGGGTCTACGCCCGGCGTTTCGCTGCCGCTGCCCGTCAATGCTTCTTGCAGCTCTTTGATGTCTTGGCAAATGTCGGCAAAGCTGCTGTATCCCGTGCCGGTCAGTAATTCGGTCACGATAGTGTTCTTCCATTCTTCGAGGGCGGCCAGACGGTAGAGGATGCTTCCGGCTTCCGTTTCCTTGCCGATTTGTTGTTGCAGGGTGGTAAGTGAACTTACCGTGGTGGGTAATGCTTTGATGGCTGCCAAGATGGCCGGGTCAGAAATGGTCGTAGCCGCTTCTTCGCTGATTTTAGCGATCAGGTTGTTGATCTGGCTTACGTTTGCTGTCAGTTTGGCCAACTCCTGTCCGTTGTTCTTAATCCATTTCTCTACTTCCACCAAACGGTTTTCTACGTCGGTAAGGTTTGTTACGGCCGCATCCAACTCAGACTTGATGCTGTCCACGGTAGCTTGGTCGGCTTTGTCGGCAATGGCTTTCTCCAAATCGGTGCGCAGGCTGTTGACCTTGCCTTCCAACTCAGTCTTTTGTTGCTGAAGGTCGCTTTGGGTCTTATCCAAGTCGCCTTCTATTCCATTTACCTGTGCGATCAGTTCGCTGACCTGAGAACTCAATTCGCCGATTTTGGTGATGTCGTTCTCTGTGATGGCTGTTTGGAGTGCAGCCACGGTTTCCTGTAAGTCCTTCACGGCCTGTGCGTCGGCTTTGCCCGCTGTCAATTCGTTGATGTCCTCCTGCAATGCGGCTTGAGCTTCTTGCAGGGCTTTCAGGGCTTCTGCGGTTGAAACATCTACCGTTTGTTTCAATGCGTCTACCTGTGATTGTAGATTGGCAATGTCGTCATCGTAATCTGAGCAGCCGACCCAAACTGGGGAACTGGCAATCAATGCGCAAAACATCGCAACACTAATAAACTTCTTCTTCATAATAAAACAAATTAATTAAAAAATATATGTTCTCTACTTTCCTGTTTTTAGAATCATATTCTTTTCTCTCTCTATGCAAGAGGTGGAAAAAGGGAATGTAGGCCTATCTATTATATGTGAGTCATAGTGCTTTAGAACCATCTTCCAAATCTGTTCTTTCGTGTTTTTTTAGTAAATCATTTGTTTTTTCGAGAAAAAAAGACCGATTATTTTGTGGGTTTAAGTATTTTATCTACATTTGCATCGGATTTATCCACCTCTTGCATAGAGATGGAATAATAATATTGAGGATATATTGCTGAATAGGAGAACGTTGAAGTTTTTGTTGAAGACTGTCTGATTCGTTTCTTTATTTTACTTCTTCTATTTGCCGTTTCAAATATTTTTCTTGTTGCAGCATCAATGTTGCGGTGGTCCAGCGAAGTGAGATAGATGGAAGTGGTCTTTTCATTGGAATGCCCCATAGATTCGCTGATGACGTGCATCGGGATATGAAGCTTTAAGGCTTCCGAGGCCCATGAATGCCTCGGGACGTAAGAGGTGAGCGTGGCTTTCTCTCCTAACAATTCGGATAGCTTTTTTAAATTGAGATTGTATGTCCGTAAGGCTGAGTCGTAAACGGACTGTCGGAATTCTGTGGTTTTCATCACAGGGAAAAGAAAGTCCGATTGGGGAGAGGCGTATTTATTGATGATGGTTCTCATGATTCTGTCTACCTTGACAGAGAGCAGGCGTCCGGTTTTACTCCGATAATAGGAAAGGCGTCCGTTTTGCAGATTTTCCTTTTTTAGTTTGGCGAAGTCTATGAAAGGCATACCTTGTGCGAAAAAGCAAAATACAAATGTATCGCGACTGAATTCCATACTTTTATTGAGCTTCTTATATTGCATGAGTTTGATGATGACATCGATGTTTACAGCCCGTTTTCGGGTTTTGTCTACTCCCGTATAGACGTTGCCGAAGGGGTCTCGAAGTTTCAGATTGAGCATGGCAATTCCTTTTTTATAGGCCGCATGCAATGTGCGGATATAAAAGGAACTGCTGTTTTTGGTGATACCGCGTTCGTGTTGTAGGTAGGTCTCGTAAGATGCGATTAATTCTTCGGTGATAGATTCGAAGCTTACAGAGCGACAGTAGCCTTTGGTTTGGAGGAAATGTGTAAAGGAACGCAGGGATGATTGGTAGTTCGCAGATGTTTTGATTTTGTTGCGCATCTTTTTTTCTTGGATTTGATTTTGCATGAAAGACAAGAAGTCGGCTTTCTTGCTTTTACAGATTGTTGATTTCTTCATTTTACGATTTTTTTTGTAAGACAATACTGTGTTTTTTACTTTATCTTGCAGAAAAAAACAGACTGCCTTTAGGTGACAGTCAGATGGAGGGCGGACAATATAAAAAAGAATCCTTCTTGCCGGATGAACTCCATGCAAGAAGGATTCTTTTTTTAGGTAAAGAAATAAAAGAGCCTTGTTTAGAACAGCTTTTCCGGGTATTCTCCTGCTGCTACCAAGGAGGCAATCTTTTCTACTGTGGCTTCACGGTCGGCAGCGTATGTTACACCGAACCATTTGCTGGTAGTGTCGAGCACTTCTACCGTAGCGGTACCTTCGTTGATGAGCTTATTCACCATCAGCGGGATGAAGAACTCGGCTTTCGGGTTTTCCATGTTCTTCGGATTGCTCAGAAACTCTTTGAAATATTCTTCGCTATGCTGGAAGTAGTCGGGAGTGAAGCCCCACATGTTCATGCTGACCGGTACGTTCTCTTCCAACGGAATCCATTTGCCTTCTTCGTCTTTGTAGCAGATAGGACCGTCCACACGCATGATTTCCGTACGTTCCACCACATCTTTCAAGTGATGATGGTCATCGTACATGCAGACACCACGTGCAACGGAGCCGTTTTCGCTGAGCGTATTGCAGCAACGGAAGCCCACCATGGCGTATGTGTTTTGGCAGCCTTCCGGCAATTCGCTCAGGAACTTGCCGATGGTGGCGAATGCGTCGCGGCCGTAGAAGTCATCACAGTTGATGACACAGAACGGTTCTTTGATGACATCTTTACCCATCAATACGGCATGGTTCGTACCCCATGGCTTTACACGGCCTTCAGGGCACGTAAAACCTTCGGGCAGTGCGTCCAGACTTTGGAATACCAACTCAGCCGGAATCTTTCCTTCGTATTTTGAAAGGATTTGTGTGCGGAATTGTTCTTCAAAGTCTTTGCGGATGACGAAGACAATTTTGCCGAAACCGGCACGGATGGCATCATAGATAGAATAGTCCATGATGGTTTCGCCATTCGGACCCAGCCCGTCCAATTGTTTCAAACCGCCATAACGGCTGCCCATACCGGCAGCCAATAAGAAAAGTGTAGGTTTCATATTCGTTCGTTTAAAAAGTTAAATATTTACGTTCTGTATTGCAAAAGTAGCTTTTTTATTTGAAAAAGTCGTGTTTTCGGCTTCTTTTTTTAAGCCCTTTGAACTGTTTGGGAAAACAGGAGGGGGCGTCCGTGCTACAGCCCGTTTTAGAACGGATAACCTACGGCAAAATGGTATCCCAGACTGTCTTTGAATTTCGGCATGTTGTAATAGCCGCTCTTTCCTGTGTCGTAAGGAGCGTGAAGTCCCACTCCGACATCGAAACGCAATACGAGGAAATCGAGGTCACAACGAATACCCAATCCGGTGCCTAAAGCCAAGTCTTTGCCGAATCTTGAAATGTCGAACGTTCCTCCCGGGCGGTTTACGTCTGCATCCAGAAGCCAAACGTTTCCAGCATCCAGGAATACGGCTCCGGAAAGCATAGAAACGATGGGGAAGCGATACTCGGCGTTCATTTCGATTTTGAAGTCTCCCATTTGGTCGATATAGGAATAGGCCGACGCGCCCGGAATATAGCTACCCGGTCCCACGCCGCGGACGGTGAACGCACGGATACTGTTGGCACCACCTACGCTGAAGAGATCGTTGTAAGGAGCTGCGGTAGAGTTTCCGTAACTGAATATCACGCCGGTTCCCACTCGCGTGGCGATACTTGTACGGGGGGTAAGGCGGAATTCTTCTCTGAACTCAGCCAGAAAACGGATATACTGTGCAAAAGGCACGTTGAAAAGTTTCTTGTCTTTTTGGTTGAACGGTTTACCGAAAGCGGCGTAAATACCGGAGGTGATGTTTCCGCTTTCTTTCACTTCAAAGATGAAAGTACGCGGATTGCGTGCCTTGCGCGGACTGGAATAAGTGAAAGTGTATCGCATGGAAGGAACGAACTGGTCGCGCATACTTACGTAGAGTGCCTGGTTGACGTTCATGATAGAGTCGAAAGTGGCGGTTGTACTCAACAGTTCGTCGTAATCCAAGCGGAACGGGACGAATTCGTGTTTGATTGTAGGACGCGCTTGGTAAGTATAGGCCGCCCGTGCGCTCAAAGACACCATGCCGAAATAGTTGGCCCGGTTCATCCATGTAGCATCCAGTACAAACGAGGTGCTCGTTTTGGCGCGTCGGGAGAACTTACGTGCCCCGGGAAATATCAGTCGGGGATAGTCCAACGACAATGAAGTACCGTATTCGTAGGAGTTGATGACGGAACTACGTCCCTGTACGGTGGAGTTGGTTTGCCATTCGTATGATCCGTGTACTTCGAATTTCAGCTTTTCCGCTCCTCGGAAAGCATTGCGTTTGGACATGCTGAACGAGAGTCCCGGACCGATCTGCCCATTGCTTTTAGAGGTTACCTTTGTGGTGAACTCCCCGTCGTAGGGTTTGTCCAAGATACCGGTGATTTCGATGTCGAGTGTATCGTTGAGTGCAGTGGTATCACGCGGAACGTATTTCAGGTTTACCGTGCTGAACACATTCATTTCCGAGAGTTGCTGTTGTACGAAGCTCATAATGTCCTGTCGGTAGAGCATGCCTTTCCGATAGAACAGATTACGCCGGAGGGCACCGAAGCGCAAAGGGATTTTGCCTTTCTTTCCTCCGTCATAATATAAGGTGTAATCGCGAAACTGTAGCGTGTCGGTCAGTTCATAAGAATCATTATTGAACAGATTGACGGTGGTCCGTCCGAGGTAATACCTTTTGTTGGCCGATGCGGGAATGCCGTCGGCCGGTACGACTTGCAGTTGTACGAATCCCGGACGCTGTATGGTATCGGCACGATAGGTGATGTATTCCGGTTTGTAGTAGAAATAACCGGAATTGCGGAACATGTTATAAATACGGGTTCTTTCGGCATCGAGATTGATTACGCTGAACGGATCACCGCTGAAAAGGGTACGTTGCCGGAACGTTTCCCGTATCAGGCTGTCGCCCACAGCCGGAAAGCGCAGGTAGGCTATGGAGTCCAGACGAAACAGATTGCGCGGTCTGACGGTATAGCTGATTTTGGCCTTTTTGGGGTTCTTTTCCGGTAGGATTTCATAATCCACGGTACCGTTGAAATAACCGTAGTTCCGGAGTGTGTTTTGTGCTACGAGTGCGCGGGTTTTCGGATTGACGGTACTGATGAAGACCGGAGTACCTGCAAACGTATCGAATAACCATTTTGCGAAGCGTGACTTCTTGCCCACTAAAGCGTTGTATATCCACAGTCCGGTGGGGAATGGAATACGGTAGGACGAACTTCCGAACAGAGCGTTGTTCGGGGCGTAAGCCAGTGCCGCATCCACTTCTTCCTTCGCCGTTTCATACGCCTCTTCTTCGATACGTTGCACGGCGGCGATGGAGTCCTTTTGCTCCTGAGTCAATTCCTCTTTCCGTTTCAGCACAGACAAATCTCTTTGTGTGAGTAAGTCGTCTACAGCTTTGTAAGCATCGGCCAAAGAGGTAATGACTCCCTCTTCCTCCTTTTGTTTAGCCTTTTTCTTGGCTTTCTTTTTCGACTTTTGGCCATAGTCTATTTCCTTGATACCGGTGTACAAAACCTCTTCTTCGGGAAGGTTCTTGGTCGTTGAGCACCCTGCCGCCAAACCGCAGCACAGGATCACACCACAATATATCTTCAGTCTTGTCTTCATCATTTCTTCTCTTTTTCGTGTTGAGGTTCATTCTTTTTTCTGTTCTTGAAGATAAACAGTTCCCCTAAACGTGTCATTTTACGCCTCAGTACGAGACCGGCTCCCATTTCGGTGATTTCGCCTTCCAACAAAGACTCATAACTCTTGTCGTAGAATAGGGTGACGTAACGTGTGGCACTCTTGTCCAAGCGATATTCTAACGATACATTATCTATCAACGACTGGCCGGTGTTTTCCACATTCTCGCCCGTAGACACTTTACCGCCCACGATGATGCTCACACGGTTGCCCCAGAAGCGTTTGGCAAAGCGGAATGAGTAATCCGTGCGCTCCGTTCCTTCGGCCGTAGTTTCCTGGTCTACGCCGAGGCTCAAGTCTATGGTTTCAAGAGCCTTGCCTGCAATGTTGGTGATTTCGCTTTGCAACAAGGCGTTCAGGGCATTGGTCGTAGAGAATCCTCCGCTTTCATTATCTCCCAACAAGTACATGCCGGTGGCCAACATGGTGACGGCCACTTTCCCGCGCTCCTCTATCGACATGGCTGCGAGTTGGTTCTGCACGGTCATGTCTTCAGGGGCTGCGATGGTAAACTCCAGCCCCATGTTTTCCAACGTACGCGTGATGGACAGCCCCACTTCGAAGGAAACAGTGCGTGGGTATCGTTTTCCGTCACGGTGGCACGCATACGTTCGGACGCCGAGATGTTCAAAGTAGGATTCAGGATAGGCCCGTTGAAATCCACATAACTGCCCGAGGCGATGGTGAATGTCTTCAAAGGGATAACCGGAAGTGAGTATTTCATTTCTCCGTTCAGCACCGTATAACGTCCGGTGAGCGTCAGTTCCCCCTGCGGAGTATAGTTCATGGTCAGCTCGCCGCCCCCTTCCAGATCAACGTATTTGGAGCGGTCGGCACTCAGCAGGCAGTGTACCTGTGTACCCTGGTCTATGCTGATTTGCATCATCACGTTCATGTTCATGGGCTGTACTTCTTCCTGGGTAGCCACGGTCGTAGTATCGCTAAAGTCTACGAACGTGACCAGGCCGCTCAACCGGTCTTCCGATGAAAGCGGAGTGTCTTTCAGCACGTACGTCACATCGGTGCTTCCCAATACCCCCAAACGTCCGTTGATGTTGATATTGTTCAGATTCCCGGCCATCCGTGCATTGACATCCACGTACACTTTTCCGTAGGCCGATGCCTGTTGGGTGCGTTTGGCGTTGATGAGTTCGAAGTTGGATGCATTCATTTTCAGGTCGAGCAAGATATTATCGAAGTTGGCGAAATCCACCGTTCCGTCGAACACGAGCGGGTTCTTTCCTGTGGAATATACGTTCAACTTGTCTAAATTCAGGTGGCTTTGCCTTACCTTGATGGTATCATCCTCCAGACGCAGGTTCAAACTGTACTCGGATGACGTTATTTTCATGGCTTTGGTGGCCAGCCATCCTTCTACGACGGGCCGGTCGGTCGGGCCGCTCACCTTCATGCAGCCGTCGGCCATACCGCCTAAAGCCGCCATCTGGTCCGGGACAAAACCGTTGGCCAACGACAACGGGAAGTCTGCCAAATCCAAGTCCGCCTCTATCGTTCCGCTTTTACCGTTGTCTTTGTAAGCTCCTGAAAGCGTCAGGACTTCTGCTTCGTTATGCGAAATACGTGCATCTACGAAATGCGTCCCGTCGTTGTTGGGCAGGTAGACCATTCCCAGGCCGATATTGCCCAGCGGTGCATCTTCGTACGCCATGTCTTTCACCGAGACGTCGGCTACGACGGACAGGTTTTCCTCCGTTTGTATCAAGTGGGCGTCGGTTTGCATTAATCCGGAGATGCGTGGAGCGTACGGAATGACGGCGGTCAGTTCCTTTAGGTTTACATGGTTCAGGTTGACGGACAGGTCTTGCAAAGCTTCCGGATTGGGCGTCGAGTAAATCCTGGCTCCCGTTCCGTCGTCGGCGAGCATATTCACATCCGCTTCCACCCGCCTGTCGTTCCCCAGGAATATGTAGTTATTCTCGTTGATATCGAATTTTCGATAGGCGATAATCGGATGAATTTGTGAGAACACAATTTTGATGCCATTGTCTTGCACGTCGGCTCTCAGCCCCAGATCCACTCCTTTTTTACGCTTGTCGTCCAGATAAATCAAATTGATTCCCGCTCCGGTGGAGTGCAGATAAGCATTCAGCCGGGACTCGAATACGAATTGTTTGTTCTTGGGGCCGTTTCGCACCCGTCCGTCCATTTTTACGCCGGTCGTATCCTGAAAGATGTGCATCTGTATCGTATCCAGTAAGATGCCTCCTGCATTCATCGTGTAAATATGGCCGCCTCCGTTCAGGCCGATTTCGGGGTCGGCATTCAGGTTCAGCTTCAATTCGTTGAGAGAGTAGCCCATAGCCGTCAGATAGTTGGCCACGGGGTTGTTTTTTCCCGACACCATATTGAGCGTCATGCGTGGCAGGAAAATCTTGAGTGAGT
>OGZD01001639.1_pt1 | contig 16457 bp, 9 predicted proteins | sample 1576701 | NCBI WGS metagenome assembly OGZD01 (sample SAMEA3541487, study PRJEB24748) | human gut metagenome | biome: human gut; feature: human-associated habitat; material: faeces | place: China | collected 2012
TGTCACATAACTCCCACGCTTTTTCCGTTCCTACTTCTACTCCTGCTTTTCCTGAAACAACAATTACGGCTGCATCCGCTGCACTTACCGCTTCTTCTACTTCTCCAACAAAATCAAAGTATCCCGGTGTATCCAAAATATTGATCTTTGCTTTTTCCCATTCAATCGGGATCAGACTTGTACTAATCGAAAACTCTCGTTTTTGTTCTTCTTTATCAAAATCACTAATCGTGTTATGGTCTGTTATCTTGCCCATTCGATTGGTTGCTCCTGATACATAAGCCATTGCTTCGACTAAACTAGTTTTTCCGCTGCCTCCGTGTCCTAAAAGTACCACATTTCTAATTTCGTCTGTTCTGTAAACTTTCATATTTTGCTGCCTCCTTATTTTTGTAGTTTCTCATGTGTATATTGTACTAAAATTTCCACAAAATTACAACTCTTTTATTAAATTTATACAATTTATTTGTCTTTTACTTTAGTGTACAATAATTGATAAGTGAAAATAAAGAAAGGACAGCAAATATTATGAACAAACCTTACAAAATCGGGTTTATCGGGCTTGGATTGATTGGCGGTTCCATCGCCCGTGCGATCCGTCAGTATTACCCTGATTCCGAGATTATCGCCTTTGACAAAAGCAGAGAGACACTCGCGCTCGCCACGCAGGAATCTGTAATCAACGTAGCCTGCACTTCCATCGATAACAACTTTTCCAACTGTCACTATATTTTCCTATGTGCACCGGTCTCATATAACACTGCGTATTTAAAGCAGATCAAACACTATGTTACCAAAGACTGTATTCTCACTGACGTAGGCAGTGTAAAGACTTCGATTCACGAGGAGATCATCGCTCTTGATATGGAAGAAAATTTTATCGGAGGACATCCAATGGCTGGTTCTGAGAAGTCCGGTTTTTTAAATTCCAAATCGATGCTGATTGAAAATGCGTACTTCATCCTGACTCCATCTTCGACCGTATCGCAAGATAAAGTGACTGCATACAGCACTTTTGTAGAATCGTTAAAAGCACTTCCGGTCATCTTGGATTACAAAGAGCACGATCTGATCACCGGAACAATCAGCCATCTGCCACATATCATTGCATCCACCTTAGTCAACTTTGTAAAGGATACGGATACAAAAGATGAGTTAATGAAACAGCTTGCTGCAGGAGGATTTAAGGATATCACAAGAATTGCCTCTTCTTCTCCGACAATGTGGCAGCATATCTGTCTGAAAAACGGAGACAATATTGTCAAAATTTTGGACGCTTACATTGACATGTTAAAAAATGCAAGAGATTCTGTCGCAGAAAGCTCCGAGCAAAAATTATATGATTTATTTGAGACATCTAAAAATTACCGGAATTCCATTCCGGAAGGTTCCTCCGGACCGATCAAAAAAGTGTTTGCGATCTACTGCGATATCATCGACGAAGCAGGGGGAATCGCAACAATTGCGACCATACTTGCATCAAACAATATCAGCATCAAAAATATCGGCATTATACATAACCGTGAATTTGAAGAAGGCGTTCTGCGTATTGAATTTTACGACGAATCTTCTTCCCATAATGCAACTGAATTGCTGCAAAAATACCGCTATATTGTATATGAACGTTAAAAAGACGGGATTCCCGTCTTTTTTTCTTGCACAATATACTAATCATAAAATTCCGTTAAACAGTTTTATCAATACCGGAACCGCTGCCGAACAGATAATTCCATTCAAAACTGCCATCATCACCACTTCTCCTGATGTATATTTCATCAGCATCGGAAGTGTCGTATCCTCACTCGTAGCTGCTGCCGGAGCAATCGCCGCATATCCGTTAAAATATTTTACTACAACCGGTATGATCATAAACGAGAAGATTTCCCGCAAAAGATTACATAGAAACGCAATCGTACCAATTTTTGCACCTGCAAGCTCCGTCACCAGAACTCCAGAAAGACTGTACCAGCCAAGCCCCGACACAATCATCAGACTGTCCCGTAAGCTTTCCCCTAAAAACAGACTGCACACAACACCTCCAAAAATGCTTCCCAAAATAACTCCTATTGGAATCAATAAGATTTTCACATGATGCTCTCTTAATTTCTGGAATACACCTTTGTTCGCTCCAACACTGATTCCGACAGAGAACATCAGCACATACAACACATGTTCTGAGTGTCCGGTCAGAAAATCAATTATATCCTTCGGAAGAATTCCATTTCCCAAAAGCACTCCCGCTGCCAGACAGCACACTGCGATCACAACCATCATATTTCCTTATCCTCCTTACTTTTCATAAATACTTTCGTAAGTCCATAGACGATCAAAGTAGATCCTGCCACCGCAGACAACATATAGAGCACACTCTTCCAGCCAAGTTCTGCCAGTTCATTAAAAAAGTTTTCTCTGCTTCCAAGCGAGACTCCCATAATAAAAATCAAAATCCCGGTTAAAACAATCTGAAGCACTCCATTTACCTTCAATGTTTTCTTCAAATTCAGTTTCATACCGATAATAACTCCAAGCATCATAATTACAAGTATTAACATATTTCCTCCAACTAGTAGTATTTTACGCACACCTGTTTTCCCATCTTCCTTGCCACCTCCTGAAGCTGTTCTACCAGATTCATTCGGATACTTAAGTCAAATGGAAGATTGGAATTTTGGTGCGCTTCATTCGTTGCCGTCCCCACAAATAAATGAATGTCCGTACATTCTTCGATTAACAGCCTTGCAAGTCTGGACGCTCCATTATCCGCATCCAACTCATCAAAAAATTCCACGTCAAAATCATCTCTCTCATATTTCTTGAGCAGTTTTAATGCTTTTCCAAGTGTCAGAACTCCCTCTGTCACCAAATCCAAACCTTCAATCGCAGCAGTCGGCGGCACTGATGAATCTTGATAATTCACCGATGTGACAATGTTTTTCTGCAAAACGCGCGCCATAATATTTGCGCTCGTCCCTCCTGACACAACCTTTGTTCCCTCTTCTGACATAAATTCCCGCACCATACGCTCATCATCATCTTTGCTTTTTGGCGGACCGGTAAAAATGTTCACGATTTTTCGATTGATCACACGCATGACTGCAATCGTCGTGTCATCACCCGGACGGTGGGCATACAATTCATTGCACAGATCACTCAAAAGAACGGTCAATCTCGAAGCAGAAAGTGTGTTTTTTGTGCATTTCAGCGTATATTCTGCCATCTCGTTCCACGTCCAGCTCAAATTCATAAGCTCTCCTTCCCCGGCGTAGATCACACCATCACTCATCAAAACAAAGCAATCATTGAGCTTTACCTGAAAACGATATTCACGTATTGTTTTCCCTTCGATTATACGTTCTTTGTACGGATAATCCACAATCTTTTTATCCCGGATAAAAATGCAGCTTGGATTGTCAAATTCGACAAGATACGCTTCTCCATTGTGAGCAATCTGAAGAATGCTAAACGTTGCATACGCCACTTCCCGCACTTTGCAGATCGGCAGGGTCTTTGCGATCGTCTCCACCGCAAGCTCAATGGAAGCCCCATCCCGAAACATTGTCTTTAGGATTTTTGAAGTGAGTGTTGCAAGTATGTTCGCTTTCACACCGCTTCCCATTCCATCAGCCAAAATCAAAACGTCTGCCTTATCCGTCTTCAGCACCTCCACCTTATCTCCGCAGAGTTCTTCCTGATATTTGTTCAGACTTTTCCACGCAACATCCACACTAACACTCATGCTACTCCTCCTCATCCATCAGGATTGAATCCCGTAATTTCGTAAGCGTAACCTTTGTCTCCGCCGTTGTTTCTCCTAAAAGTCCCGCAATTTCCTGCGCCACCATCATCTGCTTATCAATAACCTTCTGTGCAGCATCGATCGTCTCCATCTTTAAACGGTACCGCTTTTCCTTCGCCTTCTCCTCTTTCGTGATATCCTGATAAATGACAAGCACTGATGTAAGATTCGGAATATACACAATTTTTTCTTCCGCCTTCAAGTGAATCTGCGGTAAATCTACTTTTTTACTCATAATAGACTGTTTCGTTTCAAGCACCATCTCGATATCTTCCGTCTCGATAAACTCGAATATGTATCGCTCCAGCGCTTCTTCCCTGCTGACTCCCAAATACTGCTGCGCCATTCGGTTGCACTCTCGAATCCGCATCTCATCATCTATGATGAAAATCAGATTCGGTGTCACATCCAGCACAATATTCGACATCGATTCTGCCTGTGCAATCGCATACGGAAGACACATCCCAAGTTCTGCCTTCTTCTGAAATACCGCTGTCGCTTTCGCCCGACAGGTCGAATACCCGCATGCACCACAATTCAATTCATCCTCTTTTTTATACTTTCCGATTGCCTGCAGCAATTCTGTCAATTCCTCCTCTGTCGGAACTTGTTCGTGCTGACTGCGATCCAAAAATGTTTTTTGCATTGATATGCAATCATATGGAATATCCTCGGAAGCGGGCGCATGTTCCACCTGTGCTTCAATCTGCACCTTCGCTTTCACAAAAGAATTCTGCCACTGGTCCGATGCAGGTCCTTTAATACAGCCTCCGTCACATACATTTGCCTCGATAAAGCAGTGGCTGAGTTCCTCCTTCTCCATGCTTTTAAATAGTTCCATACAGGCATCCAGACCGTCCACGTAAAGTTTGTGATATGTATCCTTCATCTCTTTCTGTTCCATCACCGACTTTACAATTCCTCCTCCAACCGGATAAATGCGGTTGATCCTCGGATCCGGATTTCCAAACGGCTTCTCTTCGCATTCCGATATTGTGATTCCTTCTGCCTTCAACCATCCGCCAAGCTCCTCAAATGTCAGAATTGCATCGACAGCCCCAAACACCCTGTCATCCCCAACTGCCTCTTCTTTTTTTGCAATGCAAGGCCCTAAAAAAACAACCTTCACATCCTCACCATAAATCTTTTTGATCAGTCTCCCATGCGCGATCATCGGAGATACTACCGGGGTCATATATTTTGTCAGACTTGGGTAGTATTTTTCGATCAGATCATTCACACTTGGGCAGCAGGTTGTAATCAGGTTTTTCATCGTTCCTTCTTCCAGGAGTTTCTGATATTCACGTGTGACAAGCGCCGCTCCCTCTGCCGTCTCGCGCACTTCAAAAAAACCAAGCTTTAACAGTGCATCCACAACCTGCCCCGGATTTTTATACTCCAACACACCAAGATAAGACGGCGCAATAGAAATCACGGTTTTCATCCCCTGTCTCAGATACCCTTTGACACGCTCCATATCACTCGCAAATGTTTTCGCATTCTGCGGGCAAACTTCCAGACAATGCCCACAGTGAATGCAGGCTTCCCGAATAATATGCGCCTGTTCATTCCGGACTGAAATTGCTTTTACACTGCAATTTCGAACACATTTATAGCAATGCCTGCAATTTGCATCCTGAAAATCAATCACTTTCATTTTCAATCTTCTCCCCTTTCCCAGAGTCGCATTTTCTTCTTTTTAGTATACTCAATTTCTCCGGTTCCCGCAAGGAAAACCCCTTCATACCGCTACCGATATGAAGGGGTTCTCTCATTCTTAATTATCGTCTTTTTTTCTACGTCCCAAGATATAGCCGCTCGCTAAAATCATGGATGAGAAAATGCCAAACACGCTTGTCGGATCTCCTGTTTTTACCGGTTTCTTGTTGTCTGGTTTGTTTTTATCCGGTTCTGTTGGAGTCGTTGGCTTCGTAGGTGTTGTTGGCGTTGTAGGTGTGGTAGGTGTTGTTACTTTCTTAAGTGCTCCACACATCTCATTCAACACTTTTAACGCTTGATCGACATCGTCCTGCGTTGCATTCTCATTTTTCAATACCGCATTGGCTTCTTCAAATGCTTTCGCAAATCCTTCCCAGCTTGCCTCTGTGTAATCTTTTTCATTTAGTTTGCTGCACTCATCTACCTTTGCCTGCAGCGCTGTCTTGTCTACTTCCGGCTGAGGATCCGGTGTCTCTGCCACTTCCAGCTTACCATATGCTTCTTCCAAGCTTTGAAGCATTGCATCAACCGTTTCCTGTGTTGCTTTCTCATCTGCTAATACCGCATTTGCATCTTCCAATACGTCTACAAATGCCCCCCAGCTCTCTTGTGTATAAATATCGGAATCTAACTTACTGTACTCATCCACTTTTGCCTGCAATTTACTCTTATCTACTTCCGGAGTCTCAGGCTCTGTCGGTTTTTCTTTGAGACCTGCAATCGCGTTCTTCAAAGTCTCTGTCGCCTGATCCACAGCCTCTTGTGTCGTCGCATTCTCTTTTACATTTTTCGCATTGTCATATGCTGTTTTAAACGCATCATAAGACTCTGTTGTATACTTATCTTTATCCTGTTCTTTTCCTGCTGCAATCACAAGTTGTTCATCCAATGCTTTATAATCGAGTTCTTCTGTAGGCTCACCTTGTACTACTACATTCACGCTCGCCTTTTTATTCTCTGCATTTGCAACTGCATTTAAACTCAGTGTTCCTTCCAACACATATGTATCTACTTTACCGGTATCTAGATTATCTGTATTCCATGTCACCGGAACAAGTACTTTGATTGTGTCAGTCATTTCTTCCACTGCAACCTGAATTCCATTTACAGCCGGAAGCTTCGCAGCATCAAATTCACTGTCTTTCTCAATCAGGATATCTGTATTTGCAGACACACTCTGTACAGAGGATTTCTCATATACATATCTGCCAAGCACTTCTGCCTCATTGATTCCAACGCCGTGTCCACCTGCCACATTGTTCAATTCCTTAAAGAACACTCTCACATAGCGTGCTGAAACCGGAGTTTCAAATGTAATCTCATCAGTCGGATTCACCGGACCGTTATGTTCTTTTGATAAAGTCTTCACCGTTGTCCAGTTCTCATTGTCATTGGATACCTGCACCTCATAATCTGTAGGATATACTTTATTGAAGTATGATACCTTCAAACCGTCAATCAGATTCATCTGCTCCCCAAGATCAATTGCAAACCATGCATCGCCAATGTCCTGTGCCTCATCACCTGTTCCACTCTTGATAAGATCACTGTCCCATTTTGTGGATGCATTTCCATCATTGATGGATTCCTTGACGCCATTGCTTGTACCAGATACCGTCACTGGTTTTTTCAATCCAATATTCTGCTTTTCTGTCACTTTCACTTGAAGTGCGTTTACTGCCTCCTGCAATTTTGTAGTCGCCTTTGTCACCTCGTCCTGTGTCGCACTTGCATTCTCTGCAACTTTCTTTGCCTCTGCAATGACTGCTTTTAAGCTTTCCTTGGAAGCTTTCGTATACTCTTTGGATTCTGCTTTTCCTTCTGCTTCTTTGATCGCCTCATTTAAAGCAGTCTTGTCTGTCACCTCATCCTTTTTCTCTTTTCCGTAAATCTCAAACTCTGTGATTCCGACACCATTTCCGGCTGCGGCTGAGTTCAATTCCTCAAAGAAAAGGCGAACATATCTGGCTGTCAGAGGAGTCTCTAAATCAATTGTTTCTACCGGATGTGCTGCTCCATTCGGATTTTTGGAAAGTTCTTTTACAGTTGTCCAGTTTTGAGCATCATCCGATGTCTGAAGTTCCCACTTTGTTGGGTAGATCAGATTATAGAAACGTACTACAATCTGATTCATAGTATATTCTTTTTCTGCTCCAAGATCGACGTAAATCCATGAGTTTTCTTTTGCGTTATTACCTTTGATGAAATCACTGTCCCATTTTGTTTCGGTATTCGCATCATTTACATTATTTTTATCTCCAGCAGTCGTTCCAGAAACTTCTACTTTTTTACCGATTGCAATATTCTGTTCAATTTCCTCACCATTGTCTACGATAATTGGATCTACATACTCTCCGATATCGTCAGATGCATTTTCTCCGGTTGTAATTGCCAGTTCATGAATTGAGGCTTCACTTTCTTTAGTCCATTTAATGCTAATCTCTGAAATTGGTCCCACATCTTTTGTATCAAATTTTGCAATGACATCTTTCACTGTTCCCAGTTTTTGCTCACCCTTTGGAGTTGTTACATACAAATCACCTTCACCGGCTGCACCCTGTAACACAGAAATCTGTGTAATGTTTGTATTTTCTGTCACACGATATTTAATATAGTCACCGGACTTTGTCTTTTTATTGAACAATGTACTGATGTCATTATCAATCACGGCTCCCACATCACCTGACATGTTGCTTGTGATCTGCGCCGCCGCTACGCCGCCTTCTGTCTTTTTATTAATCTGAATCTCATGTAGCTTCAATTTATCATTTCCGTTACCTGTAAAGTAAAGTCTTAGATATCTTGCTTTTGCACCTTTCGCATCACCGCGCACATAGCGATAAGGAACTTCCATAACAGAATTGTCATTTTCAACTGTCGCCACATCTGTCCAGTCTTTATTGTTTTCTGAAATCTGAATCTTTGCATTGTACAGACGCTGTAATCCGTCTGAGGTTACTGCCTCCACATCATACACTTCAATCGTTTTTCCCAAATCAAATGTAATATAAGAATCTTTCGCCGGATTTTCTTTTGTCAAAATATAAGTAGAAAGATTGCCATCAAATACATTTGTATACGTCCCTTCACTCAAACCATTTTTAATTGTTGACTGTAACAATTTTGCTTCTGGCTTCAGGCTCTTGATATCCATTCCAATCTTTGTTATATCCACTGTCACATCTTTTTCTGAATTGTTTCTCAATCTTAAATATTTTACTCCGGCAAGGTCTTTGACCTCTTTTGCCTCTGACCAATTCAATGCATCAAATGAATATTCAAATACAAGACCTTCCTCTGCCGATACTTCTTTTACGAATGATTTTGCCGCTTCCGGTGTCTCTAGTTTAATACCAACATAATTATTTGGTTTCAATGTAACACCTTTCAAATTGCGAACGCTAATCTCTGTTCCCTCAATTGTCAGAGGTGTCTTTTTCAATGCATCAACGTTAGTGTAGACTCTGTCATGTTCTTCCACTTTTTTGTTCACTGTAAATTCTCTTACATATGTCCAATAATCCGGTTTCCCATTATATCCTGCTGTCTTCAGATAATATCTCACATATCTCGCTTTCACATTGAGTCCATCTGCCGTAATACGGTCTCCATCCACTTTTGCATCAATCTTTTCCCATGTTTCTCCGTCTTCTGAATATTGTAATTCTGCATCATGGAAAATGTCATGGTGTCCGTCTTTTTGTGCCTGCAAAATAGATACATCTGTCACAGTGGTAACTCTTCCAAGGTCTAATCCATAATAATCGCCCGCCTGCTGTTTTACCTGCCATGAAACATAAGTTGTCTCATCTCCATCATACATCTTCTTCGAATCAGCAGTTTCGGTCACTTCTGCTCCGCCCATTTTCGCATATAATGTTGGTGAAATTGTAGTGTCTCCCGGGTTTAAAATCGGTGTTAACTGATTTTTTGCTGCATTGATTGCCTTTGCCACAAACGGCGCAAGTCTCTTGCTTCCTGCTTTTGCATATACATTCGGCAAATCTTCTGCTGTAAGATAGGTATACATTGTGTTGTAATATTTGCTTGCACTGCTTAGTTTTGTCCAGGCCGTTGTAGTATCTCCATTTTCTAAAGCAATCAAACTCTCCAATGCGCCTTTTCCTGCACTTGCCACATCATTTAATGATTTCAGCCAAGGCGTCAATTCTTTTACCAAATTTTTATTTGCACAATTTTTTTCAAAATCTTTGACTGCATTCAGGATATTATCAAATTCCGCTAAAATTGCTTTCGCATCTTCATTTTCTTTAATTGGCTTTCCTGCATTTACAAGCTTTTGCACTGCATCTAATTTTTCTTTCAAATACTCTGACTCATTAAATCCAGGAACTCTGGATGAGCCAGGTGCATTTGCTACGTTTCTCGCAATCGTAAGATAAGAATCTTTTACCTCAGGCTGCAAATAATTAAATGCGCTCTCCCAAATTTCATTTGCATGTTCAGAATATTTATTATTGTTCCATACCAATGACGCCAACTGATACAAGCCCACCTCATTTGAATATGCAAATCTGCTTGGGTTTGAGTGGAAACCTGCAAGTCCCGTTACATTGTCTCTCGCATAATATGTGATATCACCAAGATAAATTCCTGATTTCGCATGCTCATTTACCGGATAGTTCAACCAGAAGTCCGGATCATGATTTGTCTTTTCTTTCAAAAAGTTTACCGTTTCCTGTGTGATTGGTGAGTTTACATCATCACCGGTCCAGTAAATATGAATGTCATCATTCAAATTCTTTAAAGCTGTTAACTCCGCACCATTACCTGACCATGCCTTGTTATAACCCTGTGGACAGTATGTAATCGGCTGGCAACCTTTCTTTTTTAAATCTTCATTCAATCTATTCAGCACAGTCACAACCATGTCATTGTTTCCGCCACCAAAGTCATCATTCAATATATCAAATTTACGAACACCAATTTTATACAACTGTTCCAGCTTTGCCATTAATTTCTGATACTGTGTTTCGTACTTTGCATCTGATATACTTGAAAATGATTTAAAAAAGTTACCAAGGTGAATAGACCATACAAAATCTACTTTTGTCTCTTCGGCTTTCTTTACTAACTTTTCAAATTCTTTTATTGTTTCATCCGGATATAGCTGATCCCATTTGCTTGTATGATATGCATCTCCCTTCGGTGCATAGACATAGCTGTTCATCTTATAGTCTTTGGCAAATTCCATCAGATTTTCACGCTCATCAAAGTTCCATGCACCATAGAAACCTTCGATGTATCCTCTCGTCGCCACAGTTGCATAGTCTTCAATATGCGCATCCAAAAATTTCTTTCCTGAGAAAGAAGAGAACATCATCTGCAGAGTCGCAACACCATGAAAGGTTGCATCCGTATCTTTTCCTTCAATGACAATATCTTTCTTTTGTGCATCTGCATCAAGCACATAGGCATCCGGCTTTTTGTAAAATTCTGCATTTGGCTCGTTGATTTTATTTTCTTTCATATAACTATCAGCTGCACCGTTTGTTTGTTCCACGCCGAGGATGATATTTGTTTTTTCATCATCTACGTTCTCAGATTCTTTATATCCAACTTTATACTTGTCCAGTACTTTTTTTACAAAGTTTTTGGTAGCCTCATCCACTCCGTTCTCTGCAACAATCGTTACCTCTCCACTTTTCAGTTCAAATGACTGTGTTGTTTGTGGATACGTCACCTTCTGCGGAAGCGGGTAAATTGCATATGCATTCGGATTTTTAGAACACTCTGTCTGCTCTGTAGGCACTGTTGGCGTCGTTTCCTCATTCTTCTTTGCAGCAGCTGCCGGAAGAACAGAGGTTGCTGTCATCGCGCAAACTAACGCTGCACTTGCTACACGTAAGGATTTTCGTTTCTTTTTCATATTTTTGCTCCTCTCGTTTCTTTTTTCACATACAATTCATTATATCATATTTACAATTTCTTCCAAAGAGTTTTTTTATTTTTAGATATATTGTATAAATACGATTTTTTTTTTTTGGTACAAACAGACAAAAGACAGATTGCCGTGTAACAATCACCATTGTCTTATCACATAGCAATCTGCCTTTTATCATTACTAGATGGAATTAATCGTTCTCTTTATATAAGATGTATGTAAAATCTCATGCGCTTTTTGGCTTCCCGGTCTTCCCAGAAATTCTTCATATAATTTCTGAATCGAAGGATTCTCATGCGATTTTCGAATTGCTTTTTTGGCATCGTTGTCATACAGTACTTTCGCACGTGCCGCTCTCACATCGGTAAAGTTTCTTACATCCGCAGAAACTTGTGGCTGTCCACCGCCATTTACACAGCCTCCCGGACATCCCATAATCTCAATGAAATGATAGTCTGCTTCTCCTGCATTGACTTTGTCAAGCAGCTCTTTTGCGTTTTGCAGTCCGGATGCGACTGCTACTTTCACATCCATTCCCGCTACATTGTAAGTCGCTTCTTTAATTCCATCTGTTCCTCGTACATCTTCAAAGTCCACTTTTGCGAGTTCTTCTCCCGTAAGCGTCTCCACCGCCGTCCGAAGTGCCGCTTCCATAACACCACCGGTTGTGCCAAAGATTACCGCTGCTCCTGTTGATTCTCCGAGCGGATCATCAAAATTCTCTTCCGGAAGTCCTGTACGTTTGATCAGTCTTGCAAGCTCTCTTGTTGTAATAGCAATATCCACATCCGGTACCCCCGCCGCATTCTGATCCTCGCGTCCAATTTCAAATTTCTTTGCAGTGCAAGGCATCACACTCACACACACGATATCCTTTGGATCCATCCCCGTCTTTTCCGCATAATAGGTCTTTGTAATTGCTCCAAACATCTGCTGCGGTGATTTACAGCTCGACAGATTCTCTGTCATATCCGAAAAATAATGTTCACAGTATTTGATCCATCCAGGTGAGCAGGAAGTAATAAGTGGAAGTACACCACCATTTTGTACTCTGTCTATAAATTCACGCGCTTCTTCCATAATAGTGAGATCTGCACTGAAATCCGTGTCAAACACTTTGTCAAATCCGATTCTTCGAAGTGCTGCCACCATTCTGCCCTCCACGTCAGTTCCAATCGGATATCCAAACTCTTCTCCCAATGCCGCTCTTACGGAAGGCGCTGTCTGCACTACAACATGTTTTTCCGGATCGGCAATCGCCTCTAACACTTCATCTATATAATCCTTTTCTTGAAGAGCCCCAGTCGGACAGACTGCAATACACTGTCCACAAGACACACAGCTTGTATCTCCAAGCCCCATCTCAAACGCCGATCCAATACTCGTTGCAAACCCTCTGTGATTCGGTCCAATCACACCGATTCCCTGTACTTTCTCACAGACTGCCGAACATCGTCTACACAAAATACACTTATTGTTATCCCGAATCATATGTGCCGCCGTTACATCTAATTCATACCCATTTTTCTCACCATCAAAATAGTCTTCCTCTGCAACTCCAAGTTCACGGCACAACTGCTGCAATTCGCAGTTCCCACTTCTCACACAAGAGAGACATTTTCTGTCATGCGCAGACAAGATTAACTGCAGAGTCTTCCTTCTTGCCTCCAACACTTTCGGTGTATTCGTCCATATCTCCATCCCATCACCGATTGGATGTACACAGGATGCAACCAAAGTCTTTGCACCTTTTACTTCCACCACACAGATTCGACATGCCCCGATTTCATTAATCTCTTTCAAGAAACAGAGAGTAGGTATTTTGATTCCAGCCAAATGTGCTGCTTCCAAGATTGTAGACCCCACCGGCGCCGACACGGCTCTGCCATTTAATTTTATCGTTACATTTTCCATCATCTTACCTCCCCTATTACTCTTTATAAATAGCACCAAACCGGCATTTTTCCATACATGCTCCACATTTGACGCATCTAGACTGGTCAATCATATGTACTTCTTTTACCGAGCCAATAATCGCATTGTTCGGACATGTTCTTGCACAAAGTGTACAGCCTTTACATTTATCCGCATCAATTTTGTATTGCAACAACTCTTTACAGACTCCCGCAGGACATTTTTTATCTACGATATGTGCAATATATTCGTCCCGGAAATAGCGCAGAGTAGAAAGTACCGGATTTGGAGCTGTCTGTCCAAGTGCACAGAGCGAGTTATCCTTTAAGTGATAACAAAGTTCCTCCAATTTATCCAAATCTTCCATGGTTGCCTGCCCCTTTGTAATCTTATCCAAAAGTTCCAGCATACGTCTTGTGCCGATACGGCAAGGTGTACATTTCCCGCAGGACTCATCTACCGTGAATTCCAAAAAGAATTTTGCAATATCCACCATACAAGTATTCTCATCCATAACAATCAGACCACCTGATCCCATCATGGATCCAATTTCCATCAAGTTGTCGTAATCGATCGGAACATCAAGATGTTCTGCCGGAATGCATCCGCCTGACGGTCCTCCCGTCTGAGCCGCCTTGAATTTCTTTCCATTCGGAATTCCTCCGCCGATTTCTTCCACAATTTCACGAAGTGTCGTTCCCATCGGAATCTCCACAAGTCCGGTATTATGAATTTTACCACCTAACGCAAACACTTTTGTTCCTTTTGATTTTTCTGTTCCCATACCCACAAACCATTCCGGTCCCTTTAAAATAATCTGCGGAATATTTGCCCAGGTCTCCACATTATTTAAAATCGTCGGTTTTTGGAATAAACCTTTCAATGCAGGGAATGGGGGACGCGGTCTTGGCTCACCACGATTTCCTTCAATGGATGTCATCAATGCCGTCTCTTCTCCACAGACAAACGCTCCCGCTCCCAGTCTCAAATCAATATCAAAATCAAATCCGCTTCCAAAAATATCTTTGCCAAGCATTCCGTATTCTCTCGCCTGACGAATTGCGATTTCCAGACGTTCAATTGCGATCGGATATTCCGCACGCACATAGATGTACCCTTGTGACGCCCCGATTGCATACCCTGCAATTGTCATTGCCTCCAACACAACATGAGGATCCCCTTCAAGCACCGAGCGATCCATAAACGCTCCCGGATCTCCTTCATCGGCATTACAACAGACATATTTTTGTTCTGCCTGATTGCCTTTTGCAAATTTCCATTTCAACCCCGTCGGGAAACCTGCTCCTCCGCGTCCTCTCAGTCCACTGTCCAAGATAACCTGAATGACGTCATCCGGTGTCATCGTCGTCAAGACTTTTCCAAGAGCCTCGTATCCGCTCGTCCCTATGTATTCTTCAATATTTTCCGGATTGATCACGCCACAGTTGCGAAGCGCAATTCGCTTTTGTTTCTTATAAAATTCCGTCTCTTGAAGCGGCAGTATTCCATCTTCACTGACCGTCTCCTGATATAAAAGACGAGTAACAATTCTTCCGTTTAACAAATGTTCCGATACGATTTCCGGAATGTCCTCTTCTTTTACCATGGAATAAAATGCGCCCTCCGGATAAACGATCATAATCGGCCCCAACGCACACAGCCCGAAACATCCTGTTTTCACGACTCCAATCTCATTTTCCAGACTATTTTTTCGAATCTCTTCATGCAGTTTTTCAATAATTTTCTTGCTGCCGGAAGAAGTACACCCGGTACCTCCGCAGACCAACACATGCTTGCGATACGGGTTATCTTCTGTCCAGACTCCGTCTTCTGAACGAAACTCTACCTGTCCCCGCATCTTTTCTTTGATTGCTTTCAATTCTTCCAGTGACTTCATGCATATCCTCCATTTCTATTTTCATACGATCCTAATCATATTTTGCTAAAATATCATCTATGTCATCTACAGTCAAACGTCCGTAGACATCATCATTTACCATCATGACCGGCGCAAGACCGCATGCCCCGACACATCGACAGGCATCCAGTGAAAATTTACCGTCAGGTGTACATTCCCCACCCACGATTCCAAGCTTTTCCATCAGATAATTATAAATATCCCCGGAACCTTTTACATAACATGCCGTGCCAAGACAGACTGAAATGCGATATCTTCCTTTTGGATTGAGCGTAAACTGTGAATAAAACGTTGCAACTCCATATATTTTCTCCAACGGAATCTTCGTCTCATTTGAAATCATTGTCTGCACTTCTATCGGAAGATACCCATATATTTCCTGAGCCTTTTGCAAAATGGGCATCAAAGCACCTTTATCATCCTTCAATTCCGCAATCACCTGCAATAACGCCTCTTCCTGCTCTTTTGTTCCATGAAACGGAACCCCTCCTGTTTTAGAACACATCCTGAAACCTCCTTTTACTGTAGTTTTCCGTTCTGCACCTTGTGCATCTCGATATACCACTTCATATTAACACAGATTTATGCAAAAATCCATATTTAAGCACTTTTCTTTTATGTATTTTTACCATTATTTTAATTTATTTTTGATAGTTTTTGTAATTTTATACAAAATTCTGAAATTAGACAGGATTTAAAAGACAATAATAAAAAAGAAACCTTGTACAAATCTTACTAGAAGAATCTACAAAATTTCTTTTTAGATAAAAATAAATTATCATCAAACTATTCCGGATGCTATCCGCCTAAAGTTACATCTTGTTTGTCATACCACCTGATTGCTTTATCAAAATCTCTTTCTTTATAATCCGGCCAAAGATTTTCTACCACATAGAAATCTGCGTAGACTGACTGCACAGGCAGCATCCCCGACAATCTTCTCATATTTCCCCAACGAATTACCAAATCAATTCTGGAAATATCCTTCGAATGTATTTGAGTCATTACATCGTTCTCTTGCTCCATACCCTTTTTTCTTATCGCGCTCAAATCCCATTCCCAGCCGTAATTCACAAGAAAATTCACCTTGATATCAGCAATTCCGATTTCCTTTCTCTGTGTATATTTCAAAAGTTCTTCCGGAAAATGTACTGAGCTCGAATCTCCCACAACCAAGAGCGATACATTCCCTTCTTTTTGAATCA
>OGZD01001651.1_pt1 | contig 16372 bp, 19 predicted proteins | sample 1576701 | NCBI WGS metagenome assembly OGZD01 (sample SAMEA3541487, study PRJEB24748) | human gut metagenome | biome: human gut; feature: human-associated habitat; material: faeces | place: China | collected 2012
TTAACACGCTCTTAACCTTAAGCAATGTACAAAATTTTGAACACATACACACAAAGAATCCTCCATAAAGCATGCTTTATGGAGGATGTTAATGTGGTTTATGAAACTTACATTGAAATAAAAGTTGCTGTTAATGTTTCTCCGGTCACTTTTAAATTGCCGCCAGGAGGTACTAATTGAGCAATAGAACTAGTTGATGTATTCGGGGCCAACAGCTCACATTCATTCATCTTAACACTTGTTATATTAGTTCCTACAATGTTTACCAATGCCCAGCACCCGTAATTGTTATAAAACCCTACGCCGGATGTTATAGAAAACGTTCCTAATTCCTTTTGATTAGTGTAGTATAGCCATTGTGCCGCAAATTTTGGTGTATCTACTGTAATAGGATTATCATATTTAAAAGGAATTGTAATACTCTCATCAGTGATTATACACCCGTACGAGGTAATTTTTGAAAAAATACCGGGCACTTTTACGCAAAACCTCATATACTCATCACTTACGCTTTCGCCGCCTTTTCCACCGAAAATGCATCCTGTTAATGCAACGTGGCACGTTTCATTTGCCAAAAATAACGCCATGTCAAAGTCGCCTTTATACCTATTCCAGGAATTAAACACGCATCCACTAAACGTAACGTATCCATTATAAATATTTATGTTAGAGCCTCCGCTTAACTCGAAATAGCAGTTGCTAAAGGAAGTTATAGCTTTATTACTTATAGCCACGTTTTGAGGTGTAGAAGATTGCCCGTTAAATAAACAATTTGACACAACAACGCCAGTGGCGTTAAGGTTAGTGGATTGTGCTTCCAATAGTGTTCCACTAAATACTGTTGCATCATATCCACCTACGCATAAATTGGTTTTATTTGAGATGTCAAAAAAGTTGTTTCCCACCTCCACATCTAAAACGTCCCCACCAATATAGCACCCATACGCTCCTACAAGGTCGTTGGTTAAAACGTGTAAGGACTCTGCCGAGTTAACCAATAGACCGGCAGCCGGACCACTCCAGAAATTTTGACTGGAAGAACTTGCGGATAACCCAATAATACGATTACCAATAATATTACTATCCTCGTGTCTTCTTCTCTCGTAATCTCCCACACCCCATGAAGGGATACGCCCGTTGTTTGTAGTTGTTATTATTCCCGCAACGGTTTGCTTGTATCCAGTATCATTCCAGGAATAGCCGCATAAAAATAGGTTATACATAACATGCACTCTTGTTCCGCCAGATAAATTAACTCCGTAAGTCATGCTTGTAAATTGGTTTTCTTTAATGAAGCAATCCATACAAAAATCTGCCTCAATATGCGACCCGTTAAAAATTACAACGCCTGTGTATACGCTAGACCCATTTGTATACATATCCTGTGCCCAAAAATTAAGCCTCTCGATAGAACAATTTCTAGCGCCGTATAATGTAATAGTGTTTCCATTTACAAAAGATGAGTCACGAACTATAAATGAGCTTGAATATCCGTTACCAATAAAATGTATATCAACGGGCTCATCCAAATAAATTGTACTACTAACCTTCCAGTACCCCGTTGGAAAATATATTACTTTACTACCCGTATAGTTGCTAGCTTCTTGAATCGCGTTGTTTATAGCTGTAGTGCAATCTTCACCGCTTACGGCACCAAAATCAACTATATTAAACACTGTATTAAAATCGCTAAGGTGCTCACCCTCTACAAGGACATTGTATTCGTTATTTTCATAGTCCCTCATTTTAACATAATCATAATAACGATTTAACTTTGCTTTATTTCCGTACATTAGAGGTGCGTCACTATGAAGCTCTATTGAATTTCCCGTCAAGCTTAACTTATTTAAAATACTATGGGTTTCATTTTCACCTGACACGGTTTTATTACCGGTTAAAGTTTCCGTGATATTAACGGAGCTAATATTTTTATCACCTGTTAATGTTTCGGTGATATTAACGGAGCTAATATTTTTATCACCTGTTAATGTTTCGGTGATACTTTTTGCAGAGACATTTTTATTGTTTGTGATTGATTCTTCTTTTGATTCGCAGGATAAAAAATCTTTTCCGGAAAGTCTCGAATAATGAATTTCGCCCGTTATATCGTTGTTATTAAATTCGCCGTTATTTACAATTTTTTCAACCGCGTTTGGAATTGTCCCGCTAAATTTACAATAGCTTCCGTTTTCTACAACGCCTTTTGGGACTCTAGCTTTAATATTAATGTTGTCAGCTAATACATAACTAGAATTAATTTCGAGGCATGTGTCACCTGAAATTCTTGACATTTGATTAAATAAAATATTGTCTAAAACATAGGTTGCGTTTCCGGAAATAGTAATAGCTTTATACTCACCAGTCCCACAGACAACATTTTGAATTAACACTGACCCGCTGTCTGAATTAGCCGTTATAAGGTTATAACCGTCTGTTACGTAAATGTTAGTGAGGTTACAGTCTATCCCTGTTAATGTAATAACGTCAACATTATTTACCTGCATACCAGAGTTGCTGTCAAGTCTTAAATTGCTAACAGCTGTTTGGTCACCAGAAATAGTCAATAGGGATGACGTAGCGCCACCTTTTAAAACTAATTTAGTGTTATTATCTGAAAAGCCTAATAGAGTAACGCCAGATTTTAATGTTAAAGAACCTGTTAAATAATTTCCGCTGGGGAAATAAACCGTTTTTCCTCCATTATTGAAAGCATAATCTATACATCCCTGAATAGCCTCCGTATCATCAGTAACCCCATCGCCTCCAGCCGCAACTATGTTATTTGGAGGGTTCCGCACGTTTAAGAAATAAAGATTTGCAAGCACTTCTTTAACAAGTTCTTCCAGCCCTAACTGGTCTAGCAACTCTTTTACCAACTCAATAATATAATCTGGCAACTCATTAATCGTATTTGCCATATCGTTAATGGCCTTGGTCAGTAGGCATACCTGCTGATTATAACTTAACGCGTCACTAAACACTGTAGGCAGGGACTTCATGCACCAGCACCTTAACAGCTCGATTGATTTAAAATTTGTATCATTATTTACCATTGATATCCTACCTCCCATATTCCTAAGAATAAATCTGATAAGTCGTTGATTATCATCATGTCAATGTTAATAAGGCTTTCACGATATTCCATTATCATTGATGAATAGCTTTGTGTTCCTTGTTTACCTGTGACTGTTTCGATATAGTCCTCGATATTGTTAATTGTGGTGTTATTTTTTGTGGTTACGTTGGTTGTATTGTCTGTGGTTGTATCAGTATTTCCATTAAGTGTGGTAGTATCTCCGGTTTTTGCGGTCGTGGTATCATTGTCTGCTGTCATCCTAGCATTGCTTAAGTATTCGTCATTCGCAAGACCCGTTAATCCTCCCTGTGGTGTTTCGGAATACTTATCGGTTCCAGCCCTGGTAACAGTTTGATTCACATCACCGTCAGATTTAGTGGTATTATCAACAGCCGTAATTGTTTGCCCGTCCTCTTTAGTCATTACTTTTCCATCAAGTTTTTGTGTTCCTGTTTTGTTTGCTTTATGTTGTCTAGTTAAATCAACATCATAGATTGGGTTAAATTTGTAAGTTTCTGCTTCGTACATTTTGTTATAGTATGGCATGATTTCATTCAACCTTGTGTCAAGCCTTAGTTTAAATAATCCCAGCGTTTCTTCTCCAATTTCCCTTGTATAATAATGTTTGATGATTTTTGTTAACAACACGTTTCTGTATTGCTCATCAAAAACAGGGAAATTAAAGTCAAACAAAAGCGGAATGGCACTCGGAATAACGGTGTTTACAATATTTGTGTATCCTGCCGGTTCAGCTCTACCCACCAGCCCTTCACAAACATATCCCAATGTCATAGTGACAGCACTCATTCTTCCACCTCCTCTATTGCTAATTCTTCGTCCACTTGAGTTTCCGTAGCGATTATCTGCTTGTATCTTACCTCCAAATTAAGACCTGGAAACATTGCATTGATTCTTTCACAAGCTATTTCTCGTTCCATCAATTTTGTATAACGCTGTGCTTCTACGTCTCCCATACCACTTTTAACTTCCAGTGTATTAAGCCGCTCTCGCTTTTCGTCATTCGTGTTTCCTATTCCTAGATAAGTCATAGCTTCATTCCACACAAGACCTTTTAATACCTGTAATTTATCTGCAACGTATGGCGCCGATATGTCAATTGCATTTAATCCACTCAAATCCATCTGCTTATCTGCGAATATAAAAGGGTAGTTCCCTTCGTACTGTTTAAATAAGTTTATGATTGTAAGTCGCTGAGTTTCAGAGCAAGTAATAATCTTAGGATTTTTCTGTAGCTTCACGTTGGTATCAATAGCACGCTGGATTTCGTACAGTCTCCAGGCATACATTTCTATATCCAACTGCGAATTAATATGCAAAGAGTTGTTAAATATAAGCACGCTGTTTTCGTTGCTTAATTCCATTTGGTACCCATTGCTCGCATACGCCCGCCTGTATATTGGTATTCTGTAAACATCCAACGGTCCCGATATCATACACTGTAATGTTAAGTAACCCATAACTTCGTCTTTAAAGAATACAGCCATCCCATCAGCAAACAATGCCAATTCCAGGAATCGTCTATCACATGTTGGAGGGAGATTAATCCACTCAAACTGACTGATAGCCAAATCCACCAATCGATTGTAGTACTGAATAAATGTCCAGTCATTGCATTTCTTTGCGTTCCAGAACTCACGGGTGTTACCCGGAGCCATACTTCCCTTTTTGCTCATTAATTATCACCTCCTCCTGCTCTGTTATCTAAGCTATAGTTACCGACCTCTGAACCAGTTTTCCAAAATGTAACGCCGCTATCATAGATTCCGCGTAATCTCGCCATGTCATCTGCCGGAACGCTCCCTGTAAGGTTTGAATTAATGGTTTTAACATAGTTCCAGTGTGGCCGTTGTGAGCGGTTTGGGACTTTAACCTGGTGAGTTGCATAGCCATATACATTAAAGTATTGGTCAATTATTTTTGCAAATTCAGCCCGAACGTGGTAATTTAAAAAGTAAAAATCTTTAATACCAAATGCCACCTGTGCGGTGTTAGACTGAGAACCATGACTTTGCGGTGGTTGTGCTTGGATTACATTTAATCTAGCCAGTGTTCTTCCAGCATTTGTGGCACCAGCTATTCCACCCACTAACCCAACTGGGCTGCCTGCGGCAAGACCAGCCACAGCCCCCATTGCAGAACCAAGCATATCTACAGCCGTGGACGAACCATTTTGTGCGAGCCAAGCTTTGTATGTGTCTACCGTAAATGAGCACTGGGGGAAACCGCTGATAGTGATTGATTCATTGTAGTTTGCTCCAACATTTTTGTATCCTAGTGGTGTAAGCATCCCTAAGGGGTTGGGAGACATATCCATGCCCAAATTAAAGGTGCATTTTGCGGTTTGAAAGTATTCATATTTGTATGTCGCTGAGTTACCCATTAAATTGGTGACATATAAAAAGCAATATGGATAGGTAAAAAGTTTATTATTCATTGGCACATAACCGTCTATGGCTCCACGCTGTTTGTCACGTTCTATTACATAGTTTTTAGCTGGGGAACCCATAGCTGTAGTAAAATCTGACGGCATCATGAATACTGACACGATAGCGTCCGCTTTGTTATTTGTGATAAGGTTATCAATGAACACAGCCACAGCTGGAAAATTTTCAAAGACGTGTAACCAACATCCAGAATAAATTCCACCGTAACCTCCGGTGCTAGTTCCTACGTTTCCTTGAGAATCTACTGTCGCGGCAACCACGACAGCGTAATCATCCATGTGTTCCGTGCGGAACGCTGTGTCATAGATATAATCTCCAAGTTCCAGATTTTCTTCTACTAAGTTTGCGCCTATTTCGTCAACAAGAATGTGTTCCCGTTCTACGAAGCACGGCTTGATGGTGTAGTCAAAGAACCAGGTCTGCATTACGTCCATTTCATAAGTGATTGTGGAGCAATTGTTTCCTTTATATTCTACCCCTGTTATAAAAGCATAGAACCACTTATTACCAAAGGACGCGTTTTGAAACATAATATAGTTGCAATCGTACAAGGATTCGGCGTTTATGCCAACGTTAATTGTTTTATCAATTCTTTGATAGGTGTATTCGGTTAACGAAAACTTTGACAAACTAGCAAAATAGCTTGCTTGCTGTGCGGTTGTACTAAAGTAAATAGTGTTCCTGTAGGTGTTATCCAACGGAACGTTTTTAAGAATATGGATATTAGTGTTTGGATTTACGTACATATGTCCATCCTTTCAATGTTTGTCTAGCGCGAAGCGCGTATTGCCCGAAGGGCATTGGCTTCCTTTTGACTTAAGAGGGGGGATAAACCCCCCTGTATTAAGCTGATACAGTGATTGTCGCTGTGTCAGTCTTTGTGCTGTTAAATGTGGAAGTAGCTGTAACGGTGAGGGTTGCGCCTGTTTCATCTTCTCCGACAACGAGGTTGCCGTAGATATCAATGGTAGAATCAGTACCTCCAGTAACCGTCCATGTAACAGACTTAGGTGCAAAGTTTGTGGTAACAACAGTGGCCGACATTTTAACCAACTGACCTTTGTTAACAGTTGCAGTCTTAGGGCTTACTGTTACACTGGTTACAGTTGGGGCACCTCCCACGTAAACGGTGTTATTAACAAACGGGGAAACACTGAACGTTTTCCAGGTGTGATAGAAGTAATTCCAGTAAAGCCCCTGACCGTTATAGTTTTCAGTGAAGTTATAGAAGTTGTCAAAAACCATGAACCAGTCGCGGTCTACCATGACAGCCGGAATTGCATCAAGTGCGGCTCTTTCAGCTTCAGTTAACGGCACAAAGTTGGGGTCGTTAGCAAACAGTTCTGCAAGCCTGTTGTTGTCACTTGTGCTAAAGCTAAAGGTATCAACCAGTATACGATTACCCATGAACTCAGCTTTTTCCATGTTGAATGCAGAAGCAAGAACCTCAACGTCAATCACAGCATTGAATTTGGCGTTCATTATAAGCATCTGGTCACGGGTATCTGTGAAGGTAGTTACACCTGTAAGATTGTACTGTGTGCTGGGAAACTGCCATACTCCGGATACTCCCTTAATGGTGGAAACGATTGTCTTTGCGTTTTCAGCAGATACGGGGGCAATTTCAGTTACATGCATACGCCCGTCAAGCACGTTTCTAGCAATGAGATATTTCATAGTCAGAAACTCGTCATAGTTAGAGCCTGTATACATAGCATCTACGATTTTTGCAATCAGGTCCGTAATACCCTGCCATGACAGAAACGCCTGTCTAAGCTGGTCGTTGCTAATAGTCTGCTTGTAAAATTTCTGGTAGTTCATGATATGAAATGCCGCACGAACGTCCGGAATTTCGCGCTTGAACACTTCAGATTCAGCAACAGCTGGGTCAAACTGATAAGGCTTAGCAATGTTAACAAAGATTTCTTCTACAGTTTCACCAAATTCCAGCAGGCCTTTTTTCATTCCGGCCCACGGGTTGTAGAACATTTTAGAAGTAATCAGCACACGCCCGATTCGGTTCATGAGAGCCGTTAAAAATTCGTTCCTAAGCGGCTGTAAATCCATGATGACTGCACCAATCTGACGCAAGGATGTATCATCACCAGCTGTCAGTTCTGGCACATAGTTCTGATAGTTAGCTGACGCGTTATCGCGGATTGTGTTTAAAATCTGCGCGGAGGCCTTCTGCACATTAGTAGCGGACACATCAGGGTTTTCTGCACTATAAGTGGCGGCCGCGTTCTTCTGTACACCGCTAAGTGTAATTTTTTCTGGTTTAATAGGCATAATTATTCACCCTCTCTTTCTTCAAATAATGTTTCAAATGACCTTGTCTTACCGTCATCTTTCACATCTTCCTCTTGTTCCTCTTTTACTTCTTCGCGGGTTCCGAAGAAACGCTCTCTATATCGTTTTCTCCATTCTCCGTCCAGGGCCTCATATTTGCCCCTCCAATCTTCTCCGTCACCGGCGGCCCTTCTTTCAAGGTCGTCATACGTGTCGGTTACATCTTCGAGAAAAGATAATGCTTCATCCGAATCATCTTCTCCCAAGCGTTCCTTGATGCGTTCAAAGAACTTTTCTCTCTCAAGCATTGCCATGTTTCTCCCTCCTATAATATTTTACTATAATATATCAATGGCATTTTGTGTGACCACTCACCACCATCTGGTGGATTGGGCGGTGGAACATATTCATTTTTAAACCAGTCGTACCAATACCTTGCGTACTCTTGTCTTTTTGGTTGGTCAATTGTTTCAGGTCGTTCAAAGTTTTTAAGAAAACAATCTGCTAAGTATTCAGGTGTTTGTGTGCTAACTTTAAATTCTCCAAACGATTCGGGGTATTGCGTTGTCGGTATCCATTGTCCAGACGGGACTGTTTGTGTGTCAATCCATTCCATCTGCCCTTCTCCGCTATCACGGGCATAGCCGTTAGCGTCTGCCCAGTCGGTATAGTTTGTTGATGGTGTCCACTGGACTAGTCCCCAGCCACCGCCTGGTGTTAAGTTCTGCCATATTCCAGGGTTAAGCGTTGATTCTACCTGTTGATTTCCGAGTAGACCCGCTACGGCTTCGGCTGTCCAACCCTTAGACATAAAATAAGCAAATTGGATAGTAGCGTTGTTCTGCATTTCTCCAATCGACAAATAATAATTTCCCTTAATCCATTCATTTGTAGCACTGGTTTCCCACCGCCATAGTTCTAACCAGTTACCACGTGAATCGTTAGCGTTAATAGATACCTGTTGTTGTAACGGCATGTTTGCTGAGTGCGCACCCATGGTTCTCGTAGTATCAAATACCATTTCAGTGTGATTTGTCCTAATAACAATGTCACCTGGCAACCATGTAATGTCCGGTGCGTGTTTTGTGAATCCTACTTGTTTTAACACGCCAGCCATACTGCTTGTTGTAAAAGGCCATGTGCCCCACACAGATACTAAGTCCCAACCACCAGCAATCAAGGCGTACCATATAAAAGACGAACAGTCATAGTATGTAATACCATTTACGCTTTGCTGGTTCCGGTATTTTTGAGAGTATCCTACATTTTCCTTAGCGCAGGTTTCAATTGCCCAATTATAAGCGGTTTGTATAGCTGGCATGTAATTACCTCCAATTGTTAAGCTTAGCGCGTTTAATAATAAACGGATAATCCCTTTCGGTTTGGTCAAGGTCAACCCTTCCATTGATTCCCGATATCTTTCCTGAATCGGATTTCTGCCACAAAGTCACGGCGCGCCCGGGTGATTCTGCATATCTAGCGTACCACATGTCATACTTTTCCGCGACCTTGCTTGCCTGATAGTACAGTTGATAATAGTCGTTGTTGGTATAAAACATTGCATAAAAATCGTATTCTTCCAGTGTACGGCAAAATTCCTCAGTACAGTTAAGCACAAACTGTCGGTCAACGCGTGCACCGTTTCTGTTAGCATGTGCTACTGTGGCATATTCAAAGTCGTAAACGATTGGGTATTCGGGCTTGTGTTCCCCGATAAAATCAATCATGTATTCGGCTTCTTTTTTGGCCATTTCTGGGTGTAACGCGTAGCTGAACCAGTAAAGACCGTATGGGATTCCTAATCTTTCACATTCTGATACGTTTCTTCTGGCTTTAGCATCAATGTTGTTCTTTCCAAAACCAGCTCGGATGATTGCAAAATCTACATTTGGTTTTACTCTGTCCCAGTCTATGTTACCCTGGTGACGCGAAACATCAATGCCCTTAAACACATCCATCACCTCCTAGTGCGTCCAACAGCTTTGTTATTGCAATAGTATTGTTGTTCAAAGCCTCGGACATTCTGTCAATTTCTTCTTTGTGTTTGTTGTTGCTGTCGTAGATGTACCATAGCATTAATAAAGCCATGGTAATGGGGAATCCCACTGAACTAATGACGCTTACAATATCTCCCATATACTTACTCCTTTCTACCTTTTATTATACCATAAAAGCATTGCAATTGCAACAGATTTATGATATAATATAAATGTAAATGAAGATATTCCAAAAGTGTGACTTTTGCAACATTTCCAAATAAAGGAAATAGTTCCGACCGATAGGTCGAGAACCTAGAAAGGAGGTTAATCGTGGCTTACTATGACGGCACAAAGCTTTTGTCCCTCAAAGATATTAACGGTAAAAACCCAGAATTGTTTTTAGTAACCACTAACCGAACGGGTGGTAAAACAACCTGGTTTAACCGCTACTTCGTTAAAAAATTTAAAGCTGGTCAAGGAAAATTTTGTTTGATTTATAGATTCAATTATGAATTGTCTGACGTGGCTGAAAAGTTTTTCAAGGATATTCATGGGTTGTTTTATCCAGATGATACTATGACTAGTAAGCCCATGGCAAAAGGAATATTCCATGAATTATTTCTGAATGATGAGCCTTGCGGCTACGCTATTGCGCTTAACAACGCTGACGCGATAAAGAAATATAGCCACCTGTTTAATGACGTAGAACGAATGCTGATGGACGAGTTTCAGAGCGAGACTGGTAAGTATTGCTCAGATGAAATTCGGAAACTGCTTTCAGTTCACACCAGTATAGCCCGTGGTAATGGTAAACAGATTCGCTATGTGCCGGTCTACATGTGCGGTAACACGGTTAGTTTGCTTAACCCGTATTATTCGGCTCTGGGGATTTCTACTAGGCTGAAACGAGATACAAATTTTCTTAAGGGTGACGGCTATGTGTTGGAACAAGGTTTTATACAGTCTGCTTCTGATGCACAGTTAGAATCAGGTTTTAACAGGGCTTTCGCGTCCAGCGACTATGTGGCTTACGCTTCTCAAAATGTTTATCTTAACGATAATTATTCCTTCATTGAGCAACCGGAGGGTCGTGGCAGATACCTGTACACAATCAAATATCTTAACAAGCACTATGCAATTTATGACTATGAGACTTTGGGAATTATGTACGTGACTGATAAATATGATGCCTCATATCCAACTAAGCTTTCACTCACCACGGATGACCATAGTATTAATTACGTCATGCTAGCTAAAAATGCTTTGATTATTAATAATTTTAGAATGCTGTTTAATAAAGGATGCTTCAGGTTCAAGAATCTGGAAAGTAAACAGATGGTTATACAGATGTTATCATATTAAAAGGGTATCACCGTGGGTTATGTAGCATTGAACGCTGGTGGAATCCACACTGTAAAAGGTGCCGCTGGGTTAAACGGTAATTGGAATGCCCCTTGTTACACCCCACGTAATGATATAAAAAGAGAGGATATTATATCCTCTCTTTTATTACTTAATTATTCGCGCAAATAATCAAATATTAAAACAAATCGTCATATTTTATAGCAAGTGCAACTAGTACAAGTACTAACCAAAGTGGCATCTTTAATCCTCCTTAATTTTCTTATGAACCTTGGGTCGCATGTCGTATCCTTTCTTTACAAGTAACACCCCTCCGGGCATTCTAATTGGCTTCAATCCTTCCTTTAGTTTCAATCCTTCTCTAAACTCCTCAATTGTGTGCTCTTTGATAAATTCTTGTTTCGCGTCCTCTGACATTCCAGCACACCTAATTTGATAATAAGGTTCTACTGGTTCCCCGTCATTATGAGTGACACGCTCAATATACGTCTTTTGCCTAACAAAAATTGCTTCGTCCCAATAACTTTCGAGTTTCCACGCACAGAAATTTGTAGGATGAATCTTAATTCCTTTTGCGTCTTTAGGACTCCCACTACAATGTATGGAATCCGTATCGCAATATATGAAACCGTCCCTATCCGGTCCTTGATAATTAGCTTGTGCAGCATTGATAACAAACCTCCTCGCGTATGATGTGATTGCTGAACCTATCGCAATGTATCCTGGTTTCTTTTCGCGTTCCTCTATAATCTCAAACCCTAACACGTTTTTGTTGTTTATAAATGGCCTTTTATAACTAGAAGAATCGTTTGCAGAAAATTTTCCATACAAATTGTTTAAGTATAGCTTAGCTAACTCCCTCTCTGCACCTTTTGATGATTCCTTGATTGCTTTGTATTTATACATGTATTCGTCAAATAGACCTATCTCTGTTCTAAACCAACATCCATCTAATACCTGTAAATCATAAACATCATAATGCTGTAAAAATAACTCATAGTCTACACAGGTCATTGTCATGGTTACTTGTGTATCATGTAGCTTGCCTTTACGCATGTAATAGCGTTTGTAAGTTCCTGATGAATAATCATAGATGTCAGATGTTGTTAAATAATCAGTTCCATTATACAGGAAGCTACCCTTTATCTGCACTGTAGGAAGCATCCCCTCTTTTATCTTAAAACGACATTTAATTCTAACAAAATAATAACTTTGGTCTGGTAAGTCAGGAATATCACCCTGCCAAAATTTGGGCATTCCTACAGGGTATCGGTTCCCTGACTCAGATGACATGTTTGATGGATATGAACTGTTAATGTCTGCTGTCCAACCGCGCGTGTACTTTCTATTCTCTTTGCCCTTGACCAGATAACAATATCCACCTCTGTAACTGTGTCTGATGTATCTATCTGCATTACATTCGCCGTATATTTCTTCATCTATTTGCACCTCTGTTAAGTCAGGAAAGAAATTTTTATAGTCTATTTTGTCGTAAGTGGACTTAAACTCCTCTAAGCAACATGAACCTATGGTAAGTTTCTGATGTCCACGTTCAAACATTATCTCAAGGGCTTCCTTGACTACTAGCACATCATTGCGTATGTACTCCTTTTCCTCATCTGTTATCACACAACCCGCATAACGAAAACCTTCGTACTCCATATCAAGCTTTTTGTGCTTTGTCTGGAATCCCTTGCCAATCTTTTTCACAGAAAATGGTAATAGTTTCAATGAATCCCTAAATTCTATAACCATATTATGTATCTTAACTGTTATAGAATACCATGCCCCTTTATCACTAATCGCACACTTAAACTGCTTGTTGTACATTTTGCCTTCGGCTACGCGATTCCACTTGTATCCATTTCTTAACAAATAGTCTAAGATAAAGTTACCGTCAAACTTTATGTTATGAAAATAACATATAATATTGGTTTTCTTGTCACACATGTAATCTAAAAATTCTGGTAACGAGTGTAATATTTCGACATCATCATCCCATAACTTAACTACTGCCGCCGCCCATACTTCTGTAAATTGCTGCCCTTTATACACGGTTGTTTCAAAATCTGCCACGTAATACTCATAGTTCCGCGTCCGCACATCCTGTTAATCCCCTTCCGTCCAATCCTCCAATTGCTCTAACTCCTCAAAGAGTTCCTCACGTGATTCTGAATTTGTAGCCAGGAGGTCTGTCATTGCCGATAGTTTTCCTACTAATCGCTCAGTATCTGACACAGACTCCCAACCAGGAAACATGTCTTTCGATTTCGCTTCCTCTAACATCTCAGCCATTTCTTCCTCTCCGTATTTTGCTATAGAGCTGTTATACCATCTGGTTATGTAATTAAAAAGTTTGGGAGTACGACCAAATATTTCTGTCATTTCCATATTAAACACTGTTAGTATTTGTCGGTCAAACTGAACTACTTCCACGTCATATACAATCTTTCCGTTTCTATCCTGATACACTATTGTCTTATCCTGCGGTGGAATTTCTGATGTTTTACTCTTATTTCTTCGTGTTTGCACCGCTCTCTGCGCTCGTTGTTTGTTCTCTATTAGTTGACCTTGTTTACCAGTTAAAATTTCACCTGTTTCTATGTCGATAAACCTGGATTCTTTGTACAGCTTTTCGGTGGTTAGCTTCTTAAGTCTACGCACACTAGCTTCGGTGATTTTCTTTGGAGTTTTAGGGAGTAATTCGGGTACGTCATATCCTCGCTTAGTCATTCGGTTAATCTGCTGTTGTATTCTTTGTCTTTCTCTACGGTATTCTTGCTGTGTGGGTGTTAACTTAGATTTTCTCTTAGCCATAACCGCTCCTTTCTGTAAAAAGAAAGGGGCATGTGCCCCAATCTTTATACTTTAGAATAACTACATTGCTATATTGCTAAACAGCAATCTACATAGTCCTTATTTGCTTTAGTCACACCGGACATTTTCTTGATGGAAAATGGTTCATCCTCAAAGAGTTCTGCCATCTGCATGAAGCTTCGCTTAAATGTTGCTGACTGACACGTCCACACTGTTCCATCTTCTCCTAACACTGAAAACAGTTCGTGATTCTCTCCCTTGTAGTCAACATCTTCGTAAAGAAGATAGCCGCTTACCTGAAGTGTTGTGCCGTCTGGAACATCCTTTACGCTGACTGCCCCCTGGTCCTGTGTCATCTTGTATACTTCTACCTTGTTAAACTCTCTGCTTGCTTTAATGATTGTCATGATTTAATCTCCTTTTCTTGTTTGGTTTGCCGGGTTCGGGTTAGTTTGCTTTCTTCTGCTGGGATACGGGACGTTCTACCTCATGTGCAAGTTCAATAAATTTTGATATTTCCAAGCCGTATACCTTCTCATCCTGGGCTAAGTCTACAACCAAAGCCGGAACAAATTCTGGTTCTGTGTTCTGCTTGATTGCTAGCTTAAGGGCTTTAGCCTGGTCGGTAATTGCACCCGGTACAAAATAAGTTCTGTTTTCGCTTTCTCCGATTGTTGCGTTTACACCTAATACGGTTACCTTTGTTGTTACGATTGTTCTTGTGATTACCTGCTCTTTCATGTCTTGTTCTCCTTTTTTTTTTGTTGTTTTTAATGGGTTTAATGGTATCACTGGGTGGGATTTGAACCCACAATCTCTGATGTCCTCGACCTTGACGCTTTTATTGCGTTCACATGTCCGTTGATTCTACTCAACTTCCAGTGCCTTATCCGTTTGGCGACCAGTGACGTGGTTGATAGTTGCTTTATGTAAACCGGATTTTGTAAATTTCAGCGTACTGTGGGTTGGTTGAATTTTTTAGTTTTCCGGTTTGCAACGGGGTATAAATGTGAGGGATAGCAGTTCTGTTTCTCCTAACGTTAATTTAGCATCAATCGATTCTAGTGATATATCTGAAACTTCTGAAAACTCCGCTATCATAATGCAACTAACAGACTTAAACGCGAACTTCACAAACGGTGATGTTCCTCGTGTTACTCGCTCAACTTCACCAGCTTCACTGAATACAAATTGCTCATACATTTCTATTAGCACTGCTTCACCTCCTAACTTGATGGTGTTGTATTTCCATCTATTAATATCATAACATGTAAATGTGAACAAAGTATGAACAAATTCTTAATATTCGTTCTCGTTGTTTATTTGGTCTGTGAGAGATATTAAAACATCTAAATCCTCACACCTCCGCACCAGCTTGGGGTCTAGGGTGTAATACATGGTGCCGTACTCTCTGTGGATGTTTGTAGTGAATAAATAAAAATAGTTTTTTCCGCTACAGGTAAAAAGTCTGTGTGAATCGAAACGCACTTCTAATAAAAATTGCTGAAAGATAATCACCATTAAATCATTGCTTAGATAGTGTGGGTTTTTGTCGGCGTATGGGTATAATATCATGATTCTACCTCCTCTATGGCCTCGCGTACTTCTAGTAAAGTCTTAAGACGAACTAGATTCCTGTAAGTAGTGACTGAACGTGAATCTGTAGCATACGTTGAATTAGCATCTAACTGAACTTGCATTATTTGTGTGTCTAAGTTGCATTTAAATTCTTTTAATGTCATTATAATTACCTCCTCTAGAGGTCGTCAATCTGACGCTCTTAATAATACCCAATTTAAGCTAAATCCTACTACCTTATACTCTAAATACTTAACTAATGCCGTATAAGCCGTAAGTTCTTCGCTGATATTATCTTTACCTGGATTAATCTCTAACACTGTTGATGGCTCCCAATCGATATTTGTAAAATATAATTCACCGAATGTCATTTCGTTGCCCTCCTTGTTTGTTGTTTTCTCTTTGTTTCTAAATACATTATATCACTGTTTTAAGGTCAAGTCAATAGTTTAATTGTAAACAAATTGTGAACATTGTTATAAAATATCTGTACTTCATTCTTCCTCCTCTGGTTTACTTGCGCATACACAGTCCCCGTTGATATAACCAACTATGTAATCTCCATACCTCCTTCTAGCTTCGCTTGCTAACATCTTTTCTACTTTGTCGGTTATGATGGTTAGTTGTGTGCTGGGTATCCAAGCATAATTGATGTGGTAGATTTCGCGAAATGTCATTTCATTGCCCTCCTTGTTTGTTGTTTTCTCTTTGTTTCTAAATACATTATAGCATTGTTTTAAGGTTAAGTCAATAGTTTAATTGTAAACAAATTGTGAACATTTGAGTTAACCATAAATATAAGTTAG
>OGZD01001656.1_pt1 | contig 16331 bp, 10 predicted proteins | sample 1576701 | NCBI WGS metagenome assembly OGZD01 (sample SAMEA3541487, study PRJEB24748) | human gut metagenome | biome: human gut; feature: human-associated habitat; material: faeces | place: China | collected 2012
CTTTCTTTCAGAAGATTGTAGTCGATTTTTGCTTTGTATTTTCCGTACTGCTCCAGATATTTGTCGTCAATACCTGCTTTCTCTGCGATCTGAGTAATTGGAAGCATCTCGCATTCCTGTGCAATTTCAATGTCTGATTTGAATCCCATAATTGTTTTTCTCCTTTCGTTTCCGCATAACATGAAAAACTTCTGTTGCTGTTCACTCCGCGATCAGCAACAATTATTAATTGAAAGAAGTATTGGCCGGTCTGCCTGGTATTCCTGATTTCTGCCCTGAAAGTTATAAAAAAAGGCCAGTATCTGAATATTTCAAATACTGCCCAGACGGTCGGCTCCCACAAACCTCCGACTCCACGTGGTTTGCACTCCACTCTTTCCGTCAGTACTCGAAGGTTCTTTCAATTGATGAATACAATATATCATTTTGAGAAAAAAATGTCAAGAAAATTTTGTTGAAACGTCAAAAAATGTGAGTAAACTGGATAAAAGTTGTGCAAATTGATAAGAGAAGAGAATCGTAATCCCTGGTCATGAAAGAAAATACGTTTTCTCAAGGAAAGAAATTGTTAAAAAATAAACACAGTTTTCCCTGATAAATGAAGAAAATATAAAAAGCGGGTAAAGCTAGAGCGTGTCTGAAAAATCATTCCCGCAATCTGCACGCCCCCACTTTGCGTGATATTTCACCCGAATTCAGTTGCCGTAGCCCGCTACGGCGCCCTCATCCGGGCAAAATATCCCACAAATTGTGACGCACATCTTGCAGAAAGCCTTTTTCAGACACGCTCTAGTGCAAAATATGGAAAATGGAATTGACAACAGTTCAGAAGATATGTTATTCTCATCTTTAGTATGAAAAGACACTATCGTTTTCATGCAAATATTTGCTCACATTCAGAGACAGTTTCTGAATGTTAAGCCATACGGACAGGCGGGGCAGTTGCCGGGTGGGAGACACCACATTATTGATTGAGTTAGGAGCTCAAATTTTATAAGTTGATTACTTTATAATAATCAGTGCGTAAGCACACATCATCTTGTGAAACGGTCAATAAGAGCATAGCATATATTTGCCAGCGATTGAAGACGACAGCAGTCATGAATATTTCAGAATACGGGAACAGGCACAGGATACAGACGGATTTACACGGGAAATCCGGTCAGTATATAAAGAGACAGAGCCTGAGAAATTCTATAGATCATGAGAGAAGCAGATGGTGAATGAACTTATCTGCTTCTTTTTTTGTGCAGATATAGCAAATATATAGAGAAATAATTGAATCATTGTGCCGGTTTGAGGCAGTATACAATTGCTGAATGATAGAACTGTATTTGCCGGTACATGACGACAGGAAAAGAGGAACATGTCAAATGGATTATGAAAGACAACAGCATGCGCCCATATATGAAGCACTGGAACGTTTCCGAAAGAAGAGAGTCGTTCCCTTTGATGTGCCGGGACATAAAAGAGGAAGAGGAAATCCGGAGCTTGCACAGTTGCTGGGAGAGAAATGTGTGGGGCTGGATGTTAATTCTATGAAGCCGCTGGACAATCTCTGCCACCCGGTTTCGGTGATCAGAGAAGCGGAGGAGCTTGCAGCAGATGCTTTTGGCGCAGCGCATGCATTCCTTATGGTAGGAGGAACCACATCTGCAGTGCAGAGCATGATCCTGTCTGTCTGCAAGGCAGGGGATAAGATCATTCTGCCGCGAAATGTACATAAAAGTGCCATCAATGCCCTGGTACTGTGCGGTGCAATTCCGGTTTATGTAAACCCGGAGGTGAATGCGCAGCTGGGCATTTCCCTTGGCATGGAAGTCAGTCAGGTGGAGAAGGCTATGGATGAGAATCCGGATGCGGTGGCAGTTCTTGTAAATAACCCTACCTATTATGGAATCTGTTCGGATCTGCGGACTATCGTAAAGAAGGCTCATGCAAGAGGAATGAAGGTGCTAGCAGATGAGGCTCATGGAACCCATCTTTATTTCGGCAGAAACCTTCCTGTATCCGGAATGGCGGCAGGTGCTGACATGGCGGCAGTTTCCATGCACAAATCCGGCGGAAGTCTGACACAGAGTTCGCTGCTGCTTTTGAATAAGAGTATGAATGCAGAGAAAGTGCGCCAGATCATCAATCTGACTCAGACCACAAGCGCTTCTTATCTTCTGTTGTCCAGTCTGGATATCTCCAGAAGAAATCTGGCACTCAGGGGAGAGGAATCCTTTGAAAAGGTTGCAGGGATGGCGCAGTATGCCAGAGAGGAGATCAATGAGATCGGCGGTTATTATGCATATGGTATGGATCTGATCAATGGAACCAGTGTTTTTGATTTTGATGTTACAAAACTCTCCATTTATACACTGGGAAATGGGCTGGCAGGTATTGAAGTTTATGATCTTCTCAGAGATGAATATGATATTCAGATCGAGTTTGGAGACATCTGTAATATTCTGGCTTACATTTCCATCGGAGACAGGCTTCAGGATATTGAGAGACTGGTAGGGGCATTGGCTGATATTGAACGTCTGTATAAGAAGGACAGCACAGGTATGCTTTCCGGGGAATATATCGCACCTGCAGTGGTGGCGTCTCCACAGCAGGCATTTTATGCGGAGAAAGAATCTCTGCCCATGGAACAGGCGGCAGGCAGGATCAGCGGTGAATTTGTTATGTGTTATCCTCCGGGAATCCCGATTCTTGCTCCTGGAGAAATGGTGACACAGGAAATTGTAGAATACATTCTTTATGCAAGAGACAAAGGCTGTTCCATGCAGGGAATGGAGGATCCGAAGGTAGAACATCTTCAGGTCCTGAAAGGGGGTATCTGATCATGGAATTATGGTATTCCGAGTTCCATACAGGAAATGTAAAGCTTTCTGTCCGGATTAACCGACAGTTATTTTCAGGGGAAAGTGAATTTCAGAGAATCGATGTGTTTGAGTCTGAAGAATTTGGAAGATTTGTGGCTCTGGACGGTGAGATCGTATTTTCTGACAAGGATGAATTTATTTATGATGAAATGGTCACGCATGTGCCAATGACAGTACATCCCAATGTAAAAAATGTTCTGATCATCGGCGGCGGTGACGGTGGAGTTGCCAGAGAACTGATCCATTATCCACAGATTGAGAGCATTGATGTGGTGGAATCCGATAAAATGTTTGTGGATGTATGTGCGGAGATGTTTCCGGATATTGCCCAGGGACTGAAGGATGAGAGAGTCAACATTTATTATGAAGACGGCCTTCGGTTCCTGCGGAATAAAAAGGCCAGATATGACCTGATCATCAATGATTCCACAGATCCGCTGGGACATACAGAGGGACTTTTTACAAAGGAATTCTACGGAAGCTGTTATAAGGCTCTCAGAGATGACGGAATCATGGTTTATCAGCATGGAAGTCCTTTTTATGATGAGGATGAGGTGGAATGCAGAAAGATGCACAGAAAGGTTTTCCGGTCATTTCCGGTGAGCAGGGTTTATCAGGCACATATCCCTACCTGTCCCTCGGGATACTGGCTTTTTGGATTTGCATCAAAGAAATATCATCCACTGGAAGATTTCAGGCCGGAGAGGTTTGATAATCTTAATATAGAAACATGGTATTATACAACAAACCTTCACAGAGGAGCATTTATGCTTCCAAAATATGTAGAAGATTTACTGGAAGAGGAGGAAAACAGTTTATGAGCAGATTATTGGTAATCGGATGTGGTGGGGTAGCTTCAGTGGCAATTCGCAAATGCTGTCAGAACAGCGATGTTTTTACAGAGATTATGATCGCAAGCAGGACAAAGGAAAAATGCGATGCACTCAAAGAGAAGATTGAAAGTACAACGAAGACAAAAATTGAGACAGCAAAGGTAGATGCGGATAATGCAGCAGAGGTCGCAGAATTGATCAGAGCCTATAAGCCGGATGCTGTCCTGAATGTGGCACTTCCATATCAGGATCTTACCATCATGGATGCATGTCTGGAAGCCGGCGCGGATTATATTGATACTGCCAATTATGAAGCAGAGGATACAGAAGATCCCACATGGCGTGCAATCTATGAAAAGAGATGTAAAGAAAAAGGCTTTACTGCATATTTCGATTATTCCTGGCAGTGGGCTTATGATGAGAAATTTAAGGAAGCAGGACTGACTGCTCTTCTGGGAACCGGTTTTGATCCGGGTGTTACCAGTGTATTCAGTGCCTATGCCCTGAAGCATTATTTTGATGAAATCCATACCATTGATATTCTGGACTGTAACGGCGGTGATCATGGATATCCTTTTGCCACAAACTTTAACCCGGAGATCAATCTTCGAGAGGTTTCCGCAAATGGTTCCTACTGGGAAGACGGACATTGGGTAGAAACAGAGCCTATGGAATTTAAATCTGTCTATGATTTCCCTGAGGTAGGAAAGAAGGATATGTATCTTCTTCATCATGAAGAGATTGAATCACTGGCAAAAAATATTCCGGGAGTACAGAGGATCCGTTTCTTTATGACATTCGGACAGAGCTATCTGACACATATGAAATGTCTGGAAAATGTAGGAATGCTTTCCACCGCACCTGTGGAATTTAATGGACAGGAGATCGTGCCGATCCAGTTTTTGAAAGCTCTTCTGCCGGATCCTGCATCTTTGGGTCCGAGAACAGTGGGTAAAACAAATATCGGCTGTATTTTCACAGGTGTTAAGGACGGAAAAGAGAAAAGTATTTATATTTATAATGTATGTGATCATCAGGAATGCTATAAAGAGGTGGAATCCCAGGCAATCTCCTATACAACAGGTGTTCCGGCTATGATCGGTTCCATGATGGTAGTGACCGGACAGTGGAAGAAGCCGGGTGTATTTAATGTGGAAGAATTTGATCCGGATCCATATATGGAAGCACTGAACAAATGGGGACTTCCATGGAAAGTCTGCGAAGATCCTGAACTGGTAAAGGTCTGGAAAGCCAATGAAGATTGATCAACTGCAAACTCCCTGCTATGTGATCGATGAGAAGAAGATGCGGGAGAATCTGGAGATTTTGAAAAAAGTCCAGGAGGATACCGGGTGTAAGATCCTTCTGGCGCAGAAAGCGTTTTCCGGCTTTGCTCTGTATCCCATGATCGGAAAATATCTGGCAGGTACCACTGCCAGCGGTCTGTTTGAGGCAAGGCTTGGATATGAAGAAATGGGGAAAGAGAATCATGTTTTTTCCCCTGCTTACCGTACAGAAGATATAGAGGAACTGGATCGTATCTGTGACCATATTATCTTTAATTCCACAGCACAGCTGAAGAAATTTAAAGAAGTGTGTACCGGAGCCAGTCTGGGACTCCGTATTAATCCGGAATGCTCCACTCAGGGGGATCATGCGATCTATGATCCCTGTGCGCCGGGTTCAAGGCTGGGGGTTACCAGAGAGAACTTTGACGGGGAATGTCTGAAATGGATCGACGGACTGCATTTTCATACGCTCTGCGAACAAAATGCGGATGACCTGGAGAAAACATTGCAGGCGGTAGAGGAGAAGTTTGGAGAATTTCTGTCTGAGGTTTCCTGGCTGAATATGGGCGGCGGACATCATATTACCAGAGAGGATTATGATGTAAAGCTCCTGGAAAAATGTATTCAGCATATGAAGGAAACCTATGATCTGGATATTTATCTGGAGCCCGGGGAGGCTGTTGCCCTGAATGCCGGATATCTGGTGACAGAGGTTATGGACATTGTGAAAAATGAGATCAGAACGCTGATTCTGGATGCTTCTGCAGCCTGCCATATGCCGGATGTGCTGGAGATGCCCTATCGTCCGCCTCTTAAGGACAGCGGGGAAGCAGGGGAGAAGGCATATACCTACCGCTTATCTTCCTGCACCTGCCTGGCAGGAGATGTAATCGGAGATTATTCCTTTGACAGAGAGATCCGGATCGGGGACAAGCTGTATTTTATGGATATGGCGATTTATTCTATGGTGAAGAATAATACATTTAACGGTATGCCGCTGCCGGATATTGCGGTTATGCATGAGGACGGAGAGTGTGAGGTTATCAGACATTTCGGATACGAAGACTTTAAGAGCCGGCTTTCCTGATATCTGCCGGGCTATCAAAGAAAAGGAGACAGATATGGAAGTTACAGAGAAGAACAGAACAAAATATCGTATGCCCGGAGAATTTGAGCCTCATGAGGGATGTGTGATGATCTGGCCGGAACGTCCCGGTTCCTGGAATTATGGGGCAAGGGAAGCACAGAAAGCATTTGTGAAAGTTGCAGAGGCTATTGGAGTGAGCGAAAAGGTGTATATGCTGGTTTCCAAAGCTCAGATGGAGAATGCAAAGAATCAGCTTGGGAATGTTTCCGGTGTGACTTTGCTGGAATGCGAGACAGATGACGCCTGGGCCAGAGATGTGGGAGCAACCATGGTTCTGGATGAGAAAGGGGCGGTCTGTGGAGTTGACTGGCAGTTTAATGCCTGGGGAGGTACCTTTGACGGGCTTTACCGGAACTGGGAGAAGGACGACAGGGTGGCTGCCTTTATCTGCAGGACTCTTGGTTGTCCATGTCTGGATGCCAGACCTTTTGTGCTTGAGGGCGGTTCCATCCATTCTGACGGAGAGGGGACTCTGATCGTTACAGAGGCCTGTCTTCTGAGTCAGGGACGCAATCCTCAGATGAGCAGGGAACAGATAGAGGAACAGTTGAAGTACTGGCTCGGTGTCCACAAGATTATCTGGCTTCCATGTGGAATCTATCAGGATGAAACCAATGAGCATGTGGATAACGTGTGCGCTTTTGTAAGGCCCGGAGAGGTTGTGCTTGCATGGACAGAGGATGAGACAGATCCGCAGTATGCCATGTCTCTGGCTGATCTGAAGGTGCTGGAACAGGAAACAGATGCAAAAGGCAGAAAATTTAAGATTCATAAGCTTCCGATTCCTCAGAAACCGGTCTGCCTTACCCAGGAAGATGTGGATGGCTTTGTGTTTGAAGAGGGAGAAGACGAACGGGAAGCAGGAGAACGGATGGCTGCCAGTTACGTGAATTTCTATATTTCCAATGGAGGGATCATCCTTCCACAATTTGGGGATGAAAATGACAAAAGGGCAGTGGAGATTCTGCAGAAGTGTTTTCCTGAAAGAAGGATTTATCCCATTGATGCCAGAGCCATCATTGTTGGCGGTGGAAATATTCACTGTATCACCCAGCAGATTCCCGGAAAAAATATCTGACCCTGATGCAGAAAACTTTGAGAGTCATGTGTTTGAGGGTTATTACCTGAAAGTTATGAAAAAACTTACTTATGTAAACAGGAGCAGGAGGAACAGACAGGATGAGAAATGTAACAGTGGCAGCAGTTCAGATGAAATGCAGTAAAAGTGTGGAGAAAAATATTGCCCATGCAGAGGAACTGGTGCGTCAGGCAGCAGCAAAGGGAGCTGAGATTGTTCTTCTTCCGGAGCTTTTTGAACGGCCCTATTTCTGCCAGGAGCGCAGATATGAGTATTATGAATATGCGCAGACTGCAGCGGAAAACCCTGCAGTGCGTCATTTCAGCAGGGTAGCGGCAGAGCTGGGGATTGTGATCCCGGTCAGTTTTTATGAAAAAGAGGTCAATAATACCTATAACAGCATTGCGGTTCTGGATGCAGATGGGAAGAATCTCGGCGTTTACCGGAAAACACATATTCCGGATGACCATTATTATCAGGAAAAATTCTATTTCACACCGGGAGATACCGGATTTAAGGTTTTTGATACCAGATTTGGAACCATTGGAGTTGGAATCTGCTGGGATCAGTGGTTCCCGGAAACGGCAAGATGTATGGCACTGCAGGGAGCAGAGCTTCTCTTTTATCCCACTGCCATCGGAAGTGAACCCATCCTGGAATGCGACAGCATGGAACACTGGAGAAGATGTATGCAGGGACACGCTGCCTCCAACCTGATCCCTGTGATCGCTGCCAACAGAATCGGTGAGGAAACAGTAGAGCCATGTCCGGAAAACGGAATGCAGAAATCTGCTCTTAATTTTTACGGCTCTTCTTTTATCACAGACAACACAGGTGCTCTCTGTGCAGAACTGCCCGGAGGGGAAGAGGGGGTGCTTGTAAGCACTTTTGACCTGGATGCATTAAAGGCAGACAGACTGAACTGGGGACTTTTCAGAGACCGCAGACCGGAGATGTATGCAAAAATTGTCGGGAAATGACATACAAGCCAAAATTCCATTGCCGCAGGCAATCTGGAATGAATTTTGGCTCAGTTACTGAGAACGGAGTGAACAGTAACTGAGTTTATAAGAATTTCATAAAAAGTTTATGATTATATTAGTTGCTACCTGCGGTATATATGGTAAAATAAGAGTACGAACGTTACTGATAACGGAGAGAGCAGTAGAGTTTTGATATGTATTTCTGGCAAAATGGAGTGTAGAAGATGAACAGAAAAGAATTTTTGGAAATCCTGAGAAGCCAGCTTGCCGGGCAGATGCAGGAGGGCAAAGCAGCAGCACATATCAGGTATTATGAAGATTATATACAGTCTCAGGTACGTGGCGGACGTTCAGAGCAGGAAGTACTGCAGGAACTGGGAAACCCGCATCTGATAGCAAAAACTCTGATCGATACAGATGATGGAAGTACACAGGAAGATTACGGAGAGTATTCTTCTTACGGAAGTAGTTATGGCAATGAGACAGAGCTTCCTCATCAGCAGGAGAAAAGATGGAAAAAAGTAATCGATCTTTCTACCTGGCATGGCAAGGCTGTTGTTATTGCAGCGGCGGCTGTTATAATTGTTTTACTGATACTGATAATCGGAGTTGCGATTCCGTTTTTTATTATTCTTGCAATTATTCTTTATTTTCTTTCATGGCTGAAGAAAAGAAATGATCAATGAAAATCTGTGCAGGGTTTCAGAAAAGAAACCCTGCGCAGAATCTTAAAATCTTAAGTGTAAACGTTCTTGTTTCACGATATTAATTCCCCTTGAATATTTATAATCATACAATCTCAACTTATTTCTATTCTTTAATCCTGCCAGGTGCAGGGAAAAATCCCACATTCATTTTTATATTTTTTGTTCGGAAAGGAGACGGAAAATGAAACACAATTTCAAACTGAAAGAACGCCTTGGAGCTTTGCTGCTTGCAATGCTTTTTATTCTGCAGGCAATTCTGGGGCTTGTGCCTGTCTGCGTAACTCAGGCGGCACCGTTAACTGTAGAAACATGGGACAGTGACAAGGTGGTAGATTATGGTTATCGCTTTAACATGAAGTTTCAGCCCGGAATTACCACATATGAATCTTTTGGGTGTGATAATCTGGACAGGGAAGCTTTTTCAGACAATGGAAAAAGCGAACGTGACACAGAGTGCGTTCGTGTAGGAGCGGACTATAAAGCCGGAAGCGCAGGGATGCGTTATAACAATGTAGGAAAAGATGGAAATGGAAATATTGTTGATGTCAGACTCATTCTTGTGGGAGTAGAGAATGCAGAACCCCGTTATGATCTGCGCACTGCAGAATCGATTGTTCAGAATAAAGGCGGAGCTACGTTTGCATGGAAAGATAATGAAGCTTATCCAATGGTTGGCTTTTCCAAAAACAGTATCGGTGTATTTATTTATTCTGTAGGATACGCAAAGGTTAAGTTTCAGTTTCTGAAGCATGGAACAGAAGAAACACTGCCGATCAGTGGCCATGGAACCATACGTGATATTGATGCGGGACAGGGAGTCCGTATTCCGTCAGACAGCAGTCTGGATAATGCATATGTTCTGAAAAACAATGATTATCTGACGGTAGATGGGAATTCTGTAAGCTCACCCCTTGGTTCCGTTGAGCCGGATGATCCGAGAGGATGGCTGAATCTTTTTTATAATACAGATAATTTTACGGTAGAATTCTGTCATCAGTTCAGACTGGATAAATGGGATAAAAGTCGTGAAGATGCCATTGCAAAAGCCGGTTCTCAAGAAAGATGGGCAGAGATTACAAGAAATAAATATTTGGATCCATCAGGCAACAGTTATTGTCCGAACTTTAAAGGACAGAAATACTGCAAAGCATATGCATATTTTGATTTTACATCCTATTGTTTCGGTGATGTTGAGATGAAAAAAGCGCCTGAGAAACGTGTGGGAGAGGCAAACTGTACATGGGAACAGGCAGCTGCCACATCAAAAGAAAAACCTTTTGGCATTCGTCAGGGACAGGAATTTCAGTATATGATCAGGGCGGAGGTGACACCCAATAAACTGAAATCCTTTGTGGTACAGGATATACTTGAGGATTGTCTTACTATAGAGGATGAATCAAAAATCAGTATTGTGAATGATGCAGGGCAGACAGTGACAGACTGGTTTGATGTTGCTGTTGAAGGACAGAAAGTGACCTGCAGGGCCAAAGCAGAGAGCCTTCAGGATGAAGCATTTACAGATAATCAGACTTACACATTTACTTTAAAAGTACGCCAGAGACCGGAATCAGAAATTAACATTTCAAAATACCTTGCAGAGGATGGATACAGTATTCTTGTACCAAACCATGCATCCATGAGTTATGAACGTACAAACGGAAGCAGAGATACAATGGATACGGAAACAGTGTGGGTAAAGGGTGTGATTCCACCGGAACTGGAAGTAAAGAAAAATACTTCTCAGTATGAATGGAAAACGGGAGATATCATAGATTATGAGGTTCTGGTTTCTCAGACAAAACAGGATGTAAAAGCAGTAAATGTTGTTATTACAGACGAGCTTCCATCATGTCTGCAACTTCTGGAAGGGCAGTATGCTGTAGAGACAAGTCAGGAAGGTGAGAACTGTACGCTTACCGGACAGGGAGAAAATGGATGGAAAGCAGAGTGTCCGTCCCTGAAGTATGGGGAGACGATCACAATCCGTTTTAAATGTCAGGCATCTGCGGATTCCAATGGACAGGAATGGGAAAATATTGTGACTGCAACAGCGGATAATCTGATCAATCCTGAGACAGGAGAACAGGAATCCAGAAAGGATATGGCAGAAGTATGGCCGAACAGTCCACAGCTTGAAATTGATAAAACAGCAGACAAATATGAATGGCAGGCAGGAGAGCAGGTAGCTTACCGAATCGTGGTGAATAATGTAACGGCAGGAACAATCGCAAAAGATGTAACTATTACTGATATTGGTCTGCCGCAGGGACTGGTTCTGGCAGATGGTGCACAGAGCATGGAAGTACTGGGAGTTCAGCAACAGGTAAACTATCCCGTACCGGATAAGAAAACAGGACAGGCATATGAAGTGAGACCTGTGGATTCTCAGTTGAATGCAGATGAGAATGGATTTTCCTTTTATTGTTCTTATGTGCCATACAGTCAGCCTGTAACGATTATTTTCCATTGTATCGCACAGGAAGAGGCAAATGGACACGAAAGCGTAAATGCAGCAACTGTAAAAGCTGCTAATACAGATGAGAGATCTGATGATGCAGAAGTATATGTAAATTCAGGAGAATTCTGGATTGAGAAATCTGCAGATCATTATGAATGGCAGGTCGGAGAACAGGTACAGTACAATGTGGTGGTGGAGAATAAAAAAGCAGGTACAGTGGCCCGGAACGTAACTGTCTGGGATACCGGTATGCCGGCAGGACTTGCGCTTTCATCGGCAGAGGATGTATCGGTAAGCGGAATCCCGCAGAATATTACGCAGCTGACAGCAGGGACCAAAGATGTTTTGAACCAGCTCAATCCGGAATTTTATAATGAGACATCAGAGAAACCGGTGAATTATGAATTTCTTCAGGAGGGAAGCGGATGGAGACTGAATATTTCAGATCTTCCGGCAAATACTCCGGTTATGATTTCTTTCCTTTGCACAGTTACGGAAGCGGCAAATGGAATGGAAAGCATTAATGTTGCCAATGTGCAGGCGCAGAATGCCCCTGTTTCACAGGATGATGCAGAAGTGTATGTAAATACAGCGGTTCTTTCTATTGAGAAAAGTTTTCAGAATCCATATCTGGCAGCCGGGGACGGACGTGCGGAAAATGAATTTCGGGTAGGAGAACAGGTGAATTATCAGGTTACGGTTAATAATCTTCAGAAGGGATCTATCGCAAGAAATCTTGTGATCAGTGATCTTTCCCTTCCTGAAGGGCTGGCTCTGGACGGAGCTGAAGATGCTGTTACTGTAAGCGGTGTTCCGGCTGTTATTCAGAATCCGGTGGCAGGAACTGATGATGCAGGAAATCAGCTGAATCCGGAAAATTATAAAGAAACAGTGGAAAAACCGATCAGCTGTCAGGTTACACGTCAGGGAACCGGATGGATCGTGACGATTTCAGATCTTCCGTATCAGACACCTGTGACTGTTAATTTCCGCTGTACTGCGCAGGAAAGCGTAAATGGGATGGAGATTGTAAATACAGCACAGGCGTATGCAGATAATGCACAGAAAGTAAAGGACTCCTCAAAAATCTGGGTGAACTCGCCTGTTCTTAAAGTAGAGAAGACGACGGACAAACCATTTTACAAATATGGTGATATTATTACATACCGCATTGTCCTGACACAGGAGCAGACCGGATGTGTGGCGCGTAATGTTACTTTGCAGGATGTGATCGATACTCAGGGAGTACGTCTTCTGAAGGATTCGGTGATTCTGATGGATGAGAAAGGAAATGTGGCAGATGCTGATGTACAGATCAATGATGATAATACTTTCCTGATGTCAACAGGCAGGACACTGGTCAGGGATAGCAGATATAGTATCTGCGATAATGATAAAGGCGGTCTTTTTGAGCAGGTAATGTATAATCCTCTGGACTGTCAGGAACAGAAAAGTATGATCGTGGAATATCAGGCAGCAGTGATTGATGCAGCCCTGGCAGGACAGAAAGTGCACAATACTGCAGTTGCAGACAGCAGTGAAAAGATACCTGCAACCGGGGAAACAGAGACAGAGGTACACAGTCCGATTCTGGAAATTGTGAAGGAATCAGATAAGAAAGAGTATGCGTCCGGTGAGAAAGGATACTATAAGCTGACAGTAAGACAACTGCGTGAGGATGTCACAGATCAGAATATTGTTATCGAAGATAAACTGGAAACCCAAGGGGCTTCTATTGTAAAAGACAGCATTTTTGTGAAGAAAAACGGCATAGAGCTGAAAGATGCCAAAATAGAGGCAGATGATACAGGATTTGTAATTCAGACAGGAGCATCGTTGTCAGATATGGATAAAATTGAAGTCTGCTATGAAGTGGTATTTAAAACAGAAAGCACAGAGCCTGAAAAAATTGTAAACACAGCGAAAGCAAGAGGAGATATTTCACCGGAAACTGCGGCGCAGCAGGAGGTATATGTGAAAACAAAAGCAGAACCCACTGCCACACCAACACCGTCTGCAACACCGAAACCAACAGAAACACCAAAGCCGACAGAGACACCAAAACCTACAGAAGTACCGAAACCGACGGAGCAGCCAAAAGCCACACCAACACCATCTGTACCGGGAACCTGCCCGAAAATGACTCCTGTACCGACGAAAGCACCGTTGGCATCTTACAATGGTGGAAATAATGGAGGCACAACTTCCGGAAACGGAGGCAGCAGTTACGGAAATTCGGGTGGATACGGAAGCTATCAGGGTGGTTCCATGGCAGGAAGTTCTAAAACAGGAGATGTCAGACCGTTTAAAATGATGGCTGTTCTTGGACTCCTCGGAGTGGGACTGCTGACAGGAGGTGTAGTGATCTACAGAAGAACTGTTTCCGGGAAAAGAAATATAAAGGGTATGCCGCGGAAATGAAAAAACTCAGAACATTTGCAGTAAGTATGATCATAGCAGCAATTGGGCTTCTTATATATTGTGCCGGCTTCTATATAAAAAGTTATGAACAGAATCTTGCAGCAAGGCAGGAATATGCAGAGCTTTCCCAAATGGCAGGGGTGAAGAACAGAGAAGGTGCCGGATTATTGGCAGATGGCAAAAAAACTGATGAAGACAGCAGTACAAAAAACAGTGAAAAAAAACGCAGGAAAAAACAGAGAAGATCTTCTGAATCAAAAAACAAAAACTGTACAGATGAAATCAGGGAATCCTTCGGGATTTCCTGGGAAAATTTAAGAAAGATCAACTCTCAGACGGTTGCCTGGATTACTGTCCCGGGAGCCAATATTTCTTATCCTGTAGTTCAGGCGGCAGATGATGAATATTACCTGAAACATAATTTCAGAGGAGAGGAAGATCTGTTTGGATGTATTTTTCTGGAACATGACATAAAAAAGAATTTTACAGATTCCCACAGTATTCTTTACGGGCATAATATAGAAGGTAATATGATGTTTGCAAATCTGAACCGTTATGAACAGCCTGAATTTCTGAAAAAATGTCCTGAAATTGAGATCACAACACCAAAAAGAAAGTTTCTGTACAAAATTTTTTCTGTGGAACAGGCATCTTCCCAAAGCCCGGCATTTGAATATGGATACAAGTTATCCAGTCCTGCATACAGGAGACAATTATCTATATTGAAAAATAATTCCATGTATGACACAGGAGTAGAGCCTGATGAAAGGGAGAGAATGGTGACTCTGATCACCTGTAATTCACGTCTGGATAAAGAAATACGTATGGCGGTACATGGGATTTGCCATGAATGTTATGGTATAGAAAAAGCTGAGCCGAAGTGATGTTGAAATCAATCGGATATTGGTAACTTTCGTAAAGGATGAACTGTTACTGTTCACACATCACTATCCCTCGAGGTGTTTTGGAAAAAACTAATGAAAAATCTCTCGATATTTTGTATAATTTATGCATAAAAAACAACTTGTTCGTACGTGCGTACAAGTTGTATCCTAAATACAGGAGGGAAGAAGACATGACAGATAATGGAAAGCCGAAATATTTCTCACTGATGGAACAGCTCAGAAGTGATATTATGTCAGGAGCTATCCGACCGGGAGAGAAGCTTCCTTCAGAAAACGAGCTTTCACAGAAATATTCCCTGAGTAGACATACAGTTCGTAAAGCACTGGGAATCCTGGAGCAGGACGGATATGTAGAGGCATTTCACGGAAGAGGTACTTATTGCTCTGAGAATATGCGCCATATAAAGAATTCAAAGAATATTGCGGTAGTGACCACATATATTTCTGATTATATTTTTCCGAGACTGATACAGGGAATGGATAATGTCCTTTCAGAAAGCGGTTACAGTATTATCCTGAAAAACACAGCAAACAGCAGACAGAAAGAGGCCAGATGTCTGGAGGAACTTCTGAAGAAAGATATTGATGGACTGATCATTGAACCAAGCAAAAGTGAGATGATCTGTAAACACAGAAATCTTTATCAGAATCTGGATAAATTTGAAATTCCGTATGTGTTTATTCAGGGAATCTATTCAGAAATGAGGGATAAACCTCATATTCTTATGGATGATGCACAGGGAGGCTATCTTGTAACAAAATATCTGCTGGAACTGGGACATAAAAAGATCAAGGGTTTCTTTAAGGCAGACGATATGCAGGGACTGGAGCGCCACAAGGGATATGTGAAGGCCTTACAGGAGTCAGGGATTGCCTATGATCCTGATGATGTTGTCTGGTTTCATACAGAGGACAGGAAAGTAAAACCTGCACTGATGGCAAAAGAAATGGTACAGAGCGGACAGCTTCCGGATGGAATCGTCTGTTACAATGATCAGATTGCTGTTCAGGTTATGGAAGAACTGGAGAAAATGGGAGTCAGGATACCGGATGATATTTCCATTACCGGTTATGACAATTCACTGTATGCTCAGCGAGGAAGCGGAATCACAACGATAGCTCATCCGCAGGAAAAGCTGGGAGAAATGGCAGCAGAGCTTATACTTGAGAAGATCAACGGAGTTCCTGAAGAAGAAAGTAAGGTTGAAAGACTGATTTATCCGGAACTGATCATACGGGGATCATGCAGAAAAATATTGTAAACAAATGAAATAAATAAAAAATAAAAATAAATCCAGGAGGAATTTTATCATGAAAACAGGAAGAAACTATAAGTTCTGGTTTTGTACAGGTTCACAGGATCTTTACGGAGATGAGTGCTTAAAAAAAGTTGCTGAGCATTCCAGAATCATTGTTGAGGAATTAAACAAGAGTGGTGTTCTTCCATTTGAATTAGTATGGAAACCAACACTGATCACAAACGAACTGATCCGTAAAACATTTAATGAGGCAAATGCAGATGAGGACTGTGCAGGTGTTATCACATGGATGCATACTTTCTCACCGGCAAAATCATGGATTCTTGGTCTGAAAGAATACAGAAAACCGCTTTGCCATCTTCATACACAGTTTAATGA
>OGZD01001675.1_pt1 | contig 16167 bp, 15 predicted proteins | sample 1576701 | NCBI WGS metagenome assembly OGZD01 (sample SAMEA3541487, study PRJEB24748) | human gut metagenome | biome: human gut; feature: human-associated habitat; material: faeces | place: China | collected 2012
AGGAGCTCCCGGAAGTCGATGACTGTATTTTGACTTTCGCGACGAGACAGCTCCGTGTCTACTCTTCTGAAGGAACAAAGCTGCTCCCGAAGATGCAGGAGATTGCAGACAAGATCGAACCAGGCACCATCATCGAGGTCCGCGAGGAAGGAAAACCGGCAGATGCAAACAGTAACGACAAGCATGCCCATGATCTTCCGGAGCTGATCGCCGGAGGCTTGCTCTTCATCGTCGGAGAGCTTCTCTCCCACTCCATGCCGCAGATCTCCGCCATATGCTTTGTGATCGCCTACCTGATCCTTGGACGGGAAGTTCTCTTAACAGCCCTGAAAAACATGAAGACCGGCCACGTGATGGACGAAAACTTTTTGATGAGCCTCGCGACCATCGGTGCTTTCTGTGTCGGCCAGTTTGGGGAGGCGGTCGGAGTTATGCTTTTCTACCGGGTCGGTGAAGCATTCGAACACCGCGCGGTTGAAAAGAGCCGCAGCCAGATCATGGAAGCCGTTGATCTCCGGCCGGAGACCGTTCTTCTTGACGAAAATGGTACTGTCCGCGAGGTTCCGGCCGGTTCCGCCGTTGTCGGCAATATCGTAGAGATCCGTCCCGGCGACCGCATTCCGCTTGACGGCGTTGTCGTAGAGGGCGAGAGCCGGATCGATACGTCACCGATCACAGGTGAACCTGTCCCGGTATCGGTAAAGGTCGGAAGCCAGCTGACATCCGGCTGCGTCAATACTTCCGGTCTCTTAAAGATGAGAGTCGAGAAGGAACTTTCCGAGTCCATGGTCACAAGAATCCTCGATTCCGTGGAGAACGCCGCAGCCAGCAAGCCGCAGGCCGAGCGCTTCATCACGAAATTTGCACGAGTTTACACCCCGTTCGTCGTTGCCCTGGCGGCTGCGACAGCGATCATTCCGTCCTTAATTACAGGAAACTGGTCCCACTGGATCTACACAGCTCTTACCTTCCTCGTAATCAGCTGCCCGTGTGCCCTTGTTTTAAGCGTTCCGCTGGCATTCTTCTCCGGGATCGGCGCAGGTTCCAAGAAAGGAATCCTCTTTAAAGGTGGAATCGCACTTGAAAACCTGAAAGCTGTAAAAACGGTTGTCATGGATAAGACAGGAACCATCACAAAAGGAAACTTCGTGGTTCAGACGATCCTTCCGGCAGGCACAGCTTCCGAGCAGGAAATCCTTCAGATCGCGGCAGCATGCGAGACCGCATCTACTCATCCGATCGGAATCAGCATCGTCTCTGCTGCAAAGGATCAGAAACTTGTGATCGAAAAGCCCGCCGAGATCGAGGAGATCTCCGGCAAAGGCATCCATGCAAGGCTCTCCCAGGGCGAAGTGCTCTGCGGAAACAGAAAGCTTCTCACCGAGTTTAACGTGGACTGCGGTGCTTACGATGAGAACGGTGCTGTCACCACCGTCTATATATCGGTAAACGGAAAGCTTGCAGGAACGATCCAGATCGCCGATACGATCAAGCCGGAGGCAAAGGATGCCATCAGGTCCTTAAAATCCATGGGGATCCGCTCCGCTATGCTCACAGGCGACGGCGAGGCAGCCGCTGAGGCGGTAGCCGCCGAGGTCGGAATCGACAATGTATACGCAAAGCTTCTCCCGGCTGATAAGCTCGAGATCTTGCAGAAGCTCCGCGCGGAGAACGGAAGCGCAATGTTCGTCGGTGACGGAATCAACGACGCACCGGTGCTTGCAGGCGCTGATGTGGGCGCAGCTATGGGAAGCGGTGCTGACGCAGCCATCGAGGCCGCCGACGTCGTCTTCATGACATCAAGCATGGATGCCATTTCGGAAGCCATCAAGATCGCGAGAAGCACAGGCGCGATCTCCAACCAGAATGTGGTATTCGCCCTTGCGGTAAAAGCTCTTGTCATGATCTTAGGTCTCATGGGAATCGCCTCCATGTGGCTCGCGGTATTCGCCGACACCGGTGTCGCGATCCTCTGCGTGCTGAATTCCATCAGAATTCTTTATAAGAAATAAGACTCCTGCTGTAATTTTCCTCTTTAGGGAATCAGCAGACAAGACAAAGAAAAGCCCTGGAGAACCTTTCTCATATCGTTCTCCAGAGCTTTTTTGTTATCCACTTCGATAGTTTCAGTTTCTGGCATCAGGATCTTTTCCTGTCGTTGAATGTTTAGGCTGCAGCGGGCATGATCTCTGTCAGCGCTTCACTCTCTTACTTCAGCATCCCCATCACCACAACAGCCACAAACAATACGCACATGCACCCGATAAAGATATCAATGGTCCGCACCGACACATTGATCTTATCGTACATCCGTTCTTTTATGGATCTGTTCTTCAGGCGCTCATTTTCCTCCTGCAGCCGTTTATTCTCTTCAGTGAGTTCTTCTAAAGTCTTCTCACCAAAGGCCTCCACAGCCTTTTCTGCGGCTTCGGTCACTGTTCCGATTCCGCTGACCTTCTCAATCTCTTCTTCCATTCCTTCACCTCCACTCTCCCGGTGCAGGTTTTATCAAACCGCTCCAGCTTTCTTTCCATGTGGCAGGCTGCTAAAACCCACAGTGCACAAAAACGGGCGTTGGAACTCGTCCTCCGCCCGTTTTTTAACTGTACCGAAACAGTCAGTCTATTACTTCTTTGCAATGTACTTTCTGATATCGAGTGCAATCGCAACTACGATAACGATACCCTGTGCGATGTACTGGTAGTTTGTATCAACACCAAGGTACTGTAAGCAGGTCTTTAAGATCTCGAATACAAGAACACCGATAAGAACACCAGAGATACGTCCGATACCACCGTTTACGGATACACCGCCGATGGTGCAGGCTGCGATGGCCTCAAGCTCCCAGCCCTGGCCCATATTGACGGAGGAACCACCGGATTTTGCTCCTACAAGGAAGCCGCCCAGTGCGTAGAGCGCTGCTGCTGTCATGTAGATGATGATCTTTGTCTTCTTAGTGTTTACACCGGAAACCTCTGCGGACTGCTCGTTGCCGCCGATCGCATACATATATTTTCCATGAGGAGTCATGTTATAGATGAACCACATAACAAGACCAACCGCAAGGGCGATCAGGAACAGGAACGGGATCGCGCCAAAGAGTTTTCCTTTTGCTACTGCTGTGTATGCGTTATGATAACCACCGATCGGAGTCGCGTTTGTGTAAACAAGGCAGACACCGTAAACGATAAGCTGCATACCAAGTGTTCCGATGAAGGCCGGAACCTGTAAGTAAGAAATTACGATGCCATTGATGAAACCAAAGATACAGCAAATTGCCACACAGATCAGAAGAACCGCGAGAACCCATAAGCCCCAGGCATTTCCGAAATCCGGAAGGTTCTGGAAGAACTTGCCGCTGTAATCCGGCTTCTGAAGTAAGGTACCTGCTAAGCAGGCAGAAAGACCAACCATACGTCCTGCGGAAAGGTCTGTACCTTTTGTAATTAAACATCCGGATACACCGCAGGCGATGATGAATCGCGGAGCTACGTTTAATGCGATGTTGATTAAGTTGCCGCGTGAAAAGAATGTAGGCTGCTTGATCGCAGTAAATACTGCAAGTAATAAAAGAACGACGATGATTCCATTATTGATAAGGAAATCTTTTGCACTTACTTTTTTCGCTGTCATGACTGAACCTCCCTGTAATCTACTTGTTTTCCTTGCCGCTTAAAGTGAATTTTGTGGCAAAGGACATGATCTTCTCCTGAGTTGCGTCTTCTCCTTCCACCTCACCGGTGATGTGACCGTTGCACATTACGATGATTCGGTTGGACATACCGATCAACTCCGGCATTTCCGACGAGATCATAATGATGGATTTGCCCTGTTTTACGAGATCGATCATGATCTGATAAATCTCGTATTTGGCTCCGACGTCGATACCACGGGTCGGCTCATCCATGATCAGGATATCAGGATTGTTTGCAAGCCATCTTGCGATAATTACTTTCTGCTGGTTGCCACCGGAGAGAGACTGGATCAGCGTCTTTCCGCTCGGTGTCTTGATCTTTAATTTCGCAATGCTGTCCTTTACGACCGCATCGACTTCTTTTTTGTTGATCTTACCCATATGGGTGTAATTCTTGTAGGAAGCGATCGCAGTATTGTCATCGATGCTCAGGCATCCGAAGATACCGTTTCCGCGTCGATCCTCTGTGATCATTCCGACGGAGCTGTTGATCGCATCCTGCGGTCTCTTGATGTGAGTCTCTTTTCCGAGGATCTCCACGGTACCGCTCTCAATGTGGCGCATTCCAAAGATCGCTTCCATAAGCTCGGTTCTCTGCGCTCCTACCAGTCCGCCAAAGCCCAGGATCTCACCTTTCTTTAATTCAAAAGAGCAGTCCTTGAAGGAATTCGGCAGAATACTTGTCAGGTGGCTGACCTTTAAGACCGTCTCATCCGTCCGGTAATCATCCTTCGGCGGATAGACGTTATTTAATTCACGTCCAACCATCTGTTTTACGATCTCCTCATCGGAGATATCCTCGATCGCCCAGGTTCCAACGTATGTACCGTCGCGCATGATCGTGATATCGTCGGAGATCTGGCGGATCTCAGCCATCTTGTGGCTGATATATATCATAGAAACACCTCTGGATTTCAGGTCTCTGATGATCCGGAATAATGCTTCTACCTCGTTATCAGTCAGTGAGGAGGTCGGCTCATCCAGAATTACAAGGTTTGCACTCTGGCTGACCGCTTTTGCGATCTCTACTGACTGCATCTGTCCGATTGATAATGTGCCGAGTTTTGCTTTCGGGTCAAAATCCATCTTGACATCCCGAAGCCATTTCTCAGCTTCTTTGTTCATCGTCGCATGATCAACGACCTTGACCGGTCCGTAGTTTTTCATCGGATACCGTCCAAGATACATATTCTCAGCGATGGAGCGCTCCGGAATTGGCTGAAGCTCCTGATGAACCATGGCAAGTCCTTTTTTCAGCGCGTCATCCGGGTTTGCGATCTCCGTCTTGACGCCGTCGATATAGACCTCGCCTTCATCCATTTTATAGATTCCGAAAAGACATTTCATCAGTGTCGATTTTCCGGCACCGTTCTCTCCCATCAGTGCGTGGACCGTTCCGGGGCGAACCCGTAAGTTAACTCCGTCAAGCGCTTTTACGCCCGGGAAAGTTTTTTTGACTCCTCTCATTTCGAGTCTGTACTGTTCTGCCATCCCAAAACTCCTTTCAGTTACACTCCCCCGCATTTCCGGGTGGCATATTTTAATCAACGAACCGGATGTGTTAGACAACACACCCGGTTCTCATTTGTTACAGTATCAATTACTTTAACATATCAAGGATTTCCTGAGCGTTATCCTGAGTAACCTTCTCGTAGTTAACCATGTTGACTGCGTCAACTTTCTCACCGCTTAAGAACTTAACAGCGATATCGCTTGCCGCCTGAGCCTGTGCGAAGTGGTTGTTGAATACAGTACCTGTCTGCTTGCCGTCGATTACGTTCTGAACAGCCTCTGTCAGAGCGTCAACGCCTACAAGGTAGATATCCTCGTTAACTTTACGTCCTGCTGCTTCGATTGCCTGTAATGCACCAAGTGCCATTGCATCGTTGTTGCAGAAGATTACTTCGATCTTGTCGCCGTACTGGTTTAAAGCGTCCTGTGCGATCTGCTGAGCCCTAGCCTGATCCCAGTCACCACGCTGTTTTAAGAGCTCCTCAACTTCCATTCCTGCGTCTGTAAGAGCCTTAACAGAGAACTCTGTTCTGTACTGAGCATCTACGTTCTCCGGGTCACCCTGGATCATGATGTAGGAAACTTTGCCGTCGCCGTTGATATCGCCCTTGTTTGCAGTCTCAAGGATCTCTTCGCCCTGGTATGTACCGGACTGTCTTGCGTCACATCCTACGTATGTAGCGTTAAGACCTTCAGATTCCCATCTCTCTTCTTCTGCTGCGTCCGGCTCACGGTTGATGTAAACAACCGGGATACCAGCTTCTTTACACATATCTGTGATCTCCGGTGCGGAAGAAGCCTGTACAAGGTTTAAGATCAGAACGTCATATTTCTGTGTGATGAAGTTCTGGATCTGGTTTGTCTGCTCTGCCTGATCGCCCTTACCATCCTGAACGACTACGTTCTCAGCCTTGAATCCAAGGTCCTCTGTTAAGTAGCGAACTAACTCTGTTCTGTAAAGAGTCATGAAGTTATCATCGAACTTGTAGATGCTGATGCCGACTTTCTTGTCTGCTACATCTGTGGTTGCTGCTGCGGCTGCAGCTGTTGTTGCAGCTTCTTTTGCTGCCTCGGTAGCTGCTGCTGTTGTCTCTTTTGCTGCCTCAGTAGCTGCTGCTGTTGTTGCTGTTGTGGAAGAGCTTCCTCCGCATCCTGCTAAAGACAGGGCCATCATGGAAGCCAGTGCCATTGCTGTTACTTTCTTTGTCATTCTCATGTTTTGAATCCTCCCATTCAAAAAATAATTTTGACCGTTTAGGCATTTTTCCTTAACGATGAATTCATTATAGCCTGCCTTTGTGCATTTTTCCATACTATTTTTTATGATAAATTATTAAAATTCTTTGATTCCTGTAAAAAAACCACAATTTTTTGTCATATCATGGCAGAAATCAGCTTAAATATAACAGTACAGGCATGCGCGAGGCGGCGCATGCCTGTAAAAAATGATGTCAGTTAGCAATGATATGCTGGGGACACCAGAAATATTTTTCCTGGGTCACCTCTTTTCCCATTGCGAGCTCCTCCGCCGTATCGAAGATCCTCTTCGCGTAGATATCCTTGCTGGACTCAACCGTCCCAAAGAGTTTTCCCTCGCGGAACGCCTCCTGACCGGCCGGTGTCCCGTCGATCCCGACAAGCTTGATCGTCCCGGCGACGATCCCCGCCCGCTCGATGGCATCAATCGCACCAATAGCCATGTCATCATTGTTGCAGAGCACAAGCTCGATTTTATTCCCATAATCCGAAAGCCACTGTTCCATGAGGGCGGAGGCCTGGTTTCTCTCCCAGTTTGCGATCCCGCCTGTGATCTTCTCGATCGGAACACCGCCGTCCTTCAGAGTCTCGATGGACCACTCCGTGCGGATCAGGGAATCCTGGTGGTTCGTCTCCCCCTCAAGGAGGACATAAGAAACAACCCCGTCCCCGTTCCGGTCAAGGGTTGACGGATTCTTCTGGTAGGCGTCCACGAGGATCTGCCCCTCCAGCACCGCGGACTCCTTTGCGTCCGCTCCCACATAGTACAGTTTCTCCCAGCGGTTCATGTCCTCCGCGACCGGCTCCCGGTTGAAAAAGACAATGGGAATATCCGACTCCATGGCCTGATCGATCACGCCGGACGCGGCGGAACGGTCCACCATATTGACGCAGAGCACGTCGCAGCCAAGATCGATCATACGCTCCGCCTGGCTGTTCTGCGTGAGCTGATTTCTCTTCGCGTCCCGGACATCCAGCGTCACGCGGACCCCGGTCTCTTTTTCATATTCCTTCGCCGCCTGCTCCATGGAATTCCGGAGAGTGCCGATGAACGTGTCATCCCCGCGGTATAACAGGACACCGATCCGCAGGGACGTCTTTTTTTCCTCATGCCCTCCGGTCTTTTTCGCGTACAGCCAGGCGCTTCCCCCGAGAAGCGCCGTCGCCGCAATGGCAAGGATCAGAACATTTCCCTTTTTCATACCTGCCTCCCCCTATTCCATCGGATATAGCATCTTTTCGAAGATCCCACTCCTTAAGATCTCCCCGTCGATATACTCCGGTGTCAATGTGATCCGTTTTTCCTTCCACTCTCCCCCAGCTGCCTGAACCGCCTTTTCAACACTTAAATAACCCTCGTCGAACCGGTTCCATGCCATCAGACCCTTGACGATCCCCCGGTCGAGCTGGTTTAAGAGCGCCGTCGTACTCCCGATCCCGTAAAGAGCCGTCACATGTTCCCGGTACACACTGCTGCCCTCCAGGATATCCGCAAGTTCGGATAAGGCACCAACATCCATGCCGACCGCCATAAAATCACCGCTCTCCGGATATACCGTTTCCTCGATAGCCTTGCGGTATGTGTCCTCTGACTTTTTCTCGATCAGACGTACGGTAAAACCGGCGGGGTCCAGCACAGAGCGGATCCCGTCATACGCGTCAAGGTTCCCCGTGTACTCCATTCCCTCGGAGAACAGGCATACCGGCACAGCCGGATCCTCGCTCTCCGCAATCTTCTCCCCAAGCGTCCGTCCCATCTCGTAGCGGTCCACAGAGATGGAGCACGCCACCGAGCTGTTGATCGCCGTGGGACCAAGAAAGATCACCGGGCAGCCTGGCGAGATCTCATCGAGCTTCATGACCGCGAGATCCTCGCGGACCGGTGCAAGGATGATCGCATTCGCTCCGTCCTTTATTTCACGGACGATCAGTTCTTCCTGCTGTTCCTCATCGTTTTCCGCGTACAGCGTGATGAAATTGACATCCGCCTGATACTTCTTCTCCGCCATATCCATGCCCGCGCGGAAGCTCCCATAATAGTTGTCATTCACGTTGTCTATGATGACGGAGATCCGGCAGATCTCCCTCTTTTTTTCCTTGATGATCAGATCCGTGGACGACAGCAGATAGAGCATCACAAGGAGAAGGACGCCGGCACACCAGCTGATTTTTTCTCTATTTGACATGGATCTTTTCCCCCTCTGCAGTCTCAGCGTAAGACACCGCCCGCATGTGGATCGTCACGACCGTCCCCTCATCGAGCTCGGATTCGATGGACAGACCGTATTCCTGTCCAAAATACAGCCGGATCCGCTCATTGACGTTCCGCACCCCAATCCCGGAGCCACTTCCGGACTTCACATGCGGCTTATCCATGAACATGCCTTCCACCTGTTCCTTCGTCATCCCGAGTCCGTTGTCGGAGACCTTCATATAAAGATCCTCCCCGTCCCGGTACACCCGGATCCGGATCTCCCCATCGCCGTCCATAAACTCCATTCCGTGATAGACCGCATTCTCCACGAGCGGCTGAAGGATCAGCTTCACGCTCGCGAGTTCCATGACATCCTCATCCGCCTCAATCTCATAAGTAAAACGATTCTTAAACCGCATGTGCTGGATCATCAGATAGTTTCTCACATGTTCCAGCTCATCCCGGACGGGAATAATGCTCTTCCCACGGCTTAAGCTGATCCGGAAAAATCTGGCGAGCGCCGTCACGACCTTCACCGCGTCCGCCTGTTTCTCATTCTCGATCATCCAGACGATGATATCGAGGGTGTTGTAAAGGAAATGCGGGTTGATCTGCGACTGTAAAACATCAAATTCATTTTTCCGTTTGGATTCATGCTCCGCCACGATGTCATCCATCAGATGCCGGATCTGGGTCGTCATGTTCCGGATGGAGGTGCCGAGGTGACGGATCTCATAGGAACCGCCCACATAGACTTCCGTTTCCAGATTGCCCGCCTCAATCCCGTTCACAGAACGCTCCAGTTTTTCGATCGGCGTCGTAATCCTCGTAGAAATGTAAGCATTGATGACCGCGAGGATGAATACGACAAAGGCAACAATAAACACGATCAGGATCCTTGTCTTCAACGCGTTTAAGGATGCGCCGCCGAGTGCCGCCGCCCCGACGATCTTCCAGCCGGTATAGCCGACCGTCTTGACCGTCACGGCACGCCCCTTTCCTTTATATTCCTCCCGATGGATCCCGTCCCTGTATTCCGCTGCCGCCTCAAGGTTCTCATCCTCGAGCCCTGAGTAGATCAGCTGGGACTGCGGATGGTAGATCAGCTCCCCGTCCGCGCCGAGAAGATAGACATAGCCGCCGTTTCCCAGGGTAATCCCGTCAAACAGCTGTTCCAGGCTGTCATAGCGGATGTCGATGAGGAGAACGCCCTGCTCCGTGGACGAGCCCTCCGTGATCTCCACCGCGCGCGCCGCCGAGATCACCCAACGGTACTGGTTCTCCCCCGCGTCGAACACCCGCTGGACATGCGGGACTGAGAAGTGAAGATTCTCCGTCTTTTTCAGCGCCGCCTCAAACCACGGTTCCGCTGCCGGATCTGCCCCCGTCCTGAGTCTCGTGGCGGGAACGGCCTCCAAAAGCTCTCCGTCTCTGGAAAACAGGGCGATATTCTCGACATTATCCTTGTTGTTGTCGTAGAGAAGCGTCATCTCTTTGTTGACACTCTCATTCCTCAGATCCGTGTTTTTTACGATCCCGTAGTATGTGGTGTCCGAAAGCTTCATGATTCCGCGGAGCCACACATCCACAGACCGGTTCAGCTGGTCGATCAGGATCTGGTTCTCCTCCTGCATCGTATCCGACATCTGCTTTGACATCCGGCTGTACAGGGACAGTCCGATAAAGATGCTCGCCGCCAGGGCTGTCACCGTAAAGTAGACGAAGATCATATAGCGGATGCTGGTCCGTTTGAAAAAGCTGCCCTCATTTTCCGGTTTCATCCCCCTCTCCCCCGCCGGCCCTACGACCGGCTTCCTCTGAATTTCGTCGGTGAAACGCCGAATTTTTTCTTAAATACGTAGCTGAAATAATTCTGTTCCTGGTAGCCGACCTTTGCCGCGATCACATAGGTCTTGTCATCCGTCTTATTCAACAGCTCCACAGCCTTATTGAGACGCACATCCGTCAGGTAACCGATATAGGTCTGCCCCGTCGCTTTTTTGAACATCGTCGAAAAATAGGCGGGACTCATGTGCAGCGTCCGGCAGACCTGCTCCACAGACAAGTCCGGATCCTGGTAATTCTCCATGATATACCGCTTCGCGCGCTCCATGCTCTGGCGCGTCGTATTGTCACGCTCCTGGTCCATCGCCCCGTTGATCCTGAGTGCCGCCTCAAGAAGCCATTTTGAGAACTTCTCCCGGTTCATCACCTGCCGGATCATCATAAACGGGTCCGTCCCCATCCCGGTATCCCCAAAAAGCACTCCCATCTCCAGGTCGTACTGCTGGATGAGCTGGACCAGACAGTTCGCGGTGCTGAACATGTAGGTCTGGTACTGCCGCGCATGGACCTTCGCGTCAGACATCCTTCCGATGATCCCGGATACCACGGACCTTATCTTCTCCTCCGGACCGAATTTTACCGCCTGGATGAGGGCAGACTCGTCCTCCGCGGTAAACTGGAGCTTTCCGGTGTTCACCGGCTCCACATCGTTGATGTAGATCGTACTGCCGCTCCCGACAATTGCGCAGTAGCCCAAGGCATCGAGCGCTGACCGGAAGGACTCACAGATCAGACCGAGCTCCGTCCGGCTGTGCCCGATCCCGATCGTTACCGGGATCATCAAGATCTTCCGGATCTCCTTGCAGATATCGCTTAAGATGTCGATCATGCTGGTCTGGGAGTTGTTCTCATCGATCGCCACGATCCCGGCGATCTCCGCGTCAGCCGCCCCGGAGAACGAGAACAGGGAGAATCTGCAGTACGGTTTCAGGTTCTCCTCAAGGATCTGCATCACAGAGATCGGGATCAGCTCCCGCTCCTCGTGGAGCGGAAGGATCAGCTCCCCTGACACTTCGGAAATTTCCGCTTTCACCGCAATGGAGATCCACTTTTCGCTCCCGCAAGTGGGATATCGTACTGTTCCAGGCGGTCATTGACCGTTTTCCCGTCCATCTGGTGGCTCACAAGATCCTTTAGGAACTGCTCGCGCAGGATCGGCAGGCTGCGTCTGTAGTTTTCCCGCAGAAGGCTCACATCGCGCTTCTGCTCGATCTCCTCGTCGAGGCTCTCCTGGATCCTCCTCAGGATCGCCGTCAGCTCCTCCACATTCACGGGCTTTAAAATATACTCCGTCACATTCAGCTTGATCGCGCGCTTCGCATAATCGAAATCATCATATCCGGAAAAAATGACGATCTTCATCGATGGATACCTCTGGCGGATCTTCTCCGCAAGCGTCAGCCCGTCCATGTATGGCATCCGGATATCCGTGAGGACCACGTCCGGCTCTAAGGCTTCGATCTTCTCCAACGCGTCCTCCCCATTCTCCGCGTCCCCGACAACGGTAAATCCAACCGCCTGCCAGTCGATCTTGCGGATAATGCTCTTACGCACTTCCTCCTCGTCATCCACAAGGATAATTCTGTATAAGTCCATTTCCTGCTCCTATCTTTTAAAAGATCTGTTCCAGATGCTTCCGGATGACCGCCTCATCGGTCAGTTTTGCGATATGACCGTTCATGCCCGCCTTGATCGCTCCTTTTCGGAAACCGCCGTTTCCCCATTCTGACAGCCTGCCAGACCCGGAGTGCAGAGAAGGAGCATAACGGCTCCAAAGATTACAGAGCGCCTGCCCCCTCCTGTCCTTTTCTTTCTATTCAACGCAACAAGGTCCTGCATGTATTCCATCCTTTTCATCCGCCCCGGTCACCTTGCCTGTTTCCGTGCTTTTTTATTCGCATACATATTCGCGTCCGCGCGCGCTTTTGTGTCGGAAATGCTCTCCTGCTCCTCGATCAGGGCACTGCCGTATGAGGCACCTGGGAGCATATGCAGCGATTTTTTCTGTTTTTCTATGATCCAGTAAAATTTCTCCCTGCAGTATTTTTCCTTCTCCGGTTTCCTGAACAGGACGCAGAACTCATCTCCGCCAATCCGGTAACAGTTTCCATAGCGGGAATACGCCTTTTTCAGACATTCCGCGATCACCTTCAGGCACTGGTCCCCCGCCTGATGACCGTATGTATCGTTGATGTACTTAAAATTGTCGAGGTCGAGGACGATCAGCATCTTATCCTCCGGCTGGAGGTTCAGTGTCCGGTTCAGATAGCTCTTCTGGCTTAAGAGTCCCGTCAATCCATCCAGCTGGTTCCACATTTCATTGCAGTAGATGTAATAGAGCACTGAGATCAGGGTACTTTGCCATGATATTGACCGGGCGGAGTCTTACCGGAGTCCCATCCACGATCACGGTAACCAGCTCAAGGACTGAGATCACGCCGATCAGGATGAAGGTCAGCAGAAAAGTCCTTCTCTGTCTCGGAAACAGCGCTTCACTGAAATTGACGATCATACACATGAACCCAAGGACAAAACAATTGATAACCGTCAAAGAAAAAAATAGAGATCCGGCATATCAGGTTCCTCTCTTTCAGATACTAAACGGGCACGCCGCCTTCCGGCGGCAACGCTGTTACGTATAATTATACTGTGGAAGCATATAATCGTCAAGCCAGCCCTCCGGTAGGTTTGCGCGCCCTTTCCCGTCCCGGTCCAGCCTGAACTGTGGTTTTGCCTGTCCTCTTCGTTTTTTATTAAATATCATTATACTGCTTACTACTGTTTCTGGCAATGCTGCGGTCAGGTGTTTTTAAGACATTGGGCTGTAACGAAAAAGAGTGCGCATCTTTGGCACGTCAGTGCCTGTTTTCTAAAAGACATCCAGGTCCATTCCATTCACCACAGGACCTTCGTAACCGGCATTCCGTATCTCCTCAAGGATCGCCTCGTTTCTTCTCGCCATCTCGGCTCCCACATCCACCGTGTTGTCCTGGATCTCCATGTGATAGATCCGGTGGTATGTGACGAGAAGCTTTGGTCCTGCCTTCTTCGCGATCTCTGCAAGATCCACACTCAGGGTGTGAACCTCCCGATGGTATTTCTGCCACTTCGGTTCCCTCGCGGCAAGACCTGCCGTGTATTCTACTTCATGGAGAAGAATATCACAGCCCTTTGCCTTTTCCGCAACGATCTCAAGCGGCGCGGTATCCCCACTGATCACGATCACCCGGTCCGGCGTCGTAAATTTGAAGCCATAGCTCTCAAGCGTCCCATGGCTCACCGGGAAGGCTTCGACTGTCACACGGTCATCCCGGTAGATAACTCCGGAATTTATTTCCTGTGTTTCCACCCGGTATCCCACTTCATTTGCCTTTTCAAAACCGTTGATCCGGAAATCAATATCCACCTTGTAGGCCTTTAGCAAATGCTCTGTCATATCCCGGATCCCTTTCGGTCCAAATACCCGGAGTGGTTCTTTCCGCTCCAAGACCCATGGGGTAAAGATCAGGTCCGGGTATCCTACCGTGTGATCCGTGTGCAGGTGTGTGCAGAACGCGGTCACCAGCCTGTCCGGGCGAAGCGCGTCGATCCCGTTCCGGTATGCCTTCGCCGCCTGGCGGACGACCCCCGGACCGAAATCAACGAGGTACGCCCGGTCGCCAACAACGACCGCAGAGGACGGACCGCTGGCATCCGGGCACGCGTTCGGCGTTCCGGTACCGAGAAGTACAAGTTTTGTCTCCATCATGATTCTCTCTCCTTTTTCCCTTCCGCGCTTCATCCCTGCTTCTGTTCGTTTTCATCCTCCACATGCCGGATCGAGATTCCGGTAAAGCCGTAAAAGATGCTGAAAAACGGAGTCAGATATAACAGGAACAGATATGGGAAGAACGCAGACCATGCGACGCCGAGCGTTCCCGCCATGTATACGCAGTACCCATGCCACGGGATCATCGGTCCGGAGAGCGTTCCCGCATCCTCCAGGCTTCTCGATAAAATCTCCGGGGCAATCTTTCTCTCCTTAAACAACGGTTTCATCATGTTTCCGGTCAGGACATGGGACATCGGCTGGGAACAGCTGATCAGGCTTGTGATATAACCGACGAGGAGCGTCGCGAAGATCAGGCCGCCATCGCTGTTAATCCGTCCGGTGATCGCGCGCAGGATGTTGTCAAGAACACCCAATCTGTCCAGCATGCCGCCCATTCCGACCGCGAAACAGATGATCGCCACATACTGCAGCATGCTGCTCATACCGCCACGGTTTAAGATCGTTTTCAGAACAGCCTCCTCAATCTGGGTCGTATAGCCGTTGTAAGCAACACGGATGATGCTCTGGAGCGTCGCGCTCTGGCAGAAGAACGCAACCGCACCGGCGCACACCGAGGACAGTCCCAGGGATACGATCGCGTTGACTTTACATAAGAGCAGGACAATGATAACCGCCGCCGGGATCAATGTCACAAGACCAAGTTTAAATTCTCCCTGAAGTGCCTCCGTGTAGACAAGGAGGTTTCCCTCTTCATAACCACCGGAGGTCTGACTGATCCCGAGAATGACAAACAGGACCAGGCTGATCACAAAGGTCGGCAGCGTTGTCCATAACATGGACCGCACATGATCGTTGAGCTTCGCGCCCGCAACAGCCGGGGCAAGATTCGTCGTATCGGAGAGCGGGCTTAACTTATCCCCGAACATGGCACCGCAGATGACTGCGCCTGCCACCATTCCAGGATTGATTCCCATCGCATTTCCAATCGCCATCATCGCGACACCGGCACTTCCGACCGAGCCGTAGGATGTTCCGGTCACAAGACTTAAAACGGCGCAGAATACAAGTGTCAACGGCAGGAGCCAGGTTGGATCGATCAGTTTCAGACCGCCTGCGATGATCGTGGCGATCGTACCGCTCTGGAGCCAGGTACCGATCATGACGCCGATCGCCATAAGCAGACATAGTGTCGGAACGACCACACGGATCGCGTCGTAGGCACCACTCACAACATGGTCATATTTGATCTTTAACCATTTACAAAACAGATAGATGATGATCCAGCTGAAAAACAGTCCGATCATCGGTCCTCCCGTCTTCAGCCGGATGCAGACTGCGACTGATCCGATGATCAGAAGCAGGATCAGAAGCGACTGAGGCATATTCAGTTTCTTTTCTTCACTCATAACAATTTTCTCTCCCCTGAGACTTGTTTTTCAATTTAAAGCATTAAACTTTAAAGTGCTGTCTTATTATACCGAATATTCAGGGAAATTGCAAGAGCTCACACAAATTTCCAGCAGACCTGAAATTTTAAGTTACTGTTTGCCTTTAATCCATATTTTTACATACGGTTTTTATGAAGTACCAAACACCTGGTCAAAAACAGCAAGTATCGTATTTATATCAATTGGTTTTGCAATGCCTGTTTTAACTGTATATAACTCTGATCTTCAAGGAACTTTAATGTAAATCTCCGAATCAGTGCTTCGCTGTGAAGGCGTCCCAAGACAGCTTCATAGTTTCCTCCAATAGCTTCGTAACACTCTTGCATTGTCATATTTTAGTCCTCCTGTCAATTGTATTCCACTAATTCATGAACCTCTGCGAATCAATTATATACATACCTTATAATCGTTTTTATAACTTCATCAATCACAATCGGCTTTGACA
>OGZD01001679.1_pt1 | contig 16115 bp, 15 predicted proteins | sample 1576701 | NCBI WGS metagenome assembly OGZD01 (sample SAMEA3541487, study PRJEB24748) | human gut metagenome | biome: human gut; feature: human-associated habitat; material: faeces | place: China | collected 2012
ATAAATCTGATTTGCTATAAGAAGATAATTCAGTTGCTGTTGTGTCTATAAGTCGCTTTGTCATGAGAGTAGATCCTTTCTAATAATATAAGCTTATTTTGTAAAAACCCCTAATTTAGAAGCTTTTTTTTAAAATAACAATATCATAAATATAAGACAAATAAAAGAGGAAGGGGAATGAAAAATATGCAAAAAAACTACGGAAGAAGAAATAAAAGCGGTTGAAAAAATCTGTAATAGGAATATACTGGAATTATATATAAGACGGGTTTTTAAAGATTGAGTTGCATAAAAAAAGTCTGCATTGCAGACTTTTTCCACACACTGTGGACCACTGAAGTGGCGATTTGAATTAAATTCTTATTTGAACTTATGATGTAAATTTAGTATGGTACTAAACTTAGTTTTAGTATAGTGCTAAAGGACAGAAAAGTCAATGAGAAATAGACTTATGAAGGAGGAAAAAGATGAATCAAGAATACTATATGGGTTTAGATATGGGGACAGGTTCTTTAGGATGGGCAATAACAGATACGGAATATCATATTTTGAGAAGACATGGAAAAGCTTTATGGGGGGTACGGCTTTTTGAAAATGCATTAACAGCAGAAGAAAGAAGAAGTTTTCGGACAGCCAGAAGGCGATTGGATAGAAGAAACTGGCGAATTCAGATCTTGCAGGAATTGTTTTCTGAAGAAATCAGTAAAGTGGATTTTGGATTTTTTCAAAGAATGAAGGAAAGTAAATATTATCCAGAGGATAAAAAAGATATTAACGGAAAATGTCCGGAATTGCCGTATGCATTGTTTGTGGATAAAAATTATACAGACAAAGAGTATCATAGAGATTATCCAACAATCTATCATCTAAGAAAGATGTTAATGGAAACGGAAGAAATGCCAGATATCCGATTAGTATATTTGGCTTTCCATCATATGATGAAGCATCGCGGACATTTTTTGCTATCAGGTGATATTAGTAAAATCAAAGAATTTAAAGGGACATTTTTGCAACTCGAACAGAATTTGAAAAAAGAAGAGCTAAACTGGACACTGGAATTATCGGATGACGAGATTCAATTTATCGAGAATATTTTAAAAGATAGAATGCTTACAAAATCTGTTAAGAAAAGTCGCTTAATAAAACAACTGAATGCAAAAACACCATGTGAAAAGGCAATACTCAATCTGATTTCCGGAGGAACCGTAAAATTATCAGATGTTTTTGAAAATAGTGAATTGGATGGATGTGAGAAACCCAAAATTTCATTTTCAGATATGGGATATGATGACTATATCGGAACAGTTGAAGCAGATCTTGGAGAACAATATTATATTATTAAATCTGCAAAGGCAGTGTATGACTGGTCTGTGTTGGTTGAAATTTTGGGTGACAGTTCCTCTGTTTCAGAAGCAAAGGTTAAATTATATGAAAAGCATAAAGAGGATTTGAGATATTTAAAAGAGGTGGTTCGGAAATATTTGCCCCTGGAGTATAAGCATATTTTTGTTGATACAGAAGAGAAGTTGAATAATTATGTGGCTTATATAGGAATGACAAAGAAAAATGGAAAAAAGAATGATTTGCAGAGTAAAAAATGTAGCAAAGAGGAGTTCTATGATTTCCTGAAAAAGAATGTAATCAAAAAAATTTCAGATGAAGAAGTGATTTCCTATTTGGGAAAAGAACTGGAACAGGGAACGTTCTTACCAAAACAGGTTAATAAAGAAAATAGTGTAATTCCTTACCAGGTTCATATGTATGAATTAAGAAAAATTTTGGATAATTTGTCTGGAAAAAGTTTCTTCATTCAAGAAAATGCAGAAAAGATTTTACAGTTATTTGAGTTTAAAATTCCATATTATGTAGGACCACTGGGGAGAAATGAAGAAGGTACAGAAGGAAAGTTTACATGGGCAGTTAGAAAAAATAACGAGAAGATCTACCCATGGAATTTTAAAGATGTAATAGATATAGAGGAAAGTGCAGAAAAATTTATTCGTCGAATGACAAATAAATGTACTTATATGTTGGGAGAAGATGTTCTCCCTAAAGATTCTCTTTTATATAGTAAATATATGGTACTTAATGAACTCAATAATTTGCGGTTAAATGGAGAAAAAATTTCGGTAGAGTTGAAACAACAATTATATAAAGAAGTATTTTGTCGTTATCGAAAGGTAACAATAAAAAAGTTGAAAAAATATCTGGTTTGTGAAGGAATAGTAGATAAGAAAGTTGAAATTACTGGAATTGATGGGGATTTTAAAGCTCAACTGACAGCATTTCATGATTTTAAGGAAAAACTTACAGGAGTTACATTAAGTCAGAAAGAAAAAGAAGAGATTATTCTTAATATTGTATTATTTGGTGATGATAAGAAATTATTGAAACAAAGAGTAATGAGAATGCATCCTGAGCTAACAGAAAAACAGATTAAGAGTATCAGCCTGTTATCATATAAGGGATGGGGAAGATTATCAAAAGCATTTCTAGAAGATATAACAGCACCTGCGCCAGGAACTGAAGAAGTATGGAATATTATCACAGCTATGTGGGAAACTAATGATAATCTGATGCAGGTTCTGAGTAAGAATTATCAGTTTATGGACAGGATCGAAGAAGGTAATTCTATTCGAAAAGAAAAGAAATTGTCATATAAAACAGTGGAAGAGTTATATGTTTCACCAGCAGTAAAACGACAGATTTGGCAGACTTTAAAAGTAGTGAAAGAGCTACAAAAGGTAATGGGATATGCACCAAAACGAGTTTTTGTAGAGATGGCAAGAGGGGAGCAAGGAAACCAAAAAGATAAAAGAAGAGACTCCCGTAAAAAACAGCTTATTGATTTATACAAAAAATGTAAAGAAGAAGAAAAAGACTGGATAGAAGAACTCAACAAAAGCGAAGACCAGCAATTGAGAAGTGATAAATTATATTTGTACTATACTCAAAAGGGACGATGTATGTATTCGGGTGAGATAATTCAGTTGGAAGATTTGTGGGACAACACAAAGTATGATATAGATCATATTTATCCACAATCAAAGACTATGGATGATAGTTTGAATAACAGAGTGTTAGTAAAGAAGGAATATAATGCAGCAAAGTCGGATGAGTATCCTATTAAAGAAAGTATTCGAAAAGCAAGAAAATTATTTTGGAAATCATTATTAGATGAAGGATTTATTACGAAAGAAAAGTATGAACGATTAATTAGAAATACAATACTGACACCTGATGAACTTGCTGGATTTATTAATCGACAGCTTGTAGAAACTAGACAAAGTACAAAAGCAGTAGCGGAGATTTTAAAACAGGTACTTCCAAACTCAGAGATTGTATATGTAAAAGCGAAGAATGTGTCAAACTTTCGACAAGATTTTACACCGGATTTATTAAAAGTACGTGATATGAATGATCTTCATCATGCAAAAGATGCATATCTTAACATTGTAGTTGGAAATTCTTATTACACAAAATTCACGAAGAATGCAGTCTGGTTTATAAAAGAAAATCCAGGACGAAGTTATAATTTGAAGATGATGTTTAAGGGAGACAAAGACATTATTCGAAATAGAGAGGTCGCATGGAAAGCAGGTAATAACGGTACAATTGTAACAGTGAAGAAGGTTATGAAGAAGAATAATATCTTGGTTACGAGAAGAACTTATGAGGTCAAAGGAGGATTATTTGACCAACAGATTATGAAAAAAGGGAAGGGACAGGTAGCAATAAAAGAAACAGATAAACGGTTAACGGTTGAAAAATATGGTGGATATAATAAAGCTACGGGTGCCTATTTTATGTTAGTTAAATCGAAAGATAAGAAGGGAAATGAAATAAGGACATTGGAATTTGTACCGCTTTATCGGAAAGAACAGATAGAAAAGGACGAGCAGACTGTACTAGAGTATTTACGGACAGAAAAAAAATTAGTTGAACCAGAAATTCTGTTGGAAAAAATCAAGACAGATACACTATTTAAAGTGGATGGTTTTAAAATGTGGTTGTCTGGGAGAACTAATGAACGATTGATATTTAGGGGCGCAAATCAATTACTTCTTTCAAATGATAAGGCAGAGACCTTGAAAAAGATAAGTAAGTATGTTCAAAGAAGAAAAGAGAACAAAAGCATACTTTTGAATGATAGGGATGGAGTTGGTGAAGAGGCATTAGAAAAATTATATGGTGCATTTTTAGAAAAATTAAAAGGTACAATCTATGGAGTTCGTTTATCAGCACAAGCGGAAACATTAGTTAATAAAAAAGAGCAATTTATGAAATTAACAAAAGAAGAAAAGTGTATGATCTTATATGAAATACTACATATATTTCAATGTCAGAGTGGAAGTGCAAACTTGAAAGCAATAGGTGGACCTGGAAAAGCTGGGATTTTAGTTATGAATAATAATATTACAAACTGCAAACAGATTTCAATTATCAATCAATCTCCAACGGGAATTTATGAAGAAGAGATTGATCTGTTGAAGTTATGAGTTGGCGTATAGTTGTTATTTCGAAGCGTGCAAAACTTGATTTACAGTTAGGTCAGATGGTTGTGCGTGGTGAAGAGGTGACAAAGATTGTATTAAGTGAAATTTCTACAATACTGATTGAGTCAACAGCAGTATCATTGACAGCTAGTTTAATTGCTGAACTTGCAAAAAGGAAGATTAAAGTAATATTTTGTGATGAAAAAAAGAATCCATCGTGTGAGTTGGTTAATTATTATGGAAGTCATGATACTAGTAATAAGGTGAGAAAACAGATTACTTGGAAAAAGAATACAAAGGAAGCAGTATGGACGGAAATTGTAAGTGAAAAAATCAGGAAACAAAAGGAACTGTTAGAATTATTAGGAAAGGAAGAATCAGATTTACTGGAATCGTATCTAAAGGAAATTGCATGGAATGATGGAACAAATCGAGAAGGGCATGCAGCAAAAGTTTATTTTAATGCGTTATTCGGATTAGAGTTTACAAGAACGGAAGATAATTTGATCAATGCAGCGTTGAACTACGGCTATTCAATTATTTTATCTGCGTTTACAAGAGAAATTGTAGCTAATGGTTACATCACGCAACTAGGGGTTTTTCATGACAATATGTTCAATCAGTTCAATCTAGCATCGGATTTGATGGAACCATTCAGAATACTTGTTGATAGACAGGTATTAACAATGGAATTAGAACAGTTTGAACATGAAGAAAAGATGCAACTTGTAAATGTGTTGAATCAGGAAGTACAGATTGATGGGAAAATACAGTATGTTAATAATGCAATTAAAATATATTGCAAAAGCATTTTTGATGCGTTGAGTGGAGACGACAGTTCGCTGATTCGATTTTACAGAATTGAGTTATAGGTTTATGAGAGTATTGGTATTTTTTGATTTGCCGGTAACAACAAGTGAAAATCGACGTGCATATACACATTTTCGAAAATTTTTATTGAAAAATGGATTTTTAATGTTGCAGGAATCCGTATATTGTAAATTGGCTTTAAACAGTACTGCAGTAAATGCAATTGTGGAGAATATTCATAAAAATAAACCAGAGGAGGGATTGATACAGTTATTGACGGTTACCGAAAAACAATATGCAAAAATGGATATTATTATCGGAGAAATTAAAAGTGAAGTGTTAGATAGTGATGAAAGGTTGGTGATTTTATGAAATTAGTACATACAAATTTAAACACAGCGGTGTTAAGTGATAAATATGTATTTACTGAATGGATAATAGAGTCACCAAAATTGTATGCAAATTACTTACAAGAATTATTTTCACAACAAAATGGAGAAGATGGTGGATTTGTTTTATCTGATAAAGAAAAAGAATTGAATCTTGCAAAAAACATGGAAATAATTGTAAATCCGTTTCAGATAGAAATAAATGGACGAAAGATATTAAATAAGTTGTATGCAGAATTGGAGCAGTTGTCAAAATCGGAGTTGATGTATGTAAAAACACTTGAATTAACAGGAAAAATACAGGAATATTTGTTGGAGTTAGAACAAAATACAGAATATGTTTTGGAATTTGATATGGAACTGGATATGTCTGCGTTATTTAAATCAGTAGGTATTCGGTATGAAGTACAGGAAACCGATTTTTTTGAACAAATAATACGTTATATAAAGATAGCGGTAAATGTTTTGGCGACAAAAGTATTTGTTTTTATTAATATTCGAAGCTATTTAACAGATTTGCAAATGCAAGAATTGATTAAAGAGATTTCTTATCAGGATGTAAAGGGATTATTTATTGAAAATCATGATAGAAGTTGCATGGAAGGAGGAATGCGTTATATTATAGATAGAGACGGATGTGAAATTTATTGAATATTTAAGCTTGAGTACCTTGTTTTTATGCCGATGATAGCATTTCATTTTTGAATTTGAGGTTTGAGAATGATGTAAAAATGTATGGTACTCAAGCAATGTTCTGTATCATAGTACGGTGGAGAAGGTTTGAGAATGATGTAAAAATGTATGGTACTCAAGCAATGTTCTGTATCATAGTACGGTGGAGAAGGTTTGAGAATGATGTAAAAATGTATGGTACTCAAGCGAAACAGTTACTTGACAATTTAGAGAGAGCGTTTGAGAATGATGTAAAAATGTATGGTACTCAAGCAAATCCCTGGAAGAATCCATCCAGCAAAGCGTTTGAGAATGATGTAAAAATGTATGGTACTCAAGCTTCATGCTGATGCAGGATGGCTATTCGGAGGTTTGAGAATGATGTAAAAATGTATGGTACTCAAGCAAAGACTAAAAAAGAAAACACATAACAATCAGTTTGAGAATGATGTAAAAATGTATGGTACTCAAGCAAACATAAATGTCTATACGCACCATATCTTGTTTGAGAATGATGTAAAAATGTATGGTACTCAAGCAGGTGAAGCGACCACAAACAACACCACAAAGTTTGAGAATGATGTAAAAATGTATGGTACTCAAGCTGGTACGTCTTGTATGTCTTCGGTAACGCGGTTTGAGAATGATGTAAAAATGTATGGTACTCAAGCGGCGATTTTTTTGGGTGAGCGAAGCGAGGGGTTTGAGAATGATGTAAAAATGTATGGTACTCAAGCTTCACTTTGTAATAATAGCCTGGGTCGTCCGTTTGAGAATGATGTAAAAATGTATGGTACTCAAGCTTCGGTCACAAAGGAACTTATCACGAACCTGTTTGAGAATGATGTAAAAATGTATGGTACTCAAGCTATGTTGTGTTGTATCGTTGTGCAATACGTGTTTGAGAATGATGTAAAAATGTATGGTACTCAAGCTCTATCTCGTGTTCTTTACTCTCTTCCAGGGTTTGAGAATGATGTAAAAATGTATGGTACTCAAGCCATAGAAGAGGGCATAGGCGGCTTCTCAGAGTTTGAGAATGATGTAAAAATGTATGATACTCAAGCCCTTGATGATCGCTTTCTTCTGCTCGATCGTTTGAGAATGATGTAAAAATGTATGGTACTCAGGCGTGGCGAAATTTGCGGAGAACCTTGCAGCAGGTTTGAGAGTGATGTAAAAATGTATGGTACTCAAGCGCCAATACTACAGCAAATCCCAACTGTAAGTTTGAGAGTGATGTAAAAATGTATGGTACTCAAGCAGCAATCGTTATCACAATCATCATTGTAGCGTTTGAGAATGATGTAAAAATGTATGGTACTCAAGCAATAAAGGAGGTTATCATGATACTTCCTTAGTTTGAGAATGATGTAAAAATGTATGGTACTCAAGCTGCTACCCTATCTCATAAGCTATTCGAACCGTTTGAGAATGATGTAAAAATGTATGGTACTCAAGCAAGCTTTTTTCTGTGATATGATACGTTACCGTTTGAGAATGATGTAAAAATGTATGGTATTCAATGCTCTTACAATTGTTTGAAATTATGCGTGTAATTAGTAAAGAGATATTAGGTGAACTTCTTGAAAGTGTATTTGAAAATAATGATAATAAGAACAATTTTGAAAATAAAAGATTAGATTGAAGTCCAGCTAATAAATGTCAATAGTTAAATGAAAAAAAATGCTCTTATTTTCTGGCTAAAAAAGGGTAGACGTCCCCCTTGGTGAAAATATCGTTCTTTTGAAAGATATTGATTCGTTGGATGTACAGTATTTTATGCAGCCATGTCGCATTTGGAAGCATTGTATTGTTTGATATGCTCCTGTGGAGTGATGATTTCAAAAGACTTGTTGTCTCTGAGTATTGCAAATATCATATTGCATACCTTATGTGAAACAGCTCCCATTGCTACGAGCTTTGGTTTTGAGTCACATTTCTTGAGGTAGTACTCACGAAGAACTGGATTTTTAGCTTCTCCATTACGGGAGATACTGATGCTTTGTAAGGTTAACGTGTGAATAACACGTCTGGCTACGGCAGAACCACGCTTAGACATTTGAACTTTGGTACCTTCAAATTTTCCGGATTGTTTTACTGCCGGATCAAGACCGAAATAAGCGAAAAGTTGTTTTGGTTTTGAAAATGCTGAAAAGTCACCAATCTCACCCATGATGGATACAGCAGACAAGAAACCAGCACCTTTGAATGTTTCAATCAAATGAATCTGCTTGACAAAGTCGGCATCTTCATTAGCATCAACAAGCTCATGGAGCGATTCAAGAATGTTGTTGATTTCTTCATCATATTTACGTATGAAGCTGATATAAAGGCGAATACGCTTGATGTTGCTGTCTATGATGTAACCAAACTGATTTGCATCAGTTGCCGCCTGAATTATGGCATTATACTTATTTTGAGCATATGTAAGCCCAAAGCGAGCTGTTGATTTGATGATATTAATAATCTCTTGCTTGTCTGCTTCAAGAAAAGCAGAGGGAGATGTATAAGTCTCCAACAGTGTAAGAGAAGTGTTGATTGTAACCTTGGAAAAGATGCCGAGATACTGTGGAAACGCCATGCGTAATTCACCCTGAAGCTTATTCACATAGGCACTGCGATTATCCATTAAATCGTAGTATTCACGGCATAGGTTACGGCAGTTTAGAGCAAGGTCTGAAGGCATAAGTGAAACCTTTAAATCAGGTTTCAAACCAACCAAAGCAGCTTTTTTAGAATCAAAACGATCATTATGTACTTTTCGTATGTTGATGTTTGTGCTATTCTTAGTGATGATAGGATTAATAACAGAGCAGTTAAAACCCTTATCACGAAGATAGCAGAAGAGTGGGTAATGATAAATTCCCGTGGATTCGAGGAAAATGCGACTTTCCAAAGAATACAACTCTTCTGCTTCTTTTATTTTAGAAACAGCGGTTGTAAGGGAATCAATACTGCTATGTAGGATTTTGTAAGGTTTTCCTACGAATTGTTGGTTTGGAAGTGCTATAGACATCCAGGAGAAGTCAGCACCGACATCAATACCAACAGAGATGAATAAATCATCGAGATTAAAGATAACTTTGTTTGACATGAGCAATAGCTCCTTTCTGATAGGAATCCATTTCCAATCTGGCAGGTACACAACCTAGCGCGTTATTCGGGTATGGCCTTCCGGCTCCCAACTAGCTAAAACATAAAACCCTGTCGAATGGACTAATTGACTTCATTGTAGGTATCAGTCACAAGAGTGACTTCCCAAGGTGAACATTCTTTGTCCTATCCTAAGAGATAATACCTTATGTTTTATCTGGTGTCTATCAGGAACCGTCAGACATGATCATTATTACGGATAACATCTGATGAAGGAAGAACCCCTTCTTCTGTTATCTGATTTATAGAAACTTATTAACCAAGTAGTCTTGATTGACTACATCATTATTATACTAGGAGGTGGCGTGATGAAGCTCGATACAATCGGCAAGAATATAAGAAAATTCCGCCTTGCAAAGAAATTACGACAGGAAGATTTAGCTGAGAGAACAGGTTTGACAGCAAATTATATTGGTATGGTTGAGCGTGGAGAGAAAATTCCGTCACTTGAAACTTTCATAAAGATATTAAATGCTTTGGGTGTGTCAGGCGATATGGTTCTTGCAGATGTTCTGGACACAGGATATACCGTTAGGAACTCCATGCTGAATGAAAAGCTTGAGAAACTTGCACCGGAAGATCGGAATAGAATTTATGAAGTCATAGATACGCTTGTGAAGCAATCGAAACAGATAATTCCATAGAGTAGTGAAGAAGTTTGTTCGGCTAAAGACGGAATAGAAACATAATATTCAATGTATCAAGTATTGAGATGGACATAGCAAAAGGGGCTGTCGCTTTAACGATGAACTGCTCCCCGTCAAGTAGACAATTGAAAAAATATAAATTTTTCCTGCCAGTAGAAATTATCTGCTGGCAGTTTTTTTATGATTAACAATATAAATCCCTGCGCATACTAAAACTAACGCCATCAGACTCCCTACATTAAATGCCTGTTTTACCTCTCCAAGTATCAGTGCCGATAAGATTACGCTGCAAAGTGGATTTACGAATCCGAAAATCGCAACCTTGGAAACATCATTCCATGCAAGTAGTATAGACCAAAGCGTATATGCCACTGCTGAAACCAGAGCAAGGTAAAATATAATTGCCAAACCACCGGCAGTTACATTTCCTAGGCGTCCGCCCATTCCAAGTCCAATTAAAGTCAGAACAATTCCGCCCATCGTGAACTGGGTTCCGCTTAATACGACCGGTGATACTTTTTTAGAAAAAAGATTGATCAACACAGTGGATATTCCATAAGACAATTGTGCAATCAGGATAAACCCTTCTCCAATCAACTTAAACCCCATATCCAGAGAATTTCCCATCAGATTGATTACTACAACGCCTGCAAATCCTAGAACACATCCTGCGATTTTTCGGCTCGTCATCCGTTCATTTCGAAATACCAGACAAGACAACAGAATTGCGATAAAATTTCCAAGTCCGGTAATGATTCCACCCTTCACTCCTGATGTGTGAGCAACTCCTATGTAAAAAAAGAAATATTGCCCTACCGTCTGAGCAAGACATACGGGAACCGCGTATTTTAAAAGTGCCCGATCAGGAAGCATCACTTTCTTTTCCCTGATTGATGCAAAAATTAATACCAGAATCCCAGCTAAAGTAAAGCGGATTCCGGCAAATACAATCTGGCTTGCAGTGTCTGAAGAATCTACCTGCAGAAGGTGATACCCTGTCTTAATCACCGGGATTGCACTTCCCCACAGGATACAGCATACACAAGCAAGAAGTGCTACAATACCAGTTTGAGTTAATTTGTTTTGTTTTTGTACCATTTTCTTGTTTCTCTTTTCGTGTAAATTTCGTTATTTCGATTTTTTCAGGTTTTATTTTCAATATCTGATAGTTATTCGTTGCATAACGTTCATAAATAACATTATCACAAGAATGATACAATGCCAAGCTGAATTGATAAAGCGTCTTGACATCAATATTATTTTAACATATGATGAAAAATGTCTTGTTGCATAAAAGTATAGCTGGCTGATTTTAAGAAATTAGGAGAAGGATAATGGATTTAAATAAGTTATCTATGAAAAAAATACGAGAACTGATTATTTTTACAGTGCTGCTGGTAGTTGCATTGTGGAAATTTGAAGTAGTGATCGATGTACTGAAAACAATATGGGGAATTATATTTCCATTTGTTCTTGGTGGCGCAATTGCTTTTGTAATCAATGTGCCAATGAGTTTTTTAGAAAAGAAAATTTTCGGCAAGACAAAAGATGGAAATAAGGTGGGAGAAAAGTTAGCAAGACCAATTAGTCTTCTTCTCACAATTATACTGGCAGTTGGTGTAATCGCACTAGTAATGTTTGGTGTGATTCCACAGCTTACCCGGACAATGGGAAGTTTGATGATAAGTATTGCGAATTTTGTTCCACAGATGCAAAACTGGATTCGAGATTTTTCACACAATAATCAAGAAATTATGAAGCTTGTAAATCAGGTTCAGTTTAATCAAGATCAGGCCATTAAATGGGGGATCAGTATTCTTGGCAGCGGAGCAGGAAATATGATGAATACGACAATGTCGGCAGTAGGCTCTATTGTCAGTGGATTTGCGACATTTTTCATTGCGTTTTCTTTTGCATGCTACATCCTTTTTCAGAAAGAAAAACTGTATGTACAGATAAGAAAAGTATTTTTCGCATTTATTCCGAAACAAAAAGCAGAGGCATTCCTGAAAATTTGTTCTCTGACCTATCGAACATTTGCAAATTTCCTTACAGGGCAGTGTGTAGAAGCTGTGATTCTCGGAAGTATGTTTGTCGTTACACTCAGTATTTTAAAAATGCCATATGCACTTTTGATCGGAACTTTAATTGCATTTACTGCATTGATTCCGATCTTTGGAGCTTTTATCGGATGTGCAGTGGGTTGCTTTTTGATTTTTATGGTAAGTCCTAAGCAAGCAATTTTATTTATTATTGTATTTTTGATTCTTCAGCAGATTGAAGGCAATCTGATTTATCCGCATGTGGTTGGTGGATCAGTTGGACTTCCATCAATCTGGGTGCTAGCTGCTGTTACGATCGGTGGCAATCTCATGGGGATCGTAGGAATGCTTATTTTCATTCCATTAGTTTCGGTTCTGTATACTATTTTCAGGGAATTTGTATATCTTCGTCTGAAGGAAAAAAATATAAAACAAGTGACAAAGACAGTGGTGGAAGAATATACGGCAGAGGAAATTGCTGCTATGGAAAAAAATATAAAAAAGAATAGAAAATAAAATAAAAACAAAAAGCGGAAAATCTCATTAGATTCAGGGATTTTCCGCTTTTGAGTGCTTTGCTTTAGAAGAGAAACGGAGGAGAGTCACTATTTGAAGTTATCTTCATGATCGTTTTCTTTTGCTTTTTTCTGTTTTCTGAGTGTTATTTTTTTGATGATTTTCTTAACTATAACTATGATAACAGCTATGACTGCTGCCCATACGATAAGAAGCGGCAGAGCACCCAGAATTCCAATGATCAGATTTCTGAAACCGTGACCTACTTTATACAGACTGTCACCAAATCGGTCTTTAATCTCTTCAAAGAAGCCTTTTTCATTGGTATTTGTGATACGTTCTACTTCATAAACCTCTACGGTCACAGTGCTGTAATCAATCTGATTATCGAATGTTCGAAGCTGGCTTTCGTAGCTCTCTATTTCATATCGTATATCGGATAATTTACTTTCAATAGCAAGAATATCTTCCATGCTTGCTGCATTAGAAAGGAGTTCCAGCAGACGTTCCTGTTCGGTTTCCAAAGCTTTTTTGTGACTTTCTACATCTACGTATTGAAGGGTAACATCTTCTACAGACTCAACTTTATGTGTTACATTACCAAGACCGTTGACAACTTCTATGAACTGGTCTAATTTGTCAGAAGGAATTCGAATGGTGTAACTTGCATATCGGGTAGTCTGGTAAGAATAGTTGTTTCCGCCGATGGAAGATGTTTCGATATAACCGTCCATCTCGGAAGTCTTTGAACTTAAATTACTGGTTACGGAATCAAAATCCTTTGTTTCTAAAGACAGAGAAACCGTTCGGATCAATTTGCGTCCGCTTTCTACTTGAGCTTCCAATCCATTTCCTGAAGTGATTCCTGCATCGGCTGTTTCCGCAGGTTCTTCGCAGTATTCGTTTTCTGAATAATCTGTACCGTAGACAGATTCCATGGGTGCACTGTCCTCGGATGTCGACATTGATTTGCTTCCGCATCCGACAGTCAGCAGAGCCAACATTAGTGCTAAGAAAAATGCAATTCTCTTTTTGAATTTCATACAAACACCTCCATTCTGTCGATAGACTTTGAGTGAACGTACAAAGGAGCATTTCTTTACATTGGACAGCTTCTTTTTTCTCCTTTGTCCATGTCTCCGCGTAAATAGTGCCCATTAAATTCCATATTAATGTCACGGATCTCTTTTTTACCTTCGATATACTCATCGTACATTTCTGAAAGTCTTGCCATGCAACCATCGCAGCTTGCAGAAATGTTGCCTAAAGATTCTTTTACGATTTGTTTTCTTTCCTCTACGGTTGTATCTTTTATTAAAATGCTTTTGAATTCCATGATAGTTACCTCTGCTTTCTTAAAAATCAAGTGATATTTCTAACAAAAGTATAACATAAAACATGATCAACTGTATAGTTCTGGGAGAAGATATTAAAAGATTTATTCATATTTATCTGCAAAGCAGACGCGTTTTAATCCTAATAATGGTGCGGCTCCGGAAGCAGTTGTTCCGAAGAATAGTACATCTTTATCAAGATCTAAATAATCGATGATCGATCCGTTACAGAGTGTACTTCCGGTGCAGAGAATCAATTCCGCATAGGAGTCGCGGATTTCTTCTTTCATGGCAGTTCCGTCTTCCACACGGATTCCAAACTTCAACTGTCCAATGTTGTTCGGATTTAGATCCATTACGCGGACATCATATTTGCTTTTAGAAAGCATTTCCAACAGAGAAGGTTGAAATCCGACAAGAGCAATCCGTTTGACATCCGGGTAATTGCTTTCTAAATAGTTCAGCATATCCTGCGCACAAAGTTCAGGTCCTTCTGCACGGCAATGAACAGTTCCACAGCATAAGCCAAGGGATGCCATAACAGCATTTACAGTTGCAATAAAAATTCCCCGATCATGCGGATTGTGTTCAATATCCATCTGTAAAATGTCTTCGAGCATTCCTTCAAAGGAGGATGGCGCATCGGTAAATGCCTGTCCGCGGAATCCTTTGTATTCAGCCTGGATCATCACATCTTTTCCGGTAAGGATTGGATAATCGGTTCGCTTTGTTTTCCCGATTGCTTCTTCCGGAGTCAGGGAACGACAGGAAACAGACAGGTGGTCGTTCTCAATCTGATGTTCTTTTAAAACTTCTTGAAATTGTTCTTTTAAAATATCATACAATTCTTTTTTTGTCATGATGTTCTCTCTTTCCTAAAAAATAATTAACGTCTTCGTCCCAGTTTGATGTAAACAGTTTATCACTATCTACAATCCCTCGCAAACATCCATTGATCAGAAGTATTTTTAATCCATATGCAATGTTTTCCCGGAGCCGGTTTTTCCTATGATCGCAAGGATTTCATTTGAATAGACAGAGAAGGAAATATCTTTCAGCTGAAAGGTTCCCCTTGTCAGATTCAGCGTTTGGATGGTCAGTAATTGCTTTTTCGGATTTATATCAATCGTTTCATTCATAACGCTGCTTCCTCCAATCTGTCCTTGTCACCAGATGAGAAATAAATAAGGAGAATGCTGCAAGAATCAAGAGCAGAAAAGCACTTGCCAATGCTCCGTCAATCTGATTTGTACTTACATTCAGATAAATATTTCCCGGCAGTGTTTCTGTTTTCATCCGTGTTACGCCAACCAGCATCACCAGCATCAAAGTTGCTCCGAATTCGCTGAGTGCACGTGACCAGATCAAAATAAAGGAACTGATCAGTGTATTCTTACATAACGGCAATATAATAGCCGTTAACTTTTTCATCAATTCAGCTTTAGTCGGATGGAAAAAGGAAGAGGAGTTAAGAAAGAAATATAACTGTAATATTCCGTGGGCGATCCTTCTGGATCCTACATCTGCCTGCAACCTTCACTGCACAGGATGCTGGGCAGCAGAATCTGATCTGTCTTTGTGAGAAGCATTCCGATTGTGTATTCCTTTGTTTTACAAATGCAACACTGATCGATGAAGAGTTTGCAGACGAGATGCTTCGCCCATGTCCGATGTTGGAGAACCCGGAAAAACTCCGTGAGATGGTCGCAAAGGCAGGAGCACATTCTACAGACCTTCAGTCTCCGGAAACGGTAGAGCATCTCTGCGCAAAATGCGATCAGTACGCAAAGGACTGGCAGCCGGCAGCTGACAAGCTGTGGACGCGTTGAATGGAAATATAATAGATGTGGATGATGATGTGAGATGACAGATTGTAGTTTTATCGACTTCAAGAAATGAAAAGAATATGCTATACTTATAAGAAAAGAAGAACGAACGAACGGACGGAGAGGCGTAGGTATGGCGGAAGTACATGGGGAATCAAAGTTGACTTTTTTGGAGTCGACGAGTATTATCATAGGACACGGCGTGGGATCGGGAATTCTTTCGGTCC
>OGZD01001695.1_pt1 | contig 15987 bp, 16 predicted proteins | sample 1576701 | NCBI WGS metagenome assembly OGZD01 (sample SAMEA3541487, study PRJEB24748) | human gut metagenome | biome: human gut; feature: human-associated habitat; material: faeces | place: China | collected 2012
TCTGAATATCGTTTCTGTTCTGAGCTGCACGGAATACGAAACGGCCGATACGACCGAAACCATTAATACCTACTTTAATCATTTTACTTAATCTTTAAAATTAAAGGTTCTAATATAAGTTATTTAACTCTTTTCTACTATTTTGCAGCATGAGCATTTTGAAGTATGTCCTCCCTCCGCTTGCGCACTGCAAATTTATGAATTTCTTTTGAAATAGAGCATATAAAAGAGGAAAAAATTAAAAGGAACGAAAATACAAGGAAGTCCCTTCCGAGCGTAGCACCATATGGTCGCCGTCAAGCCGTACGACCTCAAATGTCACATCTCCGGAAGGTATACCGAAATGTTTCAGTTTATCCACATCCGCTTCTTGAGACTGGCTCCCTTTTACCCTGAAATTATACATACGCAAGGTAGCAGCTCCCTCATTATAATCATACCTGCACACGTACGTCCCATAACCGTTTCCGCCCAAATCCCGAATCTCGGACACTCCAAGCTGAAATGCCCAAAAAAGGCGATTACATTCCGATTGCCCGTCCGTAGCCTCATCCTCTATCCACTCTTGTTTCCAATATCCTTCCAAGTCTGGATATTCCGGAGCCTTATCCGTACAAGACAAACAGAACGGAACAAGCAGACAGAAACAAATCCATTTAAAAACCAAACTGTTTATTTTATACATATCCCCTCCTTTCTTATGGTTATCATACCGCCACCGCTATTACCGAGATAATCACCATGATCCACGGCCGCCGAAACGGAAAAATGCCATCCGGACAACGCCTTGGGCGAATACGTCACTTCATACAGCGAACTGAACTGTTTGCATATCTTATCCAAAGGATTGACGTATGTTCCCCAATGAAGCGCATACGACATCAGTACGCGATAGGCCCACTCATCAGACGGTGTCCCGCTGAAAGCCCAATGATTGGCACGCACGCGGTTACTCCGGAACTTAAGGCTACCGTCGCGGTTGTAGATCGGTCCGGGCAACAATGGGTTACCGACACCCAGACCATAATGTTGCCAAGACTGATAAAAGAAATTATTGTAGTAATCGTCACAAGCACTCACTTGCATACCTGGAAAAGCCGCTCCCGGAAAACGTTCGTCTCCGTCATACAAAATAGGACCCGACTGGTCTTTCGTGGCCAATCCTTCCCAAAGCAATGTATTGACCCAACGGTTTCTGGGCAAAGTAATCTCAAATCCTAAGTGCCCGTCTTTCCAACGTCCGTATTGGAGGAACATTTGTGAATGGTCGTCAAAGAAATGTTCATAATATGCACGGAACTTCCAATCGTGCCAATAATAATTCAACGCAAAGTTCCAACTGCCCACATGATTGCCTTCCACATTCACCTGATCTCCCCCGGTAGTGCCATCTCCCCCGGCTTGGGCAAAAAAGACTTTGGCATAATTCTTCAATCCATGAGGCATCTCGTACACAGTCTCTTTCCACTCACCGTCTTTCAAAGAGAAGGTATGCTGCGTTCCTCCGAATTGAGCCGACATCAGCATACCGACTTCAGCTTCCAAAGGAAACCTTTCCTTGTTTCCCACCTTAAACATCAACTCCTTGCTGTGATAAAGAATGTCCTCCACGTAAGTCTGGTGGTTTGCCCCCGCAAAATCACGCTGCCAACGGTCGTCCGTAAAACGTCCGTAAGCGATATAGCCTTTAAAAGCAAACCATCCCTTCGTTCCCGGCACCGTATAATAATCCGCAATCTCTGCCCTTACCTGAGGAACAGGTCGCGCATTGTTTCCTTCCACCATTCCGCCGCTGCTCAACAGCGGGTTCTTCCCCAACGGATTGCGTTCCTTGTTCCCGATACTCAAATTAAGAACTCTCCACGAAAAGTCTGCATAAGCCTGTTGCACGATAAATTAGGAAGGACTGTTCACGGCCGCAGCCAAATCCAATCCGGCTCCAATCCGCCAACCATGATTAAAAGATTTACGATAAGTAAGCCCCGCACGCAAATAAGCACTGTTCGGTTTCTGGCTCGACAGACCGTTCCGATTGGCCGTAAACCACAACGGTGCATAATCTCCGGAACTGACATTCGCAGAGGCCTCGACACGATAAGTCAACGTCGTGTCGGATTGTGCCCTACCGGTCAAAGCAGGCAGCGCACACCACAACAAAACCTTTATGCCCAATCTGTTCATTCTGATATGATTTTTATTTCATTTTAATAAACTCCGACATGAAAAATAGCCCCAACTGCAAAAGTTGAGGCTATTATCAACCATATATCGGTATACGATTGTCATTCCCATTCTATCGTCGAAGGCGGTTTGGAAGAGATATCGTAACATACACGATTCACTCCTTTCACCTTATTTATTATATCATTGCTCACCTTCGCCATGAAATCGTAAGGCAAATGTGCCCAATCGGCTGTCATCGCATCCGTACTGGTCACGGCACGCAGGGCTACAGCGCTTTCATACGTACGCTCGTCCCCCATCACGCCCACGCTTTTCACGGGCAACAGAATTACACCGGCCTGCCAGACTTGGTCGTACAATCCCCAGTCTCTCAACCCTTGGATGAAAATGTCATCGGCATCCTGCAAAACCCGTACCTTCTCCGGCGTAATATCACCCAAGATGCGCACGGCCAGTCCCGGTCCGGGGAACGGATGACGGGTAATCAAATGTTCCGGCATTCCCATCTGACGCCCTACGCGACGTACCTCGTCCTTGAACAACCACTTCAACGGTTCACAGAGTTGCAGGTGCATCTCCTCAGGCAAACCGCCTACATTATGATGGCTCTTGATGGTCTTTCCCGTAATATTCAGACTCTCGATACGGTCGGGATAAATCGTTCCCTGCGCCAACCACTTGGCATCGGTTATTTTCCGGGCTTCCGCATCGAACACCTCTACGAAGTCGCGGCCGATAATCTTACGCTTCTGCTCCGGATCGGTCACTCCCTCCAAATCCTTGAAGAACTTCGCACTGGCGTCCACGCCAATCACGTTCAGCCCCAGACACTCGTAGTCGTGCAACACATTCTTGAACTCGTTCTTACGCAACATCCCGTGGTCTACGAAGATACAGGTCAGATTCTTACCGATAGCCTTGTTCAGCAACACAGCGGCCACGGAAGAATCCACACCGCCGCTCAATCCGAGAATCACCCGGTCGTCTCCCAACTGCGCCTTCAATTCGGCCACCGTAGTGTCTACGAACGAAGCCGCACTCCAATCCTGCTTGCTGCCGCAAATGTCCACTACAAAATTTTTCAGCAACAGCGTTCCCTGTACGGAATGAAACACTTCCGGATGGAACTGCACACCCCATAGCGGTTCTCCCTCTGCCTGATAAGCGGCGTTCACGACTTTGTCGGTAGAAGCTATCACCTTAAAGCCCTCGGGCAATTTCGTAATGGTATCGCCATGGCTCATCCACACTTGAGAGTGCTCCTCAAATCCCTTGAACAAAGGATTCTCCTTGTCGAACGAAGCCAAATTGGCACGCCCGTACTCACGCGTTCCGGCCGGTTCCACATTGCCGCCCAAAGTATAACTCATGAACTGCGCGCCATAGCAAATACCCAATATCGGATATTTCCCGCGAATTTCGTCCAAGTCGATTTTAAACGCCTCCTTATCATATACGCTGAAAGGCGAACCGCTTAAAATCACACCGATAACCGACGGATCTTCTTTCGGGAACTTGTTATAAGGCAATATCTCACAGAAAGTATCCAACTCCCGGACACGACGTCCGATAAGCTGTGTAGTCTGTGACCCGAAATCAAGAATGATGATTTTCTGTTGCATAAAAAGATTTTTATCTGATTTTGTGCGCAAAAGTACAACAAATTATCGAGACTGACAACACTCTCCCGTTAAGAAATCCTCCGCCTTCTCCAGAGCGTCTTGTTTCCCCACGTCCAGTATTTTAAGCCCGGGAGAAGGATAAGCATAAATCGGCTCCCGGTCGCACACTGAAAGATAAAAGTCAATCACGGAAAACTTGTCCGGCCACGCATCGAAATAAGGGAACAACCGCGGAGAAAACAGATGTACACCGGCAAAAGCATACTTCCGGCAAACCTCCACGTCCAGCCCCTTGTAAGGCGACTTCACCTCTCCGGTCTTGACGTTCGTCCACCCTACCAGACGGTTTTCCTCATCGAACAACAGATAACGTTGCGTCTGCCGTTCGCTCACCAGCAATAAAGCCGCCGCTCCTGCCCCGTGCCGATAAAAATCCTGCAAATCCACATTGCTCAATATATCCACGTTGTGTACCAGAAACGGGCGTTCCGCGACACCGCCCTCCAATAAAAGAGGTATGGCCTTCTTGATGCCTCCTCCTGTTTCCAGAAGCTTCCCGCTCTCGTCACTAAAACGAACATCCGCACCGAAAGCATCATGTTCCTCCACAAAGCGTATAATCTGGTCGGCAAAATGGTGCACATTAATCACAATCTCCGTAAATCCGGAAGCCACCAGTTTACGAATCAATATCTCCAACAAGGGTTTTCCTCCCACCGGAACAAGTGCTTTCGGCATCGTGTCCGTCAAAGGCTTCAGGCGGGTTCCCAACCCCGCTGCAAAAATCATGGCTTTCATATTTGCAAATATACTGATATAATCTCATTCAAGACATCACATTTCACACGTTTTATCCTTCCGAACAAAAAAAGAATAAAAACATTGGCCATCCACGGAATAATCCGTATTTTTGTAAAAACGATACACTATGGATGCAAAGTTGAAAGACATGGCCGAATATATCGTTATCGCCATCCACGAATTTGCCAAGCGACATCAGTTGGAAGAAGAGCAAGCCTACCGCTACCTGAACCATTATAAAGCCATCGACTTCCTGGAAAACCAGTACGACGTGGCACACACACAAAGCTTCGATGATATCATCGAAGGTCTGACCGCCCTTTGCCAACGCCACGGAGGGGCTTTAGTATGATTTTGTATCACGGAACAAACATAAATTTTTCGACTATCGACTTGTCAGCTTCCCACAAGGGAAAAGATTTCGGTAAAGGATTCTATCTTTCCGACAGTGAGAGCCAAGCATATGACTTTGCGGTTTTCAAATCAATACAATTAGGAGGTACACCAATCGTACACTCCTTTAAATTTGACGAAAGTATGCTCTCTTCAGGCACTTTGAATTATTTATGTTTCCAAAAATATTCTCGTGAATGGGCCAATTTCGTTTTAGCGAACCGAAGAAACACACAAAAGGAAAACATACATGCCCACGACATTGTATATGGCCCTATAGCCAACGACAAAGTCGGAGTACAAATCCGCAACTTCATGGAAGGCAACATAGATTTCGACACCTTTCTCAAAAAATTGGCTTTCATGAAAAGCATCACTTTCCAATACTTTTTCGGCACGCAACGTGCCATAGACCTTTTAGAAAAAATATGAGCGAGATTGAATATATGAAAGAATGTATGGCACGTGACTTAGTCGTCATGTTAGTAGACGAACAGAAAATGTCACTGCACGGAGCGTTAGACGCCCTATACCAATCCGAAACCTACGCCAAACTAAAGGACACAAGGTCCGGTCTTTATTTCCAAAGTCCCGTTTACGTCTACGGATTCTTGCGCAAGGAGATATTGACAGGCAAGATGTAACAAAAGAATATACAAAAAACGTTCTGCGGCAAACGAAAAATCAATCTCAGCCAAACGAAAAATCGTTCGCCTGAGATTGAAAAATCGTTTGGCGCAGATTTTTCAGCAAGTCTCTACACACTGACACACAACCTATTAGGCATAGATAAAAATATCAACAGTTTCTACTTCGGAAGCAACCGCCACTTCCTCCTCTGCCCGATACCCATTCCGTAAGCGGAAAAATAAGCCAAAAATCCCTAACGGGAGGTTTTGCTAACTTTTCCGGTAGAATTGCTATGCGATTATCCGGATTTTTATCGGATATTTGCAATGTTCAATAAAAGTATTCACAAAACGTAGAATTATGAAACTGATAAAGCCCATTATCGCCGCGCTGTGTCTGGCATTAGGCCTCAACGCATGCGCCAACAACAAAGAAAGTAAAAACCAAAATAAGAAAGGAGCAAATATGGAAATCGTTCATTTAACCAAAACAGAGTTCTTAAACAAGGTATATAACTACGAGACCAATCCCAACGACTGGAAATATGAAGGTGACAAACCGTGTATCGTAGATTTCTACGCTACGTGGTGTGGCCCGTGCAAGGCTCTTGCCCCGGTGTTGGAAGAGTTGGCTAAGGAATATGACGGCAAAATCTACATCTACAAAGTAGACGTGGACAAGGAAGAGGAACTGGCGGCCACGTTCGGCATACGCAGTATCCCCACCCTGTTGTGGATTCCAAAGGACGGCAAACCGACCGTCACTCAAGGTGCCATGCCCAAAACAGAACTTAAAAAAATGATAGACGAGGTTCTTTTAAACGCAAAACCGTAAAGTCCGGTCTGCCAGACAGCATGACTTGCTATACTGACACTGAAAATGAAGGGATGGAACGAAGAAATCGTCTCCATCCCTTTTTCAGTCCGCGAAATAAACCTATATTTACCCGATGAACTAAAAACCGACGATATGGAATTCCAGTTAAAGACCCGTTTGGACGGAACCATCGCCCTGACTTCCCGCTTTCATGAAGACGCGGGCTTACAACGTAACAAAGGCTTCTACAAATTCATCTGGGTGCGGCACGGAAGCCTGGACATCGAAATAGACCACGTAGTCATGCATCTGAAAGAAAACGAAATCATCTCGCTGTCTCCCTTGCACCACGTGGACATGCTGCGCGCAGAGGGCGATTACCTGTCGTTGCTCTTCAACAGTAACTTCTACTGTATCTACGGACACGACAACGAGGTGTCGTGCAACGGCTTTCTGTTCCACGGCTCGTCGAACGTCATGAGGCTGAAACTTACCCTCACGGAATCGAGACTCCTGGAGCATATCATTGAAACTCTGCGTGAAGAATGCACCGTCCGCGACAACCTGCAAGAGGAAATGCTCCGTATACTGTTGAAACGGTTCATTATCGTATGCACCCGCATGGCGCGCCTGCGATTGGAAGTCGACCAAGAGCGGGAAAACGGCTTCGACATCATCCGTCAGTTTTACGTGCTGGTGGACAACCATTTCAAAGAAAAGAAGCAGGTGCAGGACTATGCGGAGATGCTCTACCGTTCTCCTAAGACCCTTTCCAACCTCTTCTCGCTCTACGGACTGAACTCACCGCTGCGCATCATACACGAACGGGTGGATGCCGAAGCCCGCCGCCTGTTGCTCTATACCTCGAAGAGCGCCAAGGAAATCAGCGAAATACTGGGATTTGAAGATTTGGCTACTTTCAGCCGTTTTTTCAAGAAAATGAATCAAAAAAGCATCTCCGACTTCCGAAGAGAAGAGAAAAAGGAAGTATAGCCAACTCTGACAGTTAAATTGCCATTTCGGCAAACGGGAGAAATCCGCATCTTTGCAAAGTCAAATTCTAAACATTACAGACTATGAGAAAATTAAAATCCTTGTTTGTGGCCACTCTTACATGGGCCGCATCTTCCCAAAAGCTGGGCATACACCTGATTCGTGTAGCCATCCTGATTATCTTCGTATGGATCGGCGGTCTGAAATTCTGGAACTACGAAGCGGAAGGTATCGTACCCTTTGTAGCCAACAGCCCTTTCATGAGTTTTTTCTATGCTGAAAATGCACCCGAATATAAGGAATACAAACTGAAAGAAGGCGAATTCGACCCAGCCAAACACCAGTGGCACGAGACCAACCGTACGTATGTTTTTTCCCGCGGGTTAGGCATCCTGATTATGACTATCGGTATCCTTACTTTTCTGGGTATCTTCTCCCCTAAACTCGGATTAGCCGGAGCCGGACTGGCCATCATCATGACGCTGGGCACTTTGTCTTTCCTTGTGACCACTCCCGAGGTATGGGTGCCCGATTTAGGAAGCGGCGAACACGGATTCCCACTGTTGAGCGGAGCCGGACGACTGGTGATAAAGGATACGGCCATACTGGCCGGTGCCATCGTGGTGCTGGCCGACAGTGCCAAAGGAGTATTAAACCAAATAAAAAAGACAGTATGATGAAACAATATGATGACATTATCATAGGATTCGGCAAAGGCGGAAAGACGCTGGCTGCCGAACTGGCTCGACGAGGGCATAAAGTGGCAATGATAGAACGTTCGGACAAAATGTACGGAGGTACCTGTATCAACATCGGATGTATCCCTACAAAAACCTTGGTTCATGCAGCCAAACTGGCTCCGCATGGCGTTTCGTGGACGGACCAAAAGAACTACTATGCCCAAGCCATCAGGCAAAAGGAGGATGTTGTCTCCCTATTACGCCAAAAGAATTACGATAACTTGACCCATCATCCGAACATCACAGTGTATACCGGAACGGGAAGTTTTACCAGCCCGGACAAGGTGGAGGTAAGCCTCTCAGGGCGAGAAAAAGAATCGTTGCAAGCTCCTCGCATCTTCATCAATACGGGAGCGGAAAGCATCATTCCGCCCATAGAAGGAATCAAAGGCAATCCGCACGTTTTCACCAGCACTTCTATCATGGAACTGAAAGAGCTTCCGGAAAAACTGGCTATTATCGGTGGAGGGTATGTCGGACTGGAATTTGCTTCGATGTATGCCTCTTTCGGTTCGCAAGTGACCGTACTCGAAGGACATGCCGATTTGATTCCGCGGGAAGACCGGGACGTGGCAGACATCGTAAAAGAAGTACTGGAAAAGAAAGGTATCACCTTCCGGATGAATGCTAAAGTACAGAGTATATCGGGAAAAGAAATAGCAGTACGTGATGCTGTCAGCGGAGAACCTTTCCATCTGGAAGCCGACGCCATATTATTGGCTACCGGCCGACGCCCCTTCACGGAAGGGCTGAATCTGGAAGCAGCCGTAGTAGAAACGGACGAGCGCGGAGCCGTCAAAGTGAACGAACGCTTGCAGACCACCAATCCGCACGTATGGGCCATCGGCGACGTGAAAGGAGGATTGCAGTTCACCTACATCTCATTGGATGATTACCGCATCATCCGTGAAGACCTTTTCGGAGACTCCGCCCGTTCTACAGCCGACCGCGACCCGGTAGGCTATTCCGTATTCATCGACCCGCCTCTGTCGCGTATCGGCTTAAACGAAGAAGAAGCCCTCCGCAAGGGCTTGAATGTAAAAATCGGAAAGCTGCCCGTAGCAGGTATTCCAAGAGCCCGTACATTGGGCGAAACGGAAGGGCTGTTTAAAGTGGTGATAGACGCCGACACAAACAAGATTGTGGGCTGCACGCTTTTCGGACCGGAATCGAGCGAAGTGCTCAACAGCGTGGCCATAGCGATGAAGGCCGGAAAGGATTACACATTCCTGCGCGACTTCATCTTCACTCATCCCAGCATGAGCGAAGCCTTGAACGACTTGATGAATGTATAAAGACAGGAAAATGACGTGCGCTGCGCTATAGCTCCGTCGGAGGCAATATCCGTTCTATATTTTGCTCGCGATGACATATCCGTACTTCTATGCCGAACTTCGCATGCAGATGCTCGGCCAGATGTTGGGCGGAATAGACGCTGCGGTGACGGCCGCCCGTACATCCGAAAGCAAACATCAGGTCGGTAAAACCGCGCCGGAGGTAACGCGCCACATGGGCATCCGCCAATTTGTAGACGCTGTCCAAGAACGTCAGAATCTCTCCGTCCTCTTCCAAAAAACGGATAACGGGTTCGTCCAAGCCCGTCAGGGCTTTGTACGGTTCATACCTTCCGGGATTGTGCGTACTGCGGCAATCGAACACATAACCGCCTCCATTCCCGCTGGTATCTTCGGGAATCCCCTTCTTATAGGAGAAACTGAACACGCGCACGACCAATGGCCCCCGGCCATCGTACCGGGAAACCGAAGCCGGCCCGATGTCCGCACGGAGCACATCGGCTGCACGCTCCATTCCCGTATCCTTTCCGCACGGTTCGTCCGGCTGTGCGGAAACTTCTGTCCGGAAAGCGGGCAAATCCACCATCCGGCTCAACACGTCATATAAATAAGGATAAGGACATTCGCCCTCCGAGAGCCACTCGCGCAAGTTCCGTATGGCCGGGGCGATGCTGTCTAAGAAATGCTTCTTCCGCTCGAAGTACCCCCTGAAACCGTATGCCCCCAACACCTGCAACGTGCGGAACAAGACGAACAGCCGCATGCGTTCACGGAACCGTCCTTCGTCCACGTCCGTGTACAGCCGTGCCGCATCGAGGTACGTCGCCATCAGCTCGTGGCGCAGCTCCGGGGCGTAATGCGCCGAAGCCTGCCACAGGAAACTAGCCACGTCATACTCCACCGGCCCGCGCCGCCCGCCTTGGAAGTCGATGAAACGGGGCTGCCCGTCCCTGTCCAACATGACGTTACGCGCCTGGAAATCCCGGTATTGGAACGCGTGCCTGTCCGGGTCTCCCACCAAATCCTTGGCCATCTCCGAAAACGCCTCTTCCAACTTCACCTCGTTAAAGTCCAGTCCCGTAGTCTTCAGGAAGCAATATTTAAAATAGTTCAAATCGAAGAAAACAGCCGTCCTGTCCATGGAAGCCATCGGGTAACACCGTCCGAAATCCAAGCCTTCCGCCCCGACAAACTGGATGCGTGGCAGTTCTGCTATCGTCCGCCGCAACAGTTCCTTCTCTTCAGGAGCGTAACGTCCGCCTTTTTCGCGGCCGTCCGACAGCGCGTCGAACAGGCTTCGATGCCCCAAATCGGCCTGCAAATAGCACAAACGGCTCGTCGAAACGGCCACAACCCGGGGCATAGGCAACCGTTTCTGCCCGAAATGCCCGGCCAAATAAATGAAAGCCTCGTTCTCCTCCCGTGACGTACCCACCACGCCTATCAGGGAATCCCCTTCGGCATCCCAGAACCGGTAATACGTACGATTGCTTCCGGCTCCGGGCAACTGCTCCACGCTTTGCGGCGCACAGCCCCGCCAGTCTTCGTATAATCGCAACAACTCTTCCATGTCTCTCAGTCTTTATGTCTCCAAATGGCCATCACCTTACGCTGTATGGCACATACGTTCAGCACGCTGACCGCCACGCAGAGCACCACACCCAAGGCGCATGCAGGCCAAAGGCTTGCCTCCTCCATCTGGGGAAACAACAATAGAATCATATCCAGATAATAACCGCGAAGCCACGTCAGCAAGCCAATGGCCAACAACAATACCAGCACGTTCATTCCTACCGTCAGGATCTGATAAGGCAGACCGACCCGCCAAGGGCTGTAACCGATGAGTAGCAGGTTCTCCAACTTCGTCGTATTCTTCTGCACCAACAAATAAATGCTCAACATCAGGATGTAGAATGACAAGACACTGATGAGCAGTCCTACGCTCATCACCACACCCGACACGATTTTCAGGAAATAAGTGGTCTTTCCGGCATCCAGCTTGTCTTCTTCCGTATCATATCCCTTTTGCTGCAAGAAACGCGCGATGGCATCATCTGCCGGGTTGTACACTTCAACGATAAGCCGTGTGGGACCGGCATCCCCGTCCGGGGCATACAGCCTGTTGCTCCACTTCATGAAACTCTCGGGCACCAAGATGGTGTTCAGCCGATTGCTGAAACCGATGACCCGTCCTTTCATCACGCCCTCCCGGCCATTGCCCCGCAAACGTACGTTCAAGTCCAGCATGCTGACCACTCCTTCCGAAAGCTTAGGCAGCGAACGGCTTTGGGCAAAGCCGAAATTGTAAATCGTCAGGTAGCTGCGCGGCAAAATGATGGGCACCACGGGGTCACCCTCCGCGAAGTGCCAGTCTTTCAGGTCTGCGTCCACAAAACGGTCGGGCACGGATTCAAAGAACATTTCCGTACTCATGTAAGCCATGCCTTCCACGCCCATGCTCGCACTCACCTTATATCGGCTTGAAGTGAAAGCCCCTACGCTTTTGCAAAACTTCTGCGCCTTGATTTCATCGATGTCCGCCGCAGAAAACGTATTGCTCCGGCCACTGAAAGAGCTGACCATACTGATCCGCTTGGAGACAATCAGATAATCTTTCTTGATGAAACTGTCGCCCTGCGTGAAAACAGGCAGGACGTCATAATAAAATTGTACACTCAACAGGACGATGAGCATACCCAACAAATTGGCAAAGAAGAAACCTGCAAACTGAGGTACGCTGACGTGCCGACGCAATAATTTCCAAACCAAACTCATAACCTGAATGTCTTTTCGTAATCTAATGCGATATGCTTGCCGATACTGGTCACTATGACACCCGCTCCCTGCGAGCGGGCTTCCTCCATCATGATTTCTCCCATCGTCCTGCCGTTCTCCTCGTCCAAATGGCTTATCGGTTCGTCAGCCAACAAGAAATCGAAAGGCTGCACCAAAGCCCGGATCATGGCCACCCGCTGCTGCTGGCCGAAACTCATGCGGCTTATCGGAGCATGCAACTTGTCGCCGATGCCCAACGCGTCGAACCAAGCTTCTATCTGTTTTTTCTTCTTGAATCCCGTCAGGTTGTTTTTAATCGCCACGTTCTCGTAAGCTGTCAACTCGGGAAACAAACGGAGTTCCTGAAACAAATGACTCAACGAACGTTTCCGTAGCTCCACCCAATCCTTCACCTTATAATTGCGGATGTTCTTCCCGTCAAAGCTGATGATACCCTGATAGTCGTTACGATAACCGATGATATAACTGCAAAGGGATGATTTGCCGGTACCGGAACCTGCCTCGACCAAATACAAATGCCCCCGCTCGAACGTCACTTCCCGGTGCCAAATCTCGCTCCGGATGTCGTCCCGTAAGGCAAACACCTCCGGCAACGCATTCTTCAATTCTATCTTGTCCATTATTTCAATAAATCCTTCAATAGATTCCGATTCCCACGCGTATGCAGCTCCAATGTCAGACGGCGGGCGTCGGACGACCTCAGCACTACTGCATCGAACAAATCCAATATCTTTCGGCCTTCGTCCACGCCGCTTTCCCGGCACAACGCACCCATCATCGGGTCACGTTTGACCTGTTCCAAATTCACCCACAAGAAGAAACGGCTGTCCTTTATCCGGCTGTTCCATTCCGAGAGGGTCTCTGTCTCCGGACCGCTTACCCAACCCGTCATTTCCTCTTCAGGCGTGACGTAGAGCGTCTCCCCTTCTACCCCGAAATAGGTCTGTACGCCATTGGCTGCCAAATAAAAGCGGCCGTTTCCGAAATCACGGAAAGTCCATGCGCCGCTTCGCGCAGCGCTTTCCTTCCAATATGCGGCTTCTTTCAAAAAGTCTTTCTCCGCCAGATGGGCCGTCACGAGGACATTGCCGGGATTTTGCAAGGCAGAAGCCGGAACGGTAACAGCCACGTCCCCCTTGATGCTGCGAATAATCAAGTCTGCATCCACACCCATGTTCAGCCCGATCAAGAACGTACGCGCCACGGGATTCTGCCGCAACATCTCCAACAAAGAGCCGCCGTCCACATTCACGCAAGCCCATGCCAAAGCATCCTCCGGCACCCGTCCGGCAAATTCGCCGTCCAACGGTTTGCCCAAGAAAGCCAACCGCTCATAATACTTATTGATGTCACTGTTCTGCGAACTGATTTCCGCCTCCACGGTCACCCCGTGCGGAGAGAGGTTCAAACCGGCACAGACATACACATCGCTCAGATTCGCATGCTCGGGCAAGCCCTCCAAAAATTCCACACCGCGAAAGTTGGGCAACACGTCCAATCGCGACACGACGCGGAAAGAAGCATCCTTACGGTCCAACTCAGCAAAGAGGGGCGAAGACATCCCGCTTTCCGCCTCTTTCTGCCTGAAGCAAGCCAGCATGTCATAGCGCAACGCATCCATGTCGGCTTTCAGTCCCGGCCCCATCATAAGCAACGCACCGTCACCGAAACCCACCATCCAACTGCCGTCCCATACCGTCCAAGAGTAGCCCCGATAGTCTTCCACAGGCGTGCACCGGCCTTTCTTTGCGGCTTCATCCAGCAAACGCCGCAAGTCCGCCTCGTCGCTGACGGCCGCCAACAAGCCCACGTATTCTTTGGAAGAAACAAAGGCATACATTTTCTTCGACCAGTCGATTCCGGTCTGTCCGGGTTCCAGTCCTTCCGGCAACAGTTTTTTCCAATCCTGCATGCCCATGTCGTTTTCTTCCGACAAGCGCACCCAGTCTACGGCTGCCAAAGCCAAGGGACGCGATGGCAAGGTACGGCGGTAATCGTCTGCCGTGAAAAACCTGTAAAGCCCCAGTGAAAGCGCCAAAACCAACACCACGGCCGCGCCCCATATCCATTTCTTTTTCATTTTATCTCAGTATTGTGTTAATCTTGCAAGCTTTTACATGCGGGCATGGCGGATGTGCATCAGATGAACCGCCACCAACGCCGCCGTCTCCGTACGCAGGCGGCTCCGGCCCAAACTTACGGAACGGAAACCGTGAGCCTGCGCCAACCGCACCTCTTCGATGCTGAAATCCCCTTCCGGCCCCACCAGCACCAAAGCATCCTGTCCGGCATCCAATTCGTCCAACAGGAAAGGCTTTCCACCGTCCATGGCCTTGTCTTCGGACGCCTTGGCCACACCGGCCACATCGGCTTCGTCATAACAATGCGCGATGAACTTCTGTCCGGCGAAGGGGCGGGCCACAAAACGCTTGAAATCCTCCATCTCGTTCAACAGCGGTTTACGGGCCTTGTGGCTCTGCTTCATGGCCGACACCAAAATCTTGTCTATGCGCTCCGTCTTGACCACTTTGCGCTCCGAGTAGCGGCAATCCAAAAACGTCAACTCGTCGAAGCCGATCTCGGTAGCCTTCTCCGCCAACCACTCTATCCGATCCATATTCTTGGTAGGCGCCAAGGCCAAATGCAGGTGCCCGCTCCACTCCTTGGGATGCGGAACGGCTTCCAAGACCTTAAAGAGGCAACGTTTTCCGGTGGCCGTCGTAATCTCGGCTTTATAAAACATTCCTTTCCCGTCGGTCAGACGAATCTCATCGCCCGCCTGCAAGCGCAAGACCCGCAAGCAATGCGCGGCCTCATCTGCCGGCAGTTCGGCATCCACCGCGACGTCCGGTGCATAAAAAAAACGGATTTCCTTCATTTTCGTCGTTCTATTTCGTCACGCAACTGCGAGGCCAGTTCATAGTTCTCGTCTTCCACAGCCCTTTTCAACGCCTCTTTCAATGCATCCACGCTCACCGAATTTACCGGGATGGAATACATTCCGTCTCCTACTTCGCGCATATACTGGTGCTCCAGCAACGCCTCGCCGATGGTAATCGGGCAATCGAACGTATAGGCCAGAATCAGGCAATCGGACGCCTTGCAATAACGAATCATGTGAAAAACGCTTTCTTGCCGGTAAAGGACGTGACAATAGGTTACGCCTCCCTCCACAGTGGCTATGCGCACTTCTTCTATGCTCATATTACATTGCATGAAAGCCGCCCGCATAATGTCGGACATGGAAGAGGGCAAAGCATTCTTTTTATTCCCTTTCATCTTCATCAACAAGAGGTAAGCCTCGCTTCTCTCTATCAAGACCGGCAAGATACGTTCACCGTCCTTTTCCTTCAGGACAGCTATGTATGCAGCACCGTCTTCCGTACACTTGGACACGGTCACCACTTTCAGTTCTTTTATCGCCTCATTCATCTTCCGCATTCATCTTTAACTACATGTTTATACTTGAAAAATATGGCAAACAAGGCTGCTACGACCAAAGCGTAGGCTGCAAATATATACCAACAGGTGTTCCACCCGGCTATGACCTCTTGTCCGGAGGCCGTTTCCGGCAAAGCGTACACAAAACGATTGATGACGGCCTGAGCCGACAACGTTCCTATGGTAGCACCCAAACCATTGGTCATCATCATGAACAATCCCTGCGCACTACTGCGTATGCTGATGTCCGTCTCCTTGTCGACAAACAAGGAACCC
>OGZD01001699.1_pt1 | contig 15942 bp, 8 predicted proteins | sample 1576701 | NCBI WGS metagenome assembly OGZD01 (sample SAMEA3541487, study PRJEB24748) | human gut metagenome | biome: human gut; feature: human-associated habitat; material: faeces | place: China | collected 2012
CACGGTGCGGGAGATGAGGGCCCGAACCCGATGCGGGACGGTCGGGGACAAAACACACCGCGGCGACGGGACGGGTCGTTCCGCCGCCCGGGCAAGGGCGTATGAGCTGCATTGACGGTTTCTCCGCAGGTTGGTAGGTTAGGTTCATTCGTTTTGCAAATCCCGTCGGGACAGTCGTCCGTCAGGAGTTTTTTTGTGCTCATACAAAATTACCTAATTGCGGGTGTAATTCAAGTCCGCCGGAGTTGAAATGAGATGTATGTTAACTCGCTCTGAAAATTAACATGTTGTTTTTCATTGCGTTGCATGCTCGGCTGTTTGCCGTTTTGGTAAACGGGAATTAGAGTTGCCGGTGGATATGCGGATTTAATATCCGGCGTTTTGACGGCTTACCCCGCCTGTGGGATTGGGAGGATCGGTCACTGAGAGCTGTTGTCCGGGCACTGGGGTGACCGCAACTGTCCCTCAATCCCGCGCCGGACGTCGTCGTGGGCGTGATGGCAGAGGGAAAACCGACCTGGGCCGATGAGGATGCACTCGTTGATCGGCGACGAAGCCTGAAGGCATGCAAATAGAAAGGGCCGGACATTTTGTCCGGCCCTTTTCGCATGGTCGCGTGGGGTTACTTGGTGACGCAGATGTCGTCGATGAACCACCGCGAGAATTCGCCGCTGGCAGCGTCGCTCGTGAATTTGATGCGGGTCGAAGCCGTCGCGCCCTCGATCTTCAGCGTATAGTTGTTGAAGGCCGTGGTCGAAAGGTTTTCGACGGTGGTTCTGGTCGCTCCGCCGATCGTTCCGCCGCCCGTTACCTCGACGACGATCGTCGTCAGGTCGCCTTTCTTGTCGGCGGGTTCCCCCGCCTTGCCTTTGGGACGGTCGGAGAAGGTCTTGTAGGCCATGGCTTTGAACGAGAGGTTCAGGTCGCCGGCGGTGCCGAGAGCCGGTGTCAGCAGATAGCCCGGCGAGTTCTTGTAGGCGTTGCGCGCCACGGCCTGCGTTTCGACATAGCCGATTTGGGCATAGCCCGGACGCTGGCGGACGTTCTCGCCCGAAATTCCGTTCTTCACGGACGGCGCCCATGACGTGATGTCGCTGCCGCAGTAGTTGGCCATTGCCGCCAGTTTGTCACCCAGCAGGTAGTCGAGTCCTTCGGTCAGGTTGTCGAACGGTTCGAAATAGAGGGCTCCGGCGGGTTTGGCGGTGCGGAACGACGGTATCGCCTCGATCGCGAAGCATGAGTGCAGGCGCGAGTCGGAGTTGTAGCCCGCCGTGCCGCCGTTGACGCTGGTTTTTCCCGTGGGGTAGAGTTTCAGGTAGAGTGTCTGCCCCTTGGTCAGGTTGATCGTCGGGGTGAGGGGCACGGTGTAATAGAAGAAGAAACCGCTGCTGGAGATGGGCTGCGTGACGGAGATCGCTGTCGAGTTGTCGTCGGGCGTGATGAAGGTTTCGTTGTCGTTGGAGTAGGCCAGAACCCAGTCGCGCGGGGCGCCGCCCGTACCCGAGAGTCCGAACGACACGCGGAATTTGGCGGGCATGTCCTGCGCCAGCGGGAGCGTCAGCAGGAAGTAGCAGTTCTGGCCGGCGACCATCGACTTGGCCGGGATGTTGTCGTGCGCGCCCTCGTCGGCCCAGTGGGTCATGCGGAAATCGCTCGACGTGCGGCCGATGGCCCGTGCCGTGAGGACGGCGCAGATGTTGTTATCCTTATCTTCGGCCTTGAAGTCTGTGCCCTGCTTGTCGAACGTACCGTCCTTGATGGTGATGTACTTGCAGTCCTTGTTGGCCTGCGACGAGGCGTAGAACGAGAATACGTAGGGCAGCTTGATACCGATCGACGCGCCGAAGCGGATGCCCGTCAGCCTGAGGTCGTTCTCGGTGCAGGGGCGGATGCCGACCGTGCGGTCGTGCGGGACGGCAATGCCTTTCAGCGTGCCGCTGCCTGTGGGCGCGGCGTTGATGCCGAACGAAGCCGTCTGGTCGGCGATCAGCGCGAAACGGTCGTTGTCGGGGGTCTGCATCGTCAGCCCGTCCATTACCTTCATGCCGTCGAGCGAGTGCCCCTCTTCGACGTACACCTGCGAATAAACGCCCACGTACATCGATTCGTATACGCCCGACATCAACTGCTCGTACGTGATGGTCGTGGCGTCGAGGATCACCTGCGACGTTTCGGTGCGTCTGGCCCGGTCGTCGGAAACGGGTTTCAGCTCCATGACGCCGTTCTGGGCGCTGCGGCTGACGACGGCCCCTTTCAGGTCTACTTCGAGTTCTTCGCCGATGTTGTAGTAATGGATGTCGTCGAGCCGGAGCGTGATGCCCGTGCCGGGTTCGGGACTCCCCTGCAGGGCGATGCAGTGCTCGAAGTAATTGTTGTCCTCTACGCTCGATACGACGGTGCCGCGCATCTTCACCTCGTCGGGCACCGTGTAGTCGCCCTCGGCGGCGAGCGCCTTGAGGTCGGGGATGGTGATGTAGCCTTCTGCGGCCGCCGCGCCCTGCGTGACGGTCAGTACGTCCTTGACGTCGGGGTGCGAGAGCGACCGGGCGGTGATCGTCACCGAACGCGACGTTTGTGTGTCGTTTTTGGTCAGGGCGGCTTCGATCGTGGCGTTGCCGACGGCCGAGGTCTCGGAGAGTTCGACCCAGGACGTTTCGGCGCCCTCGACGGTGATTTCCCAGTCGCAGTTCGAATCGACGCTGAACGACAGAGTCGTGGCGAACGACGGGGCTACCAGCGTCGGGGTGCTCATCCTGAGCGTCGGCATCGGAAGATCCACATCGTCCTGACAGGCCCACGCCGCGAGTATGGCGGCGGCTGTGGCGAGAAGCCTGAATGGTCTTATAAGGTTGTTTTTCATGGTCAGGTCATTTTTTATTTAGCAATAAGTGGCAGCGTGTGCCGGATATCGGCCGAAGAGGTGCCCAGCAGTATCTCGAAATCGCCGGGGTTTACACGCCATGCGTGCGTCTGGTCGCACCAGTAAGCCAGATCCCTGTAAGCGATCTCGAACTCCACGACCTGCGACGCTCCGGGCGCCAGCTCCGTTTTGCGGAAGCCCTTGAGCTCCTTCACGGGACGTATCACCGCCGGGTTCTTCTCCGAAACGTAGAGCTGGACGACTTCGGCGCCGGGCAGCGTGCCCGTGTTGGTGAGCCTTACCGAGATTTTGACTTTCTCGCCGTCGGCGATGGCCTTGGCCGAAAGGCGGGGCTTCGACAGCTCGAAGGTGGTGTAGGAGAGCCCGTGCCCGAAGGGGAAGAGCGGCTCGATGCCCTTGGTGTCGTACCAGCGGTAGCCTACCAGCACTCCCTCGGTGTAGGGAATGTCGTAAAGCTGGATGAGCCGTTCGTTGCGACATTCGTTGTAGAACTGTCCGTCGGGCGGAATGGTTCCTTTGGCCGGAGAGTCGGCGAACTCCTTTTCGATGGTTATCGGCAGTTTGCCCGACGGGTTCAGCTCGCCGGCGAGCACTTTCGCGATGGCGCGGAATCCGTTCTGTCCCGGATACCAGCCGTAGAGGATGGCTGCGGCTTTGTCGGCCCAGCCGGTCATGCGGATGCCCGAACCGGAATTGACCAGCACGACGGTGCGGGGATTGGCCCCGACGGCCTGCTGCACCAGCTTCTCCGCGGAAGAGGGGAGCGCGAACGGACGTTCGATGCTCTCGGCGTCGAGCGTCCCCACGCTTATGAGTACGACGTCCGCGGCGGCGAACTGCTCTTTCGAGGGTTTTTCGGCGAAGGTCACCCGGTCGCCGAACTGCTCTTCGAGCGCTTGGCGCAGGGTGACATTGTTGTAACCCTTGACTGCCGCCGAACCTGCCCCGCGCGGGATTTCGTCGAGAAATTGGCCTGCCGCGAGTATCTTCGTTCCGGGTTTGAGCGGCAGGAGCCCGTCGTTCCGGAGCAGTACGATGCCCTCGGAGCTCGTTCTGTAAGCGGCGGCTTCGTGTTCGGGAAGTTTCGCCAGCAGTTCGGGTTTGTACTTTTCGTCGCCCTTGCGGTCGTACAGCCCGAACCGGATGCAGGTGGCGATCAGCGGACGGATCATCGCGTCGATGTCGGCTTCGGTGATTTTGCCCTGCGACAGCAGCTCCTGTGCCGTGATATCCTCTTTCCAGCTGCCAGGCATCTCGACGTTCTGACCTGAAAGAATCAGCTTCTGCATGTCGTAGACCGAATTCCAGTCGGTCATGACCAGTCCGTCGAATCCGAGTTCGCCGCGCAGCAGGTCGGTAATGACCTCTTTGCTCTGACCCGCCCACTCGCCGTTGATGCGGTTGTACGAGGTCATTACGCAGGCGACGCCTGCGGCGATGCCGGCTTCGAAGCCGGGCAGGTAGATCTCACGCATCGTGCGTTCGTCGAGAATCGAGTTCGAACGGCGGCGGTAGAATTCCGTGTTGTTGGCCAGGAAGTGTTTCAGGCAGGCGGCCGTGCCGGTACTCTGCATTCCCTGCACGTAGTTCTCGGTGATGCGCGACGTGAGAAACGGATCCTCGCCGAAATACTCGAAATTGCGGCCGCACTGCGAATTGCGGTAGATGTTCAGTCCGGGGCCAAGCAGTACCTCGACGCCGCCCGCACGGCACTCCTCGCCGATGGATCGGGCGTAATCGTAGGCCAGCGCCGGATTGAACGTGGCGGCCAGCATGATCGGGCACGGGAAGGCGGTGGACTTTTCGAGCTGCCGAACCATCGTGGGGTCGGGCAGGTTGTGGCGCATGTTCACGCCCTGCGAAGCGTCCGAAAGGTAGATGTAGGGGATGCCGAGGCGTTCGATGCCGTTGAAGAAGAAGCGGCTGTAACCCCGCGTCATCGAGATTTTTTCGTCGAGCGTCATCTTCGATAGCAGGCTGTCGGCCTGCCGGGCGGCTTCGACCACGCTCATGCGCGGCTGGGCGAAGCCGGAAACCGCAAAAAAGAGCAGTAAGGTCGATAATGCGATCTTTTTCATAACAGGTTATTTTTTGATGTCCACCAATACGGGCAGGTGATCCGACACTTTATTGACATTGATCTCGTCGTACGACGGGACGGCCGTTCCCAGCACTTCGCAGGCGGCCTTGTTGCCTTTGTAAAGCACGATGTAGTCGATACGCTTGGGGGTGGCGGTGTTCATGAAGGTATTGGACGAGGTGCTGATGATCTCCCATTTCTCCTTCAGCTTGACCATCATCTCCGACGACATGTTGCTTTCGTTGAAGTCGCCCGCAAGGAAGATGGGCTTGGTGTACGATGCGTAGTTGGCGGCGATGTAGGCATTGATGATCTCCACCGACTGCGCCCGGTTGGTCGTTTCGAGGTGGCAGAGGTGGGTGGCGATAAAGATGTAATCGTCGGCGAGGAAGAACTTGCGCGCCTCGGTGCCGGGCAGGTCGCCCGATACGGTGCGCAGTGGTTCCCGCTTGCTGAGGATGCCGATGCCGTAGTCGCCGCCGCGGTAGTCGATCGTCTTGCAGTAATAGGGTTTCATGCCCGTGCGGTCGGCCAGCTCCTTGAGCTGGTCGTGCGGGTGCCATGTGGTGAATTTGTCCAGCTCCTGCAGGGCGATCACATCGGGGTCTATCAGCGAAATGACCTTGGCTGTGTTGTTGTAGTTGGCGCGATCCACGTTGGTCTGGGTCTCCCAGCCTTCGCAGCGGTGGGTGTTGTAGGTCGCCAGCCGGATCGAATTGGGCAGGCGTCCGTAACCGTCCTTGTAGGGGTTCTCGGCCGCTCCGGCCGAGTGCCCGAAATCGAAATCGGAGTTGTCGCCGTCGAGCTCGTTGCACGCGGCGAAGGTCGTTGTCGTGCAGAATGCCAGCAGCAGGTATGCTAAGTTTTTGAATTTCATGGTCAGCGTTTTTTTTGTTAGAATTTGAGTCCGTCGTCCCAGCCGGGGTTCTGGCTGATGGCGCCCTGCGTCAGTACACGGTCGTCAGTCGGGATGGGATAGAGGTAATCCCGCTCTTCGTTCCAGGTGCGCACGAGGTTGGGATCGTCGTGTATCCGGATGTAGCCGTGGTCGCCCTCGCTCAGTTTGACGTCCACGCCGAGTTCATAGACCACGGGGATTTTGGTGTCGGGTTTGGTGCCCGACCAGATACAGACGTCGTCCGTGCCGTCGCTGTTGAGGTCGTACGAGCCGACGCCCGGGAAGTAGAGCCCTTCGAAGGGCTTTTCGAAACGCTTGCCCTCTTTCCAGCGCATGATGTCCCAGTAGCGGAAGTTCTCCATGAGCAGTTCGACGGTGCGTTCGCGGCGGATTTCGAGGATGACGCCCTTGTTCGCTCCCGTGACGTTGGCATACCCCGTCTCGGCCGATGCCAGGTAGGGGTCGGGATTGGCGTTGGCCCACTCCAGCGAGAGGTTGGCCACGCCGGCGCGTTCGCGCAGCGGCTTGATCGTCTTGTCGAGGTCTTCCTGCGTCAGCGTGCCCAGCTCGGCTTTGGCTTCGGCGTAGTTGAGGTAGACTTCGGCCGTACGGAAAAGCGGCATGTCGCTGGTCGAAGCCTGGTAAGCGTCGTATTTGGCCGGTAGCAGGAACTTCACCAGCTGGTAGCCGGTCATGGTCGCGGCCAGGTTGGGCGCCGACTCCTTGTCGTCGTCGATGCGTTTGTAGCCCGGCGTGCGGACGGTCTGTGCGAAGCGGCCGTCGCGGTTTTTGCTCTCGTCGGGGAGTTGCATCGTTTCCCAGCCGGGCTGCGAGGTGAAGGGCGTGCCGTCCTTCATCAGGTACATGTTGGCGACGTTCTTCAACAGGCCGGGGCGTCCCATCGTCGTGCCGGTCAGGTAGCCATTGACATCGTGTTTGAGCCCGATGGCTGTGTTGAAGGCCCGTGCGAGGATGATCTCGGAGCTGATGGCGTTTATCGAGGAGAAGAGGTTCAGGTAGGGCGTGCTGCCCGACTTGTAGATGGTGTAGCCGCTTTTCTCGATGAAGGTTCCGGCGGCCGATACGCACTCGGCCAGGTAATAGTCGGCGTCGTCGAGCCCGTGGTACTTGCGGAAGGTGCCTTCGAACAGGCAGACGCGGCTTTTCAGCGCCAGTGCCGTCCATTCGCTCACACGGTAGGTTTCCTTGGTCGGGGAGAGGTGCTCGATGGCGAAGTCGAGGTCTTCGATGACCTTCGACATCACCAGGTCGCGCGAGTCGCGGCCCTTGTAGAGCTCCTCTTCGTTCGAAGCCAGCGGACGATCCACCCAGGGTACGTCGCCGTAGTATTTGACCTTTTCGAAATAGAAATAGGCTCGGAAGAAACGGGCGAGGCCCTCGTATTGCAGGCGCACGTCGCGATCCTTGCAGTTGGATGAGTATTCGAGGAAGAAGTTGATGTCGCGCAGCTTCTCCCACTTCCAGGTCGAGGCGGTCGCGGGAACGGTGCGGTTACCGAGCACTTCGCTGGTCAGCACGTTCTTGGCGATGACGTCGGCCGACTCGCCGTAGACGGTCGTCGGGAAAATGGTGTAGAAATCGTTGGTGTAGAGCTGGCACTCCTGCTCGTTGCGGAAGAATTTATCGGGCGTGAGCTTATCCTTGGGGTAGCGGTCGAGTTGGTCTTCGCATCCGTACAGACCCAGCGCGGCGATTCCGACCAGCGTATATTTTATCAGTTTTTTCATAACGGCAGTTATTTAGAAGGTGAGGTTTAAACCGATCGAGTAGGTCTTGCACCACGGATAGACGTTGGCCTTCTTGTCCGAGTCGGCGGCGGCCTGTTCGGGGTCGAGGAATTTGCTTTTGAGCGCCGTCCAGGTGGCGAGGTTCTCGCCGCTGAAATAGATGCGCAGCTCCTTGATGCCGATCTTCGAGGTCAGGTGCGTGGGAATGGTGTAGCCGACAGTCAGGTTCTTCAGGCGACAGTAGGCCAGGTTCTGGATATAACGGTCGTTGGTGTAGTAGACCACGCCCGACGTGGAGTTGAGCGAGCTGTAGGCACGGGCGCGCGGGAAGTAGGCGTTGGGGTTCTCTTCGCTCCAGACCTTGCTCATGAAGTCGCGCGGGATGAATGTCGCGTAGGGACGGCTGTAGGGGCCCCAGAAGCGAAGGTTGTCGGCGCCGGGGTACCAGTCCTGGCGGCCAATGCCCTGCACGAATACCGATACGTCGAATCCGTACCACGAGAAATTGACCGTGGCGCCATACTGGTAGCGGGGCTGCGAGTTGCCGATGATGCGGCGGTCGCCCGTGTCGTCGAGCGTGCCCTTGCCGCCGTTGATGATGTTGTTGCCGTCCAGGTCGAGGTAGATCACGTCGCCGGCGCGCACGCCTTTGCCGTATTCGCCCGTCGAGGAGTAGTATCCCGGAGCGACCGTCCTGTAATCGATGCGCGAAGCGTATTCGGCGGCTTCCTCATCGGTGCGGAACAGTCCGCCGACCTTATAGCCCCAGATCTCGCCGAGCCGCTTGCCGACGTAGGGATCGCCGATCAGTCCCGTGGGGTTGTCGCACTTGGTGTATTTGGCCGTGTAGTCGGACAGCGAAGCCGAGATGCCGTAGCTGAACTGTTTGCCCGCCAGCTTGAACGAGTCGCGCCAGCCGAGCACCAGTTCGTAGCCCTTCGTGCGCAGGTCGTTGGCATTGACCTGGGGTTCTTTGGCCCCGTAGATCGAGGGCAGCGATTTGCCTTGGCTCAGGATGCCTTTCGTGTCGCGGATATAGAAGTCGGCCGAGAGCTAAAGCCGGTTGCGGAGCATATTGAGGTCGATACCGATGTTTTTTGAAACGACTTTCTCCCAGGTCTGGTTGCCCGATACGGGGTCGCTGACCGTGGCGTGCTGTCCCAGTGCCGAGCCGTTGAACGAGTAGTCGTTCATCGTGCCCTTGGTCGAAATGGTCTGGATGAAGTCATAGTATCCGATCTGCTGGTTGCCGAGCGAACCGTACGAGAAACGGAGCTTCAGGTTGTCGATGGTGCTGCGCAGCGGTTCGAAGAAAGACTCCTCGCTGATGCGGTAGGCCGCCGAGAACGAAGGGAAGAAGCCGAAACGCTTGCCGCGCGGGAAACGCGAAGTGCCGTCGTAGCGCCCGTTCATCTCGAACAGGTATTTGCCCTTGTAATCGTAGGCCGCGCGGTAGAACCACCCCATGATAGCGTATTCGTTGCGGCCGCCCGTGAGGTCGATGGTCGTGCCCGTGGCGAGGTTGAAGTCCGAGAGGTCTTCCGAAAGCAGCCCGTTGCGGCCCGTTTTCAGGTCGCGGAAGTACTTGGCTTCGTAGTTGTAGCCGGCGATGAGCGTCAGGTTGTGCTTATCGCTGAAGGTCTTGTTGTAGGTGCCGTAGACGTCGGCCACGTAGTAGTTCTGATCGTAGACCGTTTCCTTGTATGCGTTGGGGAAGTTGCCTTCGGGTTCGGTTTCGACCACGCCGGGATATTTCGAATATTCGACGTTCACGCTGCGGTAATCGTAATGCAGATAGCCCTGCGTATAGCTGAAGTCGGCCTTGACGTTGAAGTTCTTGTGGAGCTTGAATTCAGCTTCGAACGTGGTGGTGAACTCCTGGATCTTCTTGTTGCCGCCGCTCTTGCCTTTCTGCATCATGGCGTTGTAGCCGTCCATGACGTAGTGGGTCGAGGAGTTGGTGCCCGAGGTGTGCGACACGGCCGTGCCGTCGGGGTTCACCGGGACGAACGATGCCAGCGCATGGAGCGTCGGTTTGCGGAAGTTATTGTATTCGTCCTCATAGCCGTAGTATTTGTAATTGGACTGGAAGAACTTGGTGTTGCTCGAGATGGTCAGCCACGGCCGGAGCTCGGCGGACAGCTTCGCGCGGAAGTTGTACGACTTGTACATGTCGGGCAGCAGTTTGTTGATGCCCTTCTGCTGGTAGTAACGGCCGCTGACCATGTACGAAAGTGCCTTGCTGCCACCCTTGATGTTGATGTTGTGATCCCAGGTCGGGCGGGTGTCGTCGTAGAGGTAGTTGTACCAGTCGAAGTTGGCCAGGTAGACGTACTGCTGCTGGCCGTTGCGGCGGTCGGTGATGACCCAGGGCCGCGCCGGATTCTCCTTTTTGTCGTTGCGGCGCTCCCATAACGCCTGGTAATCGGACTCCGTGTACGAGGTGTAGGGCGTGTTCTGCGCCGAGAGCATGAACAGGTCGGCGATCTTGGCCGAGTAGTAGCCGCGGGTTTCGTAATCAGTCGAGGTTGTCGGGCTGGACACCGAGAAGTAACCGTTGTAGGAAACCTCGGCCTTCTCGTTGAACTTGCCGCTCTTGGTGGTGATGAGGATGACGCCGAATGCGCCGCGGGCGCCGTAGATGGCTGCCGAAGCGGCGTCCTTGAGAACCGTGATCGACTCGATGTCGTTCGAGTTGATGCGTTCGGGATAGGTTTCCACGCCGTCGATCAGGATCAGCGGGCTGCCGCCGTTGGGCGACGTGTTGCCGCGGATGTTGTACGAAGCTCCCGCGCCGGGTTGTCCCGACGAGAGGGTGACGTTGAGGTTGGGAATGGCACCCTGCAGGGCCCTGCCCACGCTCGAAACGGGACGATCCTGGAGTTCTTTCTGCGAGATGCTGGCCACGGCGCCCGTCAGGTTGGCCTTCTTCTGCACGCCGTAACCCACAACCACCACTTCGTCGATGCTCTGCTCGGAAGAGGTCAGCACCACGTCGAAGAAGGTGCGGTTGCCGATCTTGGCCTGATAGGACGTGTAACCGATGAACGAAACGCTGAGCGTGGCGTCGGTCGAGAGGATTTCGGCCGGGAATGCGAATTTGCCGTCGAAACTGGTGGTGATGCCCTTGGTTTGCCCGCCGTCGCTGAGTAGTACTGTGGCTCCGACTACGGGAGCGCCCTTGTCATCCTTCACTGCGCCTTTCAGGGAAACGGGTTTCCCCCCCCCGGCTACTGCGGGCGCCTTCATCAGTATGATACGCCTGTTTTCGATCTTGCAGGTGCAGTCGGGTAGCATCTCCCGGACGATTTCGGTCACGGGACGTTTCACGGCCGATACGGACACGGTTTTTTCCATGTCGAAATCGCCGTTGTTGTAGAAGAACGTGTATTCGGTCATGCGCTCTATCTCGCGCAGGACTTGTTGGACGGTCGCATTGGTCCTGGCGATGCTGACGGTGGGCGAACTTTGCGCCCGGCTACCTGCGGGCCATAGCAGCAGCCATGCCAGACAGACGACACCGAGGATTCTGGTTTTGCTAAAATTACGCATAGATTTTAAGTTTAGGTTAGGTTTGCGGAGTTTTGTGCCCAGGGCACAAGGCCGGGAAGTTCCGACCGGACGAAAGTTCGGGTAGTCGATGTTACATAGGCTGAGGTTTGGTATTACTTGTGATTTCTACTTTCTCTGGGAATAATCGTCACATGGCGGTTCTCGCGCGCATAGTTGATGTCCACGACCAGCGACATGGCTTTGAGTATCTCGTCGATGCTCTCGTTGCGGATCACTGCGAACGACATCCTGACCTGGCGCGCCCACTCTTCCGGACAGTCGATCTCGACGGCGTACCAGCGCTGGAGATTGGCGATGATGTCGCTGAGCGGGGCGTTGTCGAACGACAGCTCGCCGTTCATCCACTGCGAATAGTTCAGCGCCGTGACCTGCGACAGCGAGATGCGACCGTCTTTTTTCGAATAGGCCAGCCGTTCGCCCGGCTTGAGGATCACCGGCCGCGGCAGCCGGCCCCCGAAGGCGCGGACGCTTCCGCTGCAGAGGATTACTTCCGTGGTGCTGAACTCGGCGTAGTTGATGAAATCGAATTCCGTGCCGAGAACCTCGATATTCATGTCGTCGGCTTTGAGGATGAACGGGCGTTTTTCGTCGCGGCGGACTTTGAAGAATGCTTCGCCGGTGAGCTCGACCACGCGCTTGCGGCCCGAAAGATCACCGTAATAGCGCAGCACGCTGCCGGCGTTGAGCCAGATGCGGGTGCCGTCGGGTAATACGTACTCGCCTTTGTCGTGGGCCGAGGTGACGATGTTGGTCTGTACCCTGCTGCGCAGGTAGCCCTGTGCGGCGAAGTAATTGACGCCCACGGCCAGCAGTACGACCGCCGCTGCCGCCGCGACCTTTCGCCAGAGGCTCCGGCGGCGGAAGCTCTCTTCGCGCCGGATGGCTTCGTGCAGGCGGGCCAGCTTCCGGTCGCGGCCGGGCCGCTCGGCGGCCTCGAGCCTTTCCCAGTAGGTTTCGAGCGTTTGTTCCTTCTCGGTGCGTGCTTCCGGGTCGCGCAGCCAGTCGCCGAACGCCTGCTGCACTTCCTGCGGCATCTCATTCCCGAGGAATGTTTCGATGATCTCTTTTATATAGTTTTTGCGCATAATGATTCGCCCGTTTACCAATAAGACGGTTCATATCGGGACTACGCACGTCGCAAGTGGAATTATTTTTCAGAAAAAGAAAAGAATCAGCTTCACAAGCTTCCGCAGCTCGGCCAGGGCGCGGGAAATCTGGTTCTCGACCGTGCGGCGGCTGATGGAGAGCTGTTCGGCGATCTGGTCGTTCGAAAGCCCCTCTTCGCGGCTCATGCGGAAGATCCGGCGCCGTTGTTCGGGCATTTTTTCGACAACCATGCGGATCAGCAGCAGCAGGTCGCGGCTGTCGATGGCGCTGTCAGGAAGCTCGTATTCGGGCAGCAGGCTGGCCCTGCGGGCGTAATTCTCGCGCACCGAACGGTTGTCGAAGCGGTCGTAGACGGCGTTGCGAGCCATGCGGAAGAGGTAGGGGCCAAATGCGTCCACGGCGCCGATCGAAGTGCGGTTGCGCCATATTTTGAGGAAAATATCCTGCGTGATGTCCTCTGCTTCGGAGTGATCCTTGAGCATACGATACAAGAATTCTTCCGTCTTCGCAGCATATTTCAGGTAAAGCGCATCAAAAGCGGAACGGTCGTCTCGAGCCAGTGCCTCGAGGTATCGTCTTTCTTCATCCATTATGATCCGTCGGGGTATTGTCAGGTAAAAGTAGTGAATTTTTATAACCTGCAAGAAATTTCCGGGAAAAATTAATCCGCTTGCGGTGTCCTGTGACGGATACCTATATTGATGCCGGTCAACCCGGCTTCGCGGTGCCCGGCTGCGGGCGGGCGATTTGAGGAAAAATCAGATTTGCAAACACGATAATAAGACCATGAATAACGGTGACTCGATACAAAAATAGGTTCCGAAATCTCTGGTACATCAAAGTATGTAATTACTTTCTGGAATCCTGCTGCGAGAAATGCCTGCACAATGATCGTTCGGCCTGTTGATCCCAATGATCCGGCTCAGTATGGCATTGCGTGAAGATTTCGACCGCATGTCCGCTGGTGGTTACACGGGCATAGATAGGCGCTTTGCCTTTCTTGTCGATTTTGGTCTTCCTGCGTAAGAACACCACGCTGAAAGTTCGCCGAGCCGAGGGCCGAGCCGGACTTGTTCGAGCTATGCCGAGGCGAGAATGAACTTCAACTTTATTGAAAGTCTTTCTTTCCATACTGCTGTAAATGGTTGGTGAGTAATATGTTTACAGCATAGAAATGTTGCGAGGCAAAAAGCTGACAGTTAATGCAATAACTTACATTAGTGACCTGTTTTCGGTTCGAGCAAAACAGGTTGACGATAAGGTCGTAAAAACCTGCTTTTCGTTGCTTTTATCGGCTTCGGCCTAAAAATGAAAAAACCTTATATATCATTGATACATAAGGTTTTTTACTCTGTTTTGCCTCTTATTTCAAAGGCTTCAAGGGTGGAAGATGGGGCTCGAACCCACGACCTTCGGAACCACAATCCGACGCTCTAACCGACTGAGCTACATCCACCGTGTGACCGTCGAACGGTCGTATCGGGATGCAAATGTAATACACTTTTTTTGTCCGTGCAAAAAAAACGGTGAAAAATCTTCGGGAAAATGCCCCGGGTGACAAAATGGCAGGCCGGACTGTACCTTTGTCACATGGCGTCTGCCAAAAAACGGTTGGCACATCTATTGATGGAACTATGGGTGCTAACGCGCAACAAACTGTTCAATAATAAACTAAAAACTGAAAAGCTATGAATGTAAAACCATTATCGGATCGTGTACTCGTCCTCCCGAACCCTGCGGAGGAGAAAACGGCCGGCGGGCTGATCATCCCCGACACGGCGAAGGAGAAACCGCTGGCAGGTAAAGTAGTTGCTGTGGGCCCCGGTACTTCGGAGGTCAAGATGGAAGTCAAGGTCGGTGACCAGGTACTTTACGGCAAGTATGCCGGGCAGGAGATTCAGGTCGACGGCGTGGATTACCTGATCATGAAGCAGAACGATATTTTGGCGATTATCTGACGATAACAGGTTGTTCTGACCTCGAAATTTTTACATTCCCTCTGAAAATCCCCTTGAAAAGGGTGGCTTCGGGGATAAGCTTATGAACGAATATAAAATATAAAGTTATGGCAAAAGATATCAAATATAATGTTGAGGCGCGCGAACTGCTCAAGGAGGGTGTCGATGCGCTGTCGAACGCAGTGAAGGTGACGCTGGGCCCCAAAGGCCGCAACGTGATCATCGACAAAAAATTCGGTGCGCCGCAGATCACCAAGGACGGTGTGACGGTGGCCAAGGAGGTGGAGCTCGAAGACGCTTTCGCCAACATGGGCGCCCAGATGGTACGCGAGGTCGCCTCGAAGACCAACGACGATGCCGGCGACGGTACGACGACTGCCACGGTGCTCGCACAGTCGATCATCGGCGTAGGCCTGAAGAACGTGACGGCCGGTGCCAACCCGATGGATCTGAAGCGCGGCATCGACAAGGCCGTGGCCAAGGTGGTCGAGTCCCTGCGCAAGCAGAGCCAGGAGGTGGGTTCGGATTTCGATAAGATCGAGCAGGTGGCCACCATCTCGGCCAACAACGACGAGACGATCGGTAAGCTGATCGCCGAGGCGATGGCGAAGGTCAACAACGAAGGTGTGATCACCGTCGAGGAGGCCAAGGGCACCGAGACCCATGTGGAGGTCGTAGAGGGTATGCAGTTCGACCGCGGTTATATCTCGGCTTACTTCATGACCGATCCCGAGAAGATGGAGGCACAGCTCGAGAAGCCCTACATCCTGATTACCGACAAGAAGATTTCGACGATGAAGGAGCTGATGGGCGTGCTCGAGCCGGTGGCGCAGAGCGGCCGTTCGCTGCTGATCATCGCCGAAGACGTGGACGGCGAGGCGCTGTCGGCGCTCGTTGTCAACAAGCTGCGCGGTACGCTGAAGATCGCCGCCTGCAAGGCTCCGGGCTTCGGTGACCGCCGCAAGGAGATGCTCGAGGATATCGCCATCCTGACGGGTGCTACGGTGATCTCGACCGACAAGGGTATGAAGATGGAGGATACCGACCTTTCGATGCTTGGTACGGCGGACAAGGTGACGCTCAACAAGGAGAACACTACGATCGTCGACGGTGCCGGCAAGAAGGAGGAGATCGCAGCCCGTGTTGCCCAGATCCGCTCCTCGATCGACAAGGCTACGTCGGATTACGACAAGGAGAAGCTTCAGGAGCGTCTGGCCAAATTGGCCGGCGGTGTGGCCGTACTCTATGTGGGTGCCGCTACCGAAGTTGAGATGAAGGAGAAGAAAGACCGCGTGGACGACGCACTGGCTGCGACCCGTGCCGCTGTCGAAGAGGGTATCGTCCCGGGCGGCGGTGTGGCTTACATCCGTGCTACGGCGGCTCTCGAAGGGATGAAGGGTGCCAACGAAGACCAGACGACCGGTATCCAGATCGTGAAACGTGCGATCGAGGAGCCGCTGCGCCAGATCGTCGAGAACGCCGGCGGCGAAGGTTCGGTCGTTGTCAACAAGGTGAAGGAGGGCAAGGATGCCTTCGGTTACAACGCCCGCGACGACAAGTACGAAGACCTGCTGAAGGCCGGTATCATCGACCCGACGAAGGTGTCGCGTGTTGCGCTGGAGAATGCCGCTTCGATCGCTTCGATGTTCCTGACCACCGAATGCGTGCTGGCGGAGAAGAAATCCGATGCTCCCGCC
>OGZD01001703.1_pt1 | contig 15926 bp, 16 predicted proteins | sample 1576701 | NCBI WGS metagenome assembly OGZD01 (sample SAMEA3541487, study PRJEB24748) | human gut metagenome | biome: human gut; feature: human-associated habitat; material: faeces | place: China | collected 2012
TAGAAAAAGATAGAGTGATAGGTACTTATGAGGATTTGGATAAAATCCTAGATGAGAATAAGGTAAATGAGGTACTGATAGCTTTGCCATTAGCAGATAATGAGCAGATGGAAGAGATAATTAATAAGTTAGATGGTAGAGTGGATAAAATTAAGTTTATTCCAAGACTAAATGGAACATATACACTTAATTCAACAGTAGAGGACTATGATGGAATGATGGTGTTATCTACTTACAATGGAATGAATAAGAAAAGGTATAAGATATTGAAAAGATGTTTTGATATCTTTGCTGGTAGTGTAGGTTGTATAGTATTAGGATTACTCTATCTAATCTTTGCTCCTAAGATAAAAAAAGATGGTGGAAAAGCAATATTTACTCAAAATAGAATAGGTAAAGATGTAAAACCATTTAAGATGTATAAGTTTAGAAGTATGTATGTAGATGCAGAGGAGAGATTACAAGAGCTATTAGAAAAAGATGAGAAGATAAGAGAGGAGTTCTATAGAACCTTTAAACTGAAAGATGACCCAAGAATTACAAAGGTAGGGGAGTTCTTGAGAAAAACTTCACTAGATGAGTTTCCACAGTTTTTAAATGTGATAAAAGGAGAGATGTCCTTTGTAGGACCTAGACCAGTGGTACAAAAAGAAGTAGATATGTATTATGGTAAAGAGAATGCTAGAAAGATATTTATGGTAAAACCAGGGATAACTGGAATGTGGCAAGCTAATGGAAGGTCAGATGTAGAGGACTATGATTCAAGAATAGCTTTGGATTTATACTACATTCGGAACTGGTCACTATGGCTAGATGTGATAATAACAGTTAAGACAATAAAGAATGTTATATATAGGAAGGGTGCATATTGATGGAACCGTTAGTAAGTATAATTACACCAGTCTATAATTCAGAAGAATATTTAGAGGAAACAATTTTATCAGTGATAAATCAAACTTATAAGAACTGGGAATTATTATTAATTGATGATTGTTCAACAGACAATAGTTATCAAATAATTGAAAAATATTTAGCAGATGAAAGAATAAAGTATTTAAGAAACGAAAGAAATAGCGGTCCAGCTATAACTAGAAATGTAGGCTTAGAAACTGCTAATGGAAAATATATATCACTTTTAGATAGTGATGATTTTTGGAAAAAGGATAAATTAAAAAATCAAGTTGATTTTATGATAAAAAATAATCTTGAATTATCACATGGAAATTATTATTTTTGTAATTTAAAAGGAGAAATAATCAAAAATATAAAAGTTAGTGAAAAAATTGATTATAAAACTTTATTGAAAGAGAATCAATTTAAAACTATGACAATGATGGTAAAAAAAGAGGTTTTAGAAGAGATAAGATTTCAAAATATTAAACATGAAGATTTTGCATTTTTTTTAGATATTTTGAAGAAAGTAAAATATTCTTTAGCTGATATAACAAAAGATGATTCATATTGTAGGATAGGAAAAGTAAGTGTCTCAAGCAACAAATTAAAAAGCGCGATATGGACATGGAAGATATATAGAAAATATGAAAAATTAAATTTGATAAAAAGTATATATTATTTTAGTAATTATATATATAGAGGATTGAGAAAATATAAGTGAGGATAGAAATAGTTAAGAGGAGAATAAAATGGTTTCAATTTTAATAATAACCTATGGAAGAGAAGAAGAGCTAATAGAAACATTAAATAATATAAATAATTATAATGAGGAAATAATAGAGTTATTAATTTTAGATAATAATGATACTAATAAATTAGAAAACTATATAAGAGAAATATTTAAAGAAAATAAAAAGATTATATTAAGATATTTTAATGAAGGTATAAACTATGGAGTTGCTTTAGGAAGAAATTATTTAATAAAAAAAGCAAAAGGAGATATATTAATTACCCTAGATGATGACATAGAAATAGAAAATATAAATAATTTAGTTTTTAAAGTAAAAAAATATTTTAGAGAAAATACTCAAATAGGATGTTTAGCATTTAATATAAAAAATTATTATAGTAGAGAAAGATTAAGGCATGAAATTCCTCATGGAAATAAAAAGTTAAATTTTGAAGAGAACTTGTTTACATATTATTATATAGGTGCGGGCCATGCAATAAAAAAAGAAATATATGATAAATGTGGTCTTTATCCAGATGATTTAGGAAAATATGGTGGAGAAGAAAGAGATTTATCATTTAGAATAATAGAAAATAATTATAAAATTTTGTATGCTGCGGATATTATTATATTTCATAAAGTTTCTCCTAAAGGAAGAATGAGTAAAAAAATAGAGCAATATTATAGATATAGAAATCAATTAATAGTTATAAATCGTTATATGCCATTAAAATACAGAATAAGCAATAATTTTATCTGGAGTTTATACTATTTATTAGTTAAAAACGGAAAAATAAAAGAAGTATTTAAAGTATTAAAAGAATGTCATAATATAAACTCAATAGAAAGTAAAAAAATAATAGAGAGAATAAAAGGATTAAGAGGTAGAATATGGTTTTAGAAATAAAGAATATATATTATATTATATTATTTTTTCTTATTATTGGAAGTGTATTTGATATAACAAATTCTAAAATAAAAAAACAAGTTTTTCTTTTTAATTTTATAGTTATATTCCTTTTTGCTACACTTAGATATGGGGTAGGTTCTGATTATTTTCAGTATGAAGCACTTTATCAAGAGGCACTACCATTAACAAAATTAAAGTTAAAAGAATTACTATCTAATACACATAATTTAGAATTAGGGTATTTAATACTTCAAAGCTTAATTAAAGAGTTTACTATCTCCTATAGAATTTTTTTAATTATTTATAATTTGATATTATTTTATTTTCTATACAAAGGTATTATATATAATAAAAATAGAAATATACAACTACTAATATTTTACTCTTTATTTTATTTATTTTATATAACTAGTACATATAGACAAGGGATGGCTATAGTAATTTTATACTATAATTTACAAAATTTAGAATTAAATAATAAAAAAAAATTTATATTATATGTAATATTTGCAGGAATGTTTCACAGAATATCTTTTATTTATCTTTTATTTTATCCAATATTAAAAAAGAAAATAAAAAAAAGAGTATACCTATTTCTTTTTATAATTTGTTTTATTTTAGGATATATAGATTTTTTAGAGAAAGTTTTAAATATTTTGAATTTAAGGTTAAATACTTTTTCTTTTTTTAGAAGAGTCTATTATTATTATACTGTTAAAAATAATGGGAAAATAGGAGTTTCTTTGCTGGGATATCTTCAAAAAATAATCTTGATTTTTTTTATGAGCTTTAATTTAAATAGAAATAAAATAATATATAACAATTTATTTTTTTATTATATAATTTCATTTATTCTATTTTCTAATGTTGGAGTTTTAGCAGGAAGAATAAGTGCTGTTTTTGCAATAGTACAAGTTTATTATTTTTCTAATAGTATATATTATTTAAAAAAATGGGAAAAAGTAATATTAATTTTTGTATTAATTGTATTTTGCTGCATGTATTTTATAAAAGAATTATATACAATAAACCCAATTAGAAATGAATATAATTATTTACCATATAAAATTTTAATATTTTAAAATACTAAGGAGTGTAATGAAAAAAGTAGTTTTAGTAAGTAATTTAAGAATGTTATTAATTTTCTTATTATTAAATTCAGATGATTTAGATAATATATGTTTTATTTTTGATAGTAGTTTTAGTAGTGATAAAAAATTAAAAAAAAATTTGTTATTAAAGGAGAAAAAAAGATTTAAACGGATAGCAAACATATTTTTTGATTATTTTAAATTAAAAAAACTTAATCTTTCAAAAAATGTAAAAGTATATGGAGCTGACCATATTCGAGGAGCTAATTTTTTTCTAAAAAGATATGAATTTTATTTGATAGAAGATGGGATGATGAATTATGCAAAGCAAACATATAAGAGAACGATAAAGAATTTACTTTTTTCAAAGCCAAAACTTGGAAGAGATAAAAATGTAAAAAAAATATATTTAACAGGATTAGCTCAAATTCCAGAGGAAATAAAGGATAAAGTAGAAATTGTAGATTTAAAAAAATTGTGGAAATTAAAGACAAAAGAAGAGCAAGAAGAAATTTTAGAAGTTTTTGGTTTTAATAGAGAAATTTTAGAGAAGATAAAAGAAAAAAATACAATTTTATTTACTCAACCACTTTCAGAAGATGGAATACTAAATGAACAAGAGAAAATTGAACTATATTCAAAAATTATTTTAAAATATCCAAAAGAAAAATTAATTATAAAAACTCATCCTAGGGAAAAAACTAATTATATAGAATTTTTTAAAGAAATATTAATTTTGGATAAAAGTTTTCCAGCAGAAATATTTGAATTATTAGATATAGATTTTGATAGAACGATTACATTATTTTCAACTGCTGCATTTGGAGTAAAGGCAAAATATATAGATTTTTATGGAGCAGAAGTAAATTTAAAAATATTAGAAAAAGTTGGAAATCATGATTTTATTATGAAAAGGAATGTATTTTTAGATGAAAAATAATTAAATGAGGTGAAAAAATAGTATGAACGATATTTTTGAATATCCATTAGATACAGAATATATTTTAAGAAGGAAAAAATCAATAAAAAGAGAACTGTTAAAAAGTGAAAATTTTATTGAGAAAAAGATAGCAATTTTAGGTGGGAGTACTACTTCTGAGATAAAGAATATTTTAGAGATTTTTTTATTAAATGAGGGAATAAAGCCATTATTTTATGAATCTGAATATAATAAATATTATGAGGATGCTTTATTTGGTCAAGAGTTAGAAAAGTTTGTTCCAGAAATAATATATATTCATACTAACTATAGAAATATTCAAAATTTTTCTAATATAAATAATTCAAAAGATGACGTTAATGAGCTGCTAGAAGAGGAATATCAAAAACATTTAAGTATATGGAAAGCTTTAAAAGAAAAATTTAATTGTATCATAATTCAAAATAATTTTGATTATCCTAAAAATAGAATAATGGGAAATTATGATAGGATATCCTTTAATGGTAGAATCAACTATATAGATAGATTAAATATGAAATTTGTAGAATATGCTCAAGAAAATAAAAATTTCTATATAAATGATATTAATTATCTTTCAGCTCAAATTGGATTAGATAAATGGGAAGATAATTCATTATGGTATGGATATAAGTATGCTATTTCATATGATGCTATTCCTAAATTATGTAAAAATATAACCAATATAATAAAAGCTATCTATGGAAAAAATAAAAAATGTATGGTACTTGATTTAGATAATACTTTATGGGGAGGAATTATTGGAGATGATGGTATTAATGGAATAAAAATTGGAACAGAGACAGCAATAGGAGAAGCATATACTGGTTTTCAAAAATATATAAAAAGTATAAAAGAATTAGGAGTGACTTTAGCAGTAGCTTCTAAAAATGAAGATAATATAGCTAGAGAAGGATTAAATCTTGAAGATATGATTCTTAAAGAGAAAGATTTTTTTACAATAAAAGCTAATTGGGAACCTAAAAGCATAAATATAGAAAATATAGCAAAAGAGATAAATATAGGATTAGATAGTATTGTATTTTTAGATGATAATCCAGCAGAAAGAGAGATAGTAAGAGATAGTTTAAAAGTTGTAGAGGTTCCAGAGATAGGAAATGATGTTTTAAATTATATAGACTATATAGATAGAAATGGATATTTTGAAATTTTAAATTTATCAAAAGAAGATTTAGAAAGAAATAGATATTATGAAGCTAATAAAGAAAGAGAAAAAGAAAAAAGTAGTTTTAGTAATTATGAAGAATTTTTAAAATCTTTAAAAATGAAAGCAGAGATAGATTTTGCTAAGCCGATATATTTAGATAGGATAGCTCAACTAACAAACAAGACTAATCAATTTAACTTAACAACTAAAAGATATAGCTTACCAGAAATAGAAGAGATATCAAAAACTGATAATAAAATTATTTTTTATGGAAGATTACAAGATAAATTTGGGGATAATGGATTAATTTCTATTGTAATAGGGGATATAAAAGACAAAGAGTTACATATAGAATTATGGCTTATGAGTTGTAGAGTTTTAAAAAGAGATATGGAAAAAGCAATGTTTGATTTTTTAATTAAATATTGTAAAGAAAATGATATAGAGAAGATACATGGTTATTACTTTAAAACAGCTAAAAATAATATGGTAAAGGATTTCTATAAAGAGTTAGGTTTTAAAAATGAATTATTAGAAGATGAAAAAAGTATTTGGAGCTTAGATGTAGGAAAAGTACAAGAAGAAAAAAATAAAGTGATAGAGATAGGAGAGTATTAATATGGAAATAAAAGAGAGATTACAAGAGATATTTAGAGATATATTTGATGATGAGGAGTTAGAAATAAGAGAAGAAATGTCAGCGAAGGATATAGAGGATTGGGATTCTTTAGCTCAAATTAATTTAATAATAGCAATAGAAAAAGAGTTTGGAGTTAAATTTAATTTAGAAGAGGTATCTAAGTTAAAAAATATTGGTGAGATGTTAGGATTAATAAGTTTGAAATTAGAGGCAAAATAATGAATAAATATACTTTTGAAGAGTTATACATAGGTTTGAAGGAAGAGTTTGAAGTTGTTATAACAGAAGAAAAAATGAGACAATTTGAAAATATGAGTGGAGATATAAATCCTCTACATATAAATAAAGAATATGCTAATTCTAAAAATATGCCAGATAGAGTTGTATATGGAATGTTAACTTCTTCATTTTATTCTACTTTAGTAGGGGTATATTTACCTGGAGAAAAGTGTCTATTACAAGGAATAGATATAAACTTTAAAGTTCCAGTATTTATAGGTGAGAAATTAAAAGTAGTCGGAGAAATAAAATATTTAAATGAAGCTTATAGAATAGCAGAAATAAAAGCATTTATTAAAAATGAAAAAGGAAAGAAGATTTCAACAGCAACTATAAAGGTGGGTGTTATTTAAGATGAGAGAAGGAATTTTAATAACAGGTGCGACTTCTGATATAGCTTATGAATTTTTAAAAAATTATAAAGAGAAAAATAAAGTTATAGTAGCTTTTTATTATGATTATGAAGAGAGATTAGATGATTTAATAGAAAATTATAATTTGAATATAATAAAAGTAAAATATAACTTTTTAAATTTAGAAGGGATAACAGAAATACTGCAAGATGTATTAAGAGATATTTTTATAAGTGAAGTACTTCATCTTTCAGCACCAGTAGTAAAGCAAGAAAGATTTAATAAAATTAATATATCTCAATATAATATAGATTTTTCAATTCAAGTATTATCTATTATAGAAATATTGAAATTTATTATTCCTAGAATGAAAAAAGAGAAAAGAGGAAAAATAGTTTTTGTTTTATCAAGTGTAATCAATGGAGTTCCACCTAAATTTTGGACATCTTATGTAACTTCTAAATATGCACTAGAAGGTTTAATGAAATCTTTAGTTGCTGAGTATTCAAGTTTTAATATTCAAATAAATGGAATATCTCCAAGTATGATAAAAAGTAAATTTATTAATAATATGGATGAAAGATTAGTTGAAATGGAAATAGAGAAACATCCGATGAAAAGAACAATAGAAATAAGAGAGATAGTAGAAACTATAAATTATTTATTTGAAAGTAATAATAAATTTTTAACTGGAAATAATTTATTATTAACAGGGGGAGAAAATTATTAAAAATGGAAATTGTACAAGCAAAAATAACAGAAAAAGATGAAATAATAAATTTTATAAAAAAAAATTGGAAAGAAAACCATATATTTGTATTAGATGAAGACCTCTTTGATTTCTATTATAAAGAAAATAAGTATTATAATATGCTTTTAGCAAAAGAAGAAGGAAAAATAAAAGCTATATTGGGCTATATAAAGTATTCGAAAAATTCTAAAAATATATTTTTATCATTATGGAAAAGTATTGATAACTCAATGTTGGGGCTAATATGTTTGGAAAAATTAAAAGAATTTTATAAAATTCATAGCTGTGGTATTAATAAAAAAACAATACCTATTTATAAATTTTTAGAAATAAAAACAGGAAGATTAAAACATTTTTATAAGTTAAATCCTCAAGTTAGAGAATATAAAATAGCTAAAGTATCGCAGTTAGAAGAGAGTAAATCAAAAAAATATACTTTTTATGAAAAAGAAAAATTAGAAATTTTAACTAATACTATCACAAATGAAATATATGATTCTATTTCTAAAGATGAAAATATTTTTTTTAAAAGCTATGAGTATTTTAAAAAAATATATTTAAATAATCCTTATTATAAGTATATAGTATTAGGATTGAAAAGTGAAAATTTAGAAATAAAAACAATAGTGGTTTTAAGGGAGATAGAGATAAATAGTAAAAAATGTATAAGAATTATTGATATTATAGGTAAAGAAGAATTATTACCAATATTAAATAATTATATTGAAGAAAAATTTATAGATGAAATGTATGAATATATAGATTTATATGAAATAGGATTAAATGAAAAAGTTTTAGAAACTATGGGTTTCTTAGAAAGAAAAGAAAATGATTTGAATATAATTCCAAATTATTTTGAGCCTTTTGAACAAAAAAATATAGAAATATATTATGCAAGTTCAGCTGATAAGTCTTATAGGATTTTTAAAGGTGATGGAGACCAAGATAGACCAAGTGTTTTAAAGAGTAAGGAGAAAAAAATTGAAAAATAATTTAACTGTTATAATGTATCATTATGTTAGAAATTTAAAAAGAAGCAGATTTCCAGAGATAAAAGGATTAGAAGTAAGTGATTTTGAAAAGCAGATTAAATATTTATTAAAGAATTATACTATTATTTCAATGGAAGAATTAATTGAAAGTATAGATACAAATAAATTATTACCTAAAAATGCAGCTCTTTTAACTTTTGATGATGGATATAAAGATAATTTTACATATGTATTACCAATATTATTAAAATATAGAATAAAAGGAGCATTTTATATTACTACAAAATGTATTGAAGAAAAAAGAGTGCTAGATGTTAATAAAATACATTTTTTACTTGCTTCTGAAGAAAATAAAACAATTTTAGTACAAAAAATATATAAAGAGTTGGATAAATATAGAGATATATATAATTTAAAGGAAAATAATTTCTATTATGAAAAATTAGCTAAAAAATCTAGATTTGATAATGAAGAAGTATGTTTTATAAAAAAAATGTTACAAGTAGAATTAGATAAAGAATTAAGAGAGATTATATTAAATAAATTATTTAAAGAATATATTAAAATTTCAGAAGAAGTTTTTAGTGAAGAACTGTATTTAACACCAGAACAAATAGTTTGTATGCAAAAATTGGGAATGCATATAGGAGTACATACATATAGTCATTTGTGGTTAAATTCGTTAACAAAAGAAGAGCAAAAAATGGAGATAGAATTATCTATTGATTACTTAAAGAAAATAGGATTGAATATAGAAAATTTAACGATTTGTTATCCATATGGTGGGGTTAATGAGGATACTATTGAGGTAATTGAAAATTTAAATATAAAATTAGGATTTACAGTTGTTCCTAAGATAGCAGAAATTAATTATGAAAATAGGTTTTTGATTCCAAGATTAGATACTAATGATATACAAAAATAAAATAATAAAAACTGTAGTTAAGGTTATAAAATGAAATTAGAAATAAAAAAAATAGGATCAAATATTTTATGGCTTATATTTGATAAGGTATTTATACTACTATTACAATTTTTTGTAGGGGTTAAAATAGCTAACTATCATGGAGCTACTTTGTTTGGACAATATAGTTATGCAATATCTCTAGTAGCATTTTCAAATATCTTTTTTGAGTTAATAAATAGCAGAGTATTAAAAAAATATTATACTAAAGAGAATTTTAATATTTTAGTATTTAATACTAATTTTTTTAAGAATAGTATAGCTATTATTTTATTTTTTATTCCAATTATATATAAATTTTTTTATAAAATAGACAATACTTTATTTTATTTATTGTTACTTTTGTGTTTAGATAATATTTTAATGACAGCGACTTCAGGTATAGAAAACTTTTTTGAATACAAATTAGAAGCTAAGAGAATAGTTATATCTAATAATATTGTAAAAATAATTTCATATTTTTTACAATATATTTGTATGATTTTAAATAAAGGAATAATCTTTATAGCAATTGTAAGATGTATTGGGAGTTTAATAAGAGTTATTATTTTAAAATATCAATATAATAGCTCTTATTTAGGAAAATTAGAAAATAAGAGTGTAAAATTAGACATTAAGTTAATAGTAAAAATTATAGATGAGAGCAAATATTTATGGTTTAGTTTTGTTTCATTTTTAATTTATACCCAGACTGATAGATTAATGATAAACCATTATTTAGGGTTAGAAGAGGTAGGAGTATATACAATAGGAATGCAATTATCAAGTATTTTAGCAATCTTGATAGGACCAATACAAAATTCTCTTTTTCCTAAATTTTTAGAATTGTATAGAAATGATTATCAAAAATATTATAACTTTTATAAATTAACTAATACTATAATAACTCAATTTTATTTAGTGATTACACTAATCTCGATAGTTGTTGTTAAATATACTTTTAAATATGTATATAGTAGTCAATATAATGGAGCTATTTTAATATATTCGATTTTAGCTTTTTCAGTTTTTATAAAAGCAAATGGGTCTTTACAAACTAGTCATATGACAATAAAAAATATAACCCAAAAAAGTTTTTATAAAACATTAGTGAGCTTAATATTAAATATTATATTGAATATATTATTAATTCCTAAGTATGGGATAAATGGAGCTGCTATTGCTACTTTAATAACTCAATTTATAGCTCTATTTTTAATTGATTTTTTTATAAAGGAGTATCAAGAACAGGCAATAATTCAATTGAAATCTTTAAATTTAATATACTTAATAAAAGAAATTAAAAAATATTTAAAAAAGGAGTAGAAATATGTATAAAAATAAAAGAATCTTGGCAATAATTCCAGCTAGAGGTGGAAGTAAAGGGATACCATCTAAAAATATAATAGACATATATGGAAAACCATTAATTCAATATTCTATTGAATGTGCAAAAGAATCAAAGTATATAGATAGAACAATTATTTCTACTGATGATTTTAAAATAAAAGAAGTTTCAGAGAGATGTGGAGGAGATGTTCCATTTTTAAGACCAAGTGAATTAGCACAAGATACTTCTAAAACAATAGATTGCTTAGTGCATGCTGTAAATTGGTTAAAAGAACATGGAGAAGAGTATGATTACTTAGTATTACTTCAAAACACGGTACCCTTAAGAAAAAGTTGGCAAGTAGATGAGGCAATAGAAAAATTATTCTCTAGTAACGAGAGAAGTCTAGTAAGCATAACAGAAGTAGAAGAAAATCCAGTATTAATGAGAACTTTAAATGAGGATGGAACTGTTAAAAATATGTTACAACTTAATAGTACTATGAGAAAACAAGATTTTCCTAAATTTTATAGAGTAGACGGAGCTATATATATTCAAAAACTAGATGAAGATTTTAATTTAGATACAAGTTTAAATGATGGAAAATTAGCATATATCATGGAAGAAAAATATTCTGTTGATATTGATACTTATTTAGATATAAAAAAAATAGAATATTATTTGGAACAAGAATTAAATAATAAATAAGAGATTTAGGGTGAGAAAATATGAAAAAGAAGTTAATCTTAATAGGAGCAGGGGGATTTGCTAAATCAGTAATTGACTCAATTGATGAAAAAAAATATAGCATAGAAGGATTTATAGATAATATTAAAAGTGGTTCTCACTTAGGCTATAAAATTTTTGTTAATAATTTGGACGAGTTAGAAAACAAAGAAGATTATTGTTATTTCATATCAATTGGTGATAATGAAAAAAGGACTTATTGGTATAAAGAAGTAATAAAAAGAAATTTGGATATTATAAATGTAATAGATAAAACAGCCATCTTATCAGAAAATATAACCTTTGGAAGGGGTATATTTGTAGGTAAATTAGCTATTATAAATAATGATGCAAGAATTGGAGAGAATGTTGTAATAAATACAAAAGCTTTAATAGAACATGGGTGTAGAATAGGAAATAATGTAAATGTTTCTACGAATACTGTTTTAAATGGAGATGTAATAGTAAAAGAAAATTGTTTTATAGGAAGCTCATCAGTAGTTAATGGACAAATTACAATAGAAAAAAATAGTATTATAGGTTCTGGAACGGTTGTAATAAGAGATGTGGAAAAAAATGTAGTTATGGCAGGTATCCCAGCAAAAGTAATAAGGAGAATAGAGAATGAGTAGAGTATTTATAGTAGCAGAAATAGGATGTAATCACAATGGGGATTATAATTTAGCTAGAAAAATGGTGGAGGTTGCTAAAGAGTGTGGAGTAGATGCTGTAAAATTTCAAACATTTAAGGCTGATAAATTAATATCTAAATATGCACCTAAAGCAGAATATCAAAAAAAAGTAACTGATTCAAATGAAAGTCAATTAGATATGACTAGAAAATTAGAGTTACCATATGATGAATTTGTAAAACTTTCAGAATACGCTAATGAATTAGGACTTATTTCTTTTTCAACTCCTTTTGATTTTGAATCAATAGATTTTTTAAGTTCTCAAAAACAACTTATATGGAAAATACCATCAGGAGAGATAACAAATCTTCCTTATTTAGAAAAAATAGCAAAATTAGATATTCCAGAAAAAGAAATTGTAATTTCTACTGGAATGGCTACAGTTCAAGAAATAAAAGAAGCATTAGAAATATTGAGAACAAATGGAATGACTAATGAAAAAATAACTATTTTACATTGTAATACAGAATATCCAACACCATTTGAAGATGTAAATTTAAATGCTATATCTTATTTAAAAAAAGAGTTTTCAGAATATAAAATAGGATTTTCTGATCATTCGGAAGGATATTTAGCAGGAGTAGCTTCAGTAACTTATGGAATAACTTTTATTGAAAAGCATTTCACTTTAGATAAGAATTTTGGAGGACCTGATCATAAAGCATCTGTTACTCCAGAAGAATTAAAAAAATTATGTGAAGGAATACGGATAATAGAAAAATGTTTAGGTGTTTGTGATAAGATAGTAACTAATTCAGAAGGAAAAAATAAAATAGTAGCTAGAAAATCAATAATAGCAAATTCTAAAATAAAAAAGGGTGAAATCTTTACAGAGCAAAATTTAACAGCTAAAAGACCTGGAAATGGAATAAGTCCAATGAATTGGTATGATATTTTAGGTAAAGAAGCTGAAAAAGATTTTGAAGAAGATGAAGTGATAGTAGATTCAAGATTTAAAAATCAGGAGGTATAGTTGTGAAAAAAATAGCAATTATCCCTGCTAGATCAGGGTCAAAGGGATTAGTAAATAAAAATATTTTAATGTTATTAGATAAGCCTATTTTAGCATACACAATAGAAGCTGCAATACAATCAGAAAAATTTATTAAAGTAATTGTAAGTACTGATTCACTAGAATATAAAGAAATAGCAGAAAAATATGGTGCAGAAGTAGTTATGAGAGGTGAAGAGTTATCTAATGATTCTGCAACATCATATATGGTAATAAAGGATGTGTTAGAAAAAGATTTAGGAGTGGAATATGACTATTTTGTATTATTACAACCAACTTCTCCTTTTAGAAATTATCAACATATAAATGAAAGTATAGAAAAGTTTGAAAAAAATATAAGTAATTATGATTTTTTAGTATCAATGACAGAAACTTCTAAAACTTCAACTTTAATTAAGCCGATAGAAGAAGATGAAAGTTTGAAACATTATGATTTGGATTTTTCAAATTATAAGAGACAAAACTATAAAGAGTATTATCCTAATGGAGCAATATTTATTGGAAAAAATAAAGAGTATCTAGAAAGAAAACATTTTTTTGGTAAAAAATCCTTAGCTTATTTTATGAATAAAGCAGATTCTATAGATATAGATGACAGACTAGATTTTGAATTTGCTATTTTATTAATGAATATGAAGCAAAAAGAAAAGCAGTTATTAAAAAATATTGAAAATAGGATAGAGGAAAAAAAAGAAAAGTTTAACAAAGTAGAAGATATAACCCTAATAGGACATTCTATTTTTGACAATTGGGGTATAGAGATGTTCCAAGGGTATAAAGTAAATAATTTAGGGATAAGAGGAATAAATACTATCCAATATAATAATATGATTTTTGAAAAAGAATTGATAAAAAATATAGGAAAATATGTATTTTTAATGGCAGGCACTAATGATATAGTAATTAATAATTGGAAAAAGGAAGATACGTTACTCTGGATAAATGAAAGCATAAGATACATAGAAGAAATGAATCGAAATACTAAAATATTTTTTTTAGAAGTTCCTAAAGTTATTTCAAGAGCAGATAGAAATAATAAAATTATAGAAGAATTAAATACTTATTTAAAAGATAATTTAGAGAGTAGAATAGAATATATCTCTTTAGAAAAATTAGAAGATAAATTCGGTAATTTAAAATTAGAATATACTTATGATGGATTACATTTTAATGAAAAAGGATATCAAAAATTACTTGAAATATTACAAGAGGAAATTAAATTATGAAAAAATTATTGTATGTAACAGGCTCAAGAGCTGAATATGGAATAATGAAAAGATTATTATTAAAATTGAATCAAGATAGTGAAATTGATTTGAAAATAGTGGCTACTGCTATGCAAGTGGATGAAAGATATGGAATGACATATAAGGTAATAGAGGAAGATGGATTGAATATAGATAAATTAATAAATATTCAATTAGATAACAGCAATAATGAGAAAGTTATTCATTCAATGGCTATATGTTTGGATAAATTTGGAAAATATTTATATAATAATGAATTTGATGCAATAATTTTACTTGGAGATAGATATGAGATTTTATCTGTAGCTATAGCAGCAGCTATACAAAATATTCCAATTATTCATTTACATGGAGGAGAAATAACTTTAGGAAATTATGATGAATTTATTAGACATAGTATAACTAAGATGAGTAAATTACATCTAGTTTCAACAGCTGAATATAGAAAAAGGGTTATTCAATTGGGAGAAAATCCAAATTCAGTGCATAATATTGGGTCTTTAGGTGCAGAGAATAGTTTGACATTACCACTACTTTCTTATGAAAATTTATTAGATAGATTTCAATTAGAAAATAGAGAGTATTTTGTGGTACTTTTCCATCCAGAAACTCTTACAGAAAATAGTATTGAAAATCAAATGGTAAATTTATTAGAAGCAATAGATATTTACAAAAAGAATTATAATTTTATATTTATTGGTTCTAACTCTGATACTGGTTCAAATATAATTTATAATATGTTAAACAACTATACTAATAAAAATAATTTTAAATTTTTAACATCTGTAAAATCAGAAGAATATTTATCATTAGTTAAGTATTCTAAAGGATTAATAGGAAATTCATCTTCTGGATTAATAGAAGTTCCAAGTCTAAATGTGCCAACTATAAATATTGGAGATAGACAAAAAGGAAGAGTAAGAGGAAAATCTGTTATTGATGTAAGAGCAAATAAGGGAGAAATAGATAAAGCAATAAAAACAATTTTAACAAAGGAATATAGAAGTAAGTTAAAAGATATGAGAAATCCTTATTACCAAGAAAAGAGTTTAGAGAAGGCTTATCAAATTATAAAAGAGTTTTTAAATTCTCAAAATATAAAAAAACTAAAAGAATTTTATGATTTATAATATGATCGAAGTGGAGGTACAATAATTTATGAAAGTAACAAAAGCAGTCATACCAGCAGCAGGACTTGGTACTAGAGTAT
>OGZD01001745.1_pt1 | contig 15590 bp, 7 predicted proteins | sample 1576701 | NCBI WGS metagenome assembly OGZD01 (sample SAMEA3541487, study PRJEB24748) | human gut metagenome | biome: human gut; feature: human-associated habitat; material: faeces | place: China | collected 2012
CTTTTGGATGCGGGAAATGTGAAATATGTCCTGGCTAATGGAACGGGGCCCGTTTCAAACAATTTCAGCCGTAATTTCCGTCATTTTCTTTGGATGGATGATGTGATTTACATGATTGATGATTTAAAGACGCATAAGGTCGGTCGTTTTGAATGGCTGTGGCATACCAACGGGACTTATAAAAAGTCGGGAGTTGACGTGAATGTGACGAATGGTAATTCTTCCGTTGTGATTCGTCCTCTTTATCCCCGTTTGCTTGCTAAGTCCGATTTTGTGCACGATTATCCGGAAGATTTGTATTGGGAAGAAATACAGGCTCCAACTGAAGATCTGAAAGGTACCGAAACTTATTATTCATTCCATTTGCCCGCAGAAGTGAACCGTGTAAAAGGGCTGACAGCTATTATTTTGAAGGATACTCCTGATGAAAAAGATCTGCCGCAAATGGAACGGCGGGAAGGGCAGGACTGGATTGGTCTTCGTATCCGCCACAAAGGTAAAGTGACCGATCTTTATATTAATCAATTAGCAGACGGCAGGCTGATGCACAGCAACTCATGGATTATGCCGGACGGCTGGATGACAGATGCCTATATGTTTGCAGTCTCTTATCCTGAAGGAACGGAAGCTAAAGACGCCACAGATTTCTTTATCTGCTATGGAAGTGCATTAAGACGTGATAAGGAAACCTATTTTTCTTCTTTGGCCAAGTTGTTTGTCATTCAAAAGGAAGAAGATAAGAAACTCAATCTTTGGATAGATGGGCAACCGAAGATCCATGCTAGTTTCAGGAGTAAGAAGAAGCCAATAAGAGTAGAGGTTAATAATAAGAGAATTCCTGTTGTTTATAAACAATCCCAATTGAGTATAAAGCTGGTAGATTAACACTCATTTTTAATGAGGAATGTGTTTTGTTTTTGTATAAACCTACATAAAATTAGGGATATTTTATGTAGGTTTGCATTGTTTTATCAAATATGAATCCTATGAATAATCTGATACGACATATAACAAGCCTTATATTTATTTCTTTTTTTCTGTCTGCCTATCCGATTTCTTATTCCTTTCGCGGTCTGTCAGAAACAAATGGATTATCTGATTTAACGGTCAGTGCCTTGTATAAAGACTCCGTAGGTTATCTTTGGATTGGAACAGCTACGTCAGTTGAATGTTTTGATGGCTTCCGTTTCAAGCATTATCCGATATTCGGAGATGATGAGAAACTGAAATGGGTGAATGTGATTGCGGAAACGCAAGGCAATCAGATTTTGGTGGGAAACGATATGGGCCTTTGGCGGATAAATAAAGAATCCGGTAAATTAGAACCGTTTGTTGCTGAAGTGATAAAATTCGGAGTTCGTTCTTTATTGACCGATGCGCAGGAAACCTTATATATTGGCAGCGAAAAAGGATTGTTTGTCTGCAAAAATAATGAAATGAAGCAGATTACTATCAATGCGGATATGTGGTCATCGGATAATTTCATAGTCGATTTGAATATGGGAGAAAAGGATACATTATGGATTCTGACTCGCTCCAAACTATATTCAATGAATCTGTCTACCCGAAAAATAACTTTATGTCCATACGGTGACAATGATAGACAGGATTATACTTATCGGAAAATGGCACGAATTGGTTCCAGGCTCTATTTAGGAACAATGGAACATGGAGTGGTTGTTTTCGATATATCGACAGGGAAGTTCAGGGATAATTGGATTGATTTGGGATGCAATGTAATTTCCTCTTTGTCGGGTGACGGAAAAGATATACTTTATGTTGGAACAGACGGAAATGGAGTACATTTTGTATCTGTCACGGAAAATAAGGTTATGAAATCTTTCTGCTATGAACCCGGTACTAATGGCGGAATCCGCTCTAACTCAGTCTATTCATTGCTGGTGGACAGAGAAGGATTGATATGGGTTGGATTCTATCAGTTGGGACTTGATTATACACTGTATCAGAGCGGGCTTTTCTCTACCTATTCTTATTCTCCTTATTTTGACTCAAAAGACATACCGGTACGGGCCATAGCTATCAATGAGAATGAAAGATTGATAGGTTCCCGCAATGGTTTGTTCTATGTTGATGAGAAGAATCGGCGTTTTAGGAGTTTCAAGTCACCTCAATTACGCTCTAATATGATAATGTGTATTTACCCGTTTCAGGGAAAGTATTATATCGGTACGTATGGTGGTGGCATGTATATACTGGATTCTTCTACATTAACTATCCATGATTTTGAACCTTCGGAGACTCCTTTTGTGAAAGGGCATGTTTTCTGCATCAAGTCGGACAATGACGGTTGTCTGTGGATTGCCACTTCAATGGGCTTGTATCAGTATAAAGATGGCGAACAACTCAATCACTATACCAGTTCGAACTCCAAACTCCCGGAAGGGAATGTGCTTGATATATGCTTTGATTCTACAGGAAAGGGCTGGATTTGTACGGCTACCGGTTTATGTATTTGGGATCCTTCCACTCGTAGTATCAAATCAGATGTATTCCCCGAAGGCTTTATACATAAAGAGAAAATCAGGACAGTATATGAAGATTCTTCCCACGAGCTCTATTTCCTTCCAGATAAAGGCCCTATTTTTATTTCCGATTTGTCAATGACTCATTTCCGAAGATTCCAGCCGGGTACTCTTTTGGAAGGGAAAGATGCCATGTTTATGATCGAAGACCGTGAAGGGTGGCTGTGGATTGGTACGAATCAGGGCTTGTACCGTTATGATAAAAAAAATACAATTGTTCCTTATACTTTTGTGGATGGATTACCGAGTTCTGTTTTTATTACCTGTTGCCCTGTTATAGATGCTTCGGGAACAATTTGGTTTGGTAATTCCAAAGGATTGATTTATTTGACCAGGGATTTACGTGATATAAATGAAGAAAATAGTTATCCCCTGGCTATCACAGATGTATATGTGAATGGTAAAGAACCTTATCATCCTGCTATACAGAGAGAACAGCATCTCTATAAAGTCTCTTTGGAACCGTCGCACAAGAATCTGACTATCTGTTTCTCCGGATTTACCTATTCCGACCCTGTATATATGTCTTATGAATATAAAATGGAAGGGATGGATGATGATTGGCAGTTGTTGGGTGGTAAATCCGAACTGACCTATTATGACTTGTCTTCCGGGAAATATCAATTCAAAATCCGTCGGATTGGTGAGCCCGGTTCGGAAATCTGTTTATCAGTGACTATTGCTTCCTCTTTTAACGCGACCTTATGGGGAACAATTCTATTATTGATTGCAATAATATGCTTAAGCTATGCTTATTACCGGAGAAAAAAGAACTCTCCGGCTCTTGCAGCGGACGCCATAGAAACCGGAAAACCAGTAGTTGAAGAAAAATACAGAAAGAGCAATGTGAGTATGGAAGAATGTCATCGGCTGGCAGACGAACTGGATATGTTGATGCAGGAAAAAAGACTGTATGTTAACCCTGATTTAAAGATTGCGGATTTGGCGTCAGTGCTGAACGTCTCTCCATATACATTGTCCTACGTGTTTAATCAGTTCTTGAACAAGAATTATTATGATTATCTGAATGATTACCGCATAGCTGAGTTTAAACGATTGCTTAATGAGGATGAATATTCAAAATATACCTTAAGTGCTTTAGCTGAACTGTGTGGTTTTAGTTCTCGCACTTCCTTTTTCCGCTATTTTAAAAAGACAACTGGAATAACCCCGAACGAATACGTCCAAAGTATAGGACGAACTAATGAAGATTGATTGTCGGAGTCTCATATAATAATTTGAGACTCCAGCTTGTGATTGTATAATTGATTGATTACCAGTAGGTATTACGACTTCTGTTTTCCTTCCAATAGGATGAAATCTATCCGCCCTTTTTTATTGTTTCTTTTCCGTATTTACCATTTATATTTGCCAGCGTAATGATAAACAAAAATCTAAGCAATGGAAAATATAAACATGAAATCCACTCAACTGGTTGCTGACTCTTATAAGAGTTATCATCATTCCGTTTATCTTTATATCTATTATAAAATAGGTAAGGACGAAGAAGCAAAAGACCTGTCACAAGATGTCTTTTTGCGTTTGATGGACTATAAGCAGATATTGCGTCCGGAAACAGTGAAACATTTTATATTCGCGATTTGCCGGAATCTGGTAACGGACTATTTGCGTCGTTTTTACAAAGCTCAAGAAGTAACTTCCTATCTTTTCGACCGGGTTCCTACTTGTACCAATGAAGTGGAGAGTCAGATTATTGCCAATAATCTATTGACATGCGAATGGGAGAGAGCCAATCAGCTTCCTGAACAACGTCGGAAGATTTATATCATGAGTCGTTTCGAAAATAAATCCTCGGCTGATATTGCCGCCCAACTGGGAATTTCTTCCCGTACGGTGGAAAACCACTTGTTTATCAGTCGGAAAGAAATCCGTGAGTATATCCAAAAGTGTATCTAATATTAGAATAAATAGTATAAATGTTAGTTTTAAATTTTATGTATATGAAAAAAAATCTCTTCAGATTCTCATCGAGAAGATTTCTATTCTCTACGGTGATGGCCTCTGCCCTTGTAACAGGTGCTCCGCAGGCGGTATTTGCCTATGTGGGAGAAGTGCAGGCTGTTTCGCAGACTGGGGCAATCAAAGGTAAAATCGTGGATTCCTATGGCGAACCTGTTATTGGTGCCAATGTCAAAGTGAAAGGCACTACCAATGGTACGATAACGGATATGGATGGAAACTTTACTTTGAATAATGTATCAGGTGGTACGTTGGTGATTTCTTTTATTGGTTATAAGACGTTGGAAGTTTCTGTAAAAGGGACGAATCTGGCTAAAATTATCATGCACGAAGATACAGAGGTGCTGGATGAAGTTGTTGTGGTAGGTTATGGTACTCAGAAAAAAGAATCGTTGACAGGCTCGGTAACAGTGGTCGACCAAAAACTTTTTAAGGACAAAGGTACAGTGGCCAATCCGCTCTCGGCTATGCAAGGTCAGGTTCCGGGCTTACGCATCACCCGCTCGTCGGCTGCTCCCGGCGAAGAAGGATGGGGTGTCTCAATCCGTGGCTCTGTCTCAAAGAACAAGGTAGAACCTCTTTTGATTATTGACGGTGTACCAGCCAGTGGTGTGAGCGAGATGGCTCAACTCAATGCGGACGACATCGAAACCATTAACTTCCTGAAAGATGCTTCGGCTGCTATTTATGGCGCAAAAGCAGCGGGTGGTGTGATTTTGGTAACTACCAAACGTCCCGATGCCGGCAAAACCAGAGTGGAATATAGCGGTTCGGTTACACGTAAGATTGTAGGTTTGCAACCCCGCATGATGAGCATGGACGAATGGACGGACGGTGTGCTTCAAGCCCGTTTGAATGATGGCTATGGAGAAGACGACAACTGGGTGCGCTATGCCCGTTTGGCTAAAGCGATGAAGGGGAGTTGGATTAATCTGCATGGTGGAAACAATCCCGATGAAGATCCCATTCCGGGAGGATTCCGTGGTGTGGCCGACTTTGTGTTTCACGATATGAACTGGACTGATGTGCTGTGGGGAAATGCCACTTCTACCCAGCATAACCTCAGCGTAAGCGGAGGTTCGGAAAAATCGACCTACCGACTTTCGTTGGGGTATTTGAACGACCAAGGGACGCTGCAATGGGGGAACAACTCGAACGAACGCTATAACGTACGTTTATTCAACAGTTTCAAGATAAACAACCGTATCAGCCTGGAAACCAACATGTCAGCCAGTCGTCAGCATCAGGTGGCTCCTACACAGATTGGTAGTATATTAGGTAGTAGCATACCGCAGCCAGGGCTATCGGTTTCGACTATTGATGGCAAACCGTATGCGTGGGGAGGCATTCATACCCCCAACTGGTCGGCCGAATTGGGTGGTGACAATAAACTTGTGGTGACCACTATGAATGTGAACGAAATTTTGAAAGTGAACATTTTGGATGGTCTTGATTTTCAGGGCACTTTGGGTTACTCAACGAACAATGCGGCCCGTGACGAACAATATCTTTCGGTTGATTGGTATCAATACGACGGCACTCCGATTCTGAATGAGAACTCTCCCTATCCCGCAAAAGAAAAATCATCGTATACTAAAAGTTCTGCGCGTACCGACAATTACACGGCATCAGCTTTCCTCACTTATAAGAAATTATTTGATGAGGTTCACGACATATCACTTATGGGAGGTGTGCAATACGATTATGCCGCTTACGATTATAGCGGCACCAAAGCAATGGACGTGGAAGCGGCAATCGAATCGCTTAACGGTAAAGGACAAATCTACATAGACAAAGTAGACCGTTGGGAGGAAGCCATTCTCTCTTATTTCGGTCGCTTGAATTATAACTACAAGTCGAGATATATGGTTGAAGTGAATGCTCGCTACGACGGTTCTTCGAAATTTTTGCCCAAGAACCGCTGGAACTTCTTTTGGGGCGCATCAGCTGGATGGCGTATCACTGAAGAGAAATTCATGGAGAACTTGCGTGACTATGTGAATGAACTGAAATTACGTGCCTCATATGGTGAGGTAGGTAACCAAAATGGTATCGGACGCTATGACGGCATCCAACTTTACAACTACAAATCGAACAGCGGCGCTTTGTTGGGCAACTCGAAAGGAACCTATGTGGAATCTGCCGGATTGGTGAGCACCATGCGTACTTGGGAACGTATCTACAACTATAACTTGGGGATTGACTTCGGATTCCTCAACAATCGCCTTACGGGTACGTTCGAGGTCTTTAAAAAGAAAAACGACAATATGCTGGTTTCGCGTCTGCACCCCGGTGTATTGGGTGGAACTGCTCCCAGTACTAATAGCGGTAAGTTTGAAGCCAATGGTTACGATGCCAGCTTGACTTGGCGTGACAAGATAGGCGGTTTCAACTACCACGTTGGCGGTACGTTAACCTATATGACCAACAAACTAGTCGATGGAGGTAACATCGTGGTGAGCGCAGGTTATAACGAAGCTGTGAATGGCTACCCACTCAACTCGGTATTTGGTTACCGCTATGTGGGCAAGGTACAAAACCAAGACCAACTGGACTATTACGTGGACAAATATGTGGGCAGCAACTCTATTGCCCTACCTGCCAACTTGCGTTTGGGCGACCACATGTATGAAGATGTGAACAAAGATGGTAAACTGACACAAGACGACCTTGTATTTCTTGGTTCCGACGACCCAAAATATTCGTTCTCGTTTAATTTCGGATGCGAGTGGAAAGGATTCGATTTCAATACCGTGTTCCAAGGTGTGGGCAAGCGTACCATCTATCGTGAAATTGACTCTTGGAAAGTGCCTTTCAAAGCTATTTGGCTGAACACTACCAACCAGTCGGTAGGTAATGTATGGAGTCCTGAAACTCCCAATAACCATTTCCCTACTTATTCAAACAGTAATGACATCAATAACTACAACTACATTCCCTCTACCTGGTCGGCCGATAACGGAGCTTACCTGCGTCTCAAAGAGATTGTACTAGGTTACACATTGCCAAAGGCATGGATGAATAAGAGCGGTTTCATCAGCAACCTGCGTATTTATGTATCGGGCGCCGACTTGTGGGAAAAATCGTATATCACCGATGGTTGGGATCCCGAAGCCACCCGCAAAGTGGAAAACAAGCAACGCTATCCGTTTAACCGCACCGTGACTTTCGGTGTGAATGCCATATTCTAATTTTTATTCTTAATATTGAAGATAACAATGAAAAAAATAGCATATATTTTAGGAATCATTTGCGCCATGACCATGCAGTCGTGTTTGGACCTTGAACCCAAGACGCAATTGGCGGATACCAACTATTGGAAGTCGCCCGAACACTTCAAACTTTTTGCCACCCAGTTCTACAGCTGGTCGGCCGACTTTCGATGGCTCGACGACAGTCAGCACGCTGATATTCGCTCGGACTTGTTTGCTGGTAGCACGGTGAACATCTATAGCAACGGAACAAACAGTATTCCGTCATCCGACAAACATTATACCGACAATTACAATCGTATTCGTCAAACCAATACTTTATTGCAACAAGCCGATACGTATGAACAACAAGCTGACATCGCCATTTCGGTGGGGGAAGCCCGTTTCTTCCGTGCTTATTGTTACTTTGAGTTGTTGCAGGCTTATGGTGATCTTATCATTACCCGCACACCGCTCGACATCGACTCGCCTGAGATGCAGAAGGCCCGTAATCCGCGTACCGAGGTAGCTGACTTCATCATTGACGACTTGAAAGAAGCCGCTAAACTATTACCCGTCGATAAGGCTATCAGCAGCAGCGATGAAGGTCGTCTCTCCAGCGAAGCCGCTTTGGCATTTCTTTCGCGTGTAGCCCTCTATGAAGGTACATGGGAGAAATTCCATAATGGCGGTCAAAATACCGAACGTACAAAAGATTTGCTCAATACCGCAGCACAGGCGGCTCATGATGTGATGGCGGGCGGAGCATTCGAACTTTTTGCTCCTCAAGAATTGGGTACGGAGGCCTACAAGTATCTCTTTATCTTGGAGAATGAAAAGTCGAACCCTGCCAGTATCAATAAAACAGGTAATAAAGAGTATATCTTTACCCGCCGTCACGACCCTGTTATCAATTCTATCGGGTTCAACATAACCCAAGGGCGTTTGGGTAATGCCTTGTATGTTACTCGTAAAATGGCTAATATGTATCTGCAAAGCAATGGGTTGCCCATCAATCCCCAAACGTGGAATTACACGAAAGTGGATGATGAATATAAAAATCGCGACAACCGCATGAACAATCAGCTTATGGTGCCCGGACAAACTTACTGGGGTACAAACGGCGGACGCATTGATTGGAGCGGCAATGCAGCCGAAATAGCCAATGCCTCGCATAGGAACTTCATACCTCAAACGGGTACAGGCTACTTTCCCCACAAGTGGTGTAGCGAACGCGACGGAGTGCCTACCGGTATGGAAGCTTACGATTTCCCTATCATCCGCTATGCCGAGGTACTGCTGAACTATGCCGAAGCCGTGTTTGAACGCGATGGACAAATATCGGATGAAGACTTAGCCATCAGTTTGAACCTGACACGCAAACGCATCAACCCCGAAATGCCTGACTTGACTAACGACTTTGTTACGGCAAATAATTTGGATATGCGCACAGAGATTCGTCGTGAGCGTACCATCGAATTTTTCGATGAGAATTTCCGCATTGATGATCTGAAGCGTTGGAAAACGGCCGAAGACGAAATGCCGATGAACCTCACCGGTGTGAAGTGGAAAGGTACCGATTTTGAAAACAGATGGCCTGATGCTTCCTTTAAGGAGAAAGATGGTGAAGGTTGTATTATCCACGAGAAGGGACGCAACTGGCATGAAAAGCATTACTTATTGCCGCTGCCCACCGACCAGCTCAAACTGAACTCCAACTTGAAACAAAATCCGGGTTGGAACCAATAATCCATTCATTATTCATTTATAAAGTAATCGAATTATGACATACAAAAATATACTTCAAAAGGGTGCGTTTGCAGCACTGATTACAGCTGGCTTAATGATGACCGTTTCGTGCAACGATGACGATGTATCCCCTGTTTTAGAAGAGAGAGTGCTCGTTAAGGAAATCAACCTTGAAGTGACCTCCGAACTGCCTCTGCTGATAGGCACTGACACTTTGATAAAATATACTGTAGGTCCTGATGAGGCTTTCAACAAAGAGGTGGTATGGAAATCGACTGTGCCCGATGTGGCTACCGTAGATGCCGAAGGACGCATCACGGCAGTGAAGGCCGGTAGTACGGTAATTTCGGCCAAGCCGGCTGTGGGTTATTCTGCCACTTCGACCATTAATGTGAAGGTAGTAAACGAAATTATTCACATCACTGATATCAATCTCACTAATGAAGACCTCGAAGTGTTTGTAACCTCGACTTTGCCCCTCACTTGGCAGACTACTCCGGCCGACCCCACTTACCCCGGGTTGATTTGGAAAAGCCTAACTCCCGATAAAGCCACCGTCAATGAAAAAGGCGAGGTGAAGGGCATAGCCGAAGGAAAGGCACGCATCCAAGTTACCGCTACCGACGACAAACATTTCACGAAAGAGTTTGAAATTAAGGTGAAGCCCATTATCTATATCGAAAGTATGGAATTTGTGAAAGAAGCAGACAAACTAGCTTTGGGCGAAACCTACACTCCACAGATGAATGTAACGCCGATAGATGCTACGCTTTCGTACATCGCATGGGAAAGCAGTAAGCCGGATGTTGTAGAGATTGACGAAAAAGGCCGGTTCGTGGCGAAGGCTTATGGCAATGCAGTAATTACCGCTTTGGCCGACTATGGTGATGGTAAACCTGTCAAAGCTACGATGAGTGTCAACGTGAGCGAAGGTTTAATGAACGACCAGTTTACTGTCGAGAATATCTGGCAGCCATTCGGAAACTTTACTCACCGGGAGTTTGAATGGATGGAGAATGACGGAGTACTTCGTATTTTCCCCGGTGAAGATAAGACTTACAAAGCTGTCCGCATTTGTCGCAACGGCGGTTTTGGGTTCAACGTAACCAACTATCCCATCTTGGCCTTTAAAATGAAATTTCCCGAAAATGTGTTCGAAGCATCAACGAGTATAGAGTGGTATCTAGACATTTGGGGCGGAAGCGGTATTACCGTAGCCGGTAAATATGGCGAAGATACCGATAAAGGAAAAAATGCCATGACTGTGGTAGATTGCGGTGAATACAAAGTATTCTACGCCGACTTCACGAAGAAATTCCTTGGCAAAAACCAACAGTATATGCCTACCTCATTGACGAAGTACGACACGGTGGAACTTCAATTTTGGAAAATATGGTATGAAACCAATGAAACAGGTAGCATTTATGTGGATTGGATAAAGACTTTCGAATCGGAACAAGAACTGAAAGATTTGATAAAGAACGAAAGTGGTAAACAATAGCATCTACTTTCTCTGGAAACTGATTGAATAACAAAATGAAAATTGAATGTATGAAAAATCTGATTTATACCTTCGTGAGCAGCATAACGTTTGTGTTGCTGATCGGCTGTAGTGCTGAGTTTGAGAATGGAACTCCCGAACCATGGCAACGCGAAATCAACCCCAATGAAAATTATGAGTACATCATCAAGCATCCTTGTCTGGTGAACACCGAAGCTGACTTTGAACGCGCACGCCGCAAAGTGAACGAACGTGCCGAACCTTGGATTAGCGGTTGGGAAAAATTGTGCGAAAGCCGATTTGCCCAACTGAGCTACAACGCAAACCCGCAAGAAGAAATTGTACGTCACTCGCAAGGTGGCAACTTCAATACGGCCGCTTTCGATGCCGGTGCCGCTTATCAGTTGGCTGTACGCTGGAAAATTTCGGGAGATGAAGATTATGCCAAGGCAGCTGTTAAAATTCTGAACGGATGGGCTAAGACTTGTAAGGGGGTGAATTATAAAACATGGCCCGACGACAGCCATCGTCTGCTTGCCGCCGGATTTATCGGATACCAGTTTGCTGCTCCCGCTGAATTGATGCGGGATTACGAAGGCTGGAAAACCGAAGATTTTGAAGTCTTCAAGAAATGGATAGATAAAACTTTCTATCCTATCTGTGATGATTTTTTGGATAACCACTTTAATTCTTCAGCCATTTCGGGCTGGATGAGTTGGGATTTGCCTGCCATGCTTACCATTCTTTCTATTGGCGTGCTGAACGATGACGATGCCAAGATTAAACAAGCCTTGGAATTTTTCTATCACGGAAAAGGTATGGGCTGTATCGAATGGTCGGTGAAAGGCATGCACGAGGATCCTGCGGGAAAAGTGAAAGGCAGACATTTGGCACAGAGCCAGGAGATGGGACGCGACCAGGGGCACGCTACTCTCAACGTAGGCTTGCACGCTTACTTCTGCCGTACAGCCTATAACATGGGCATCGACCTTTTTGCCTACAACGACAACATCATTCTTGACCTCTGCGAATATACGGCTAAGTATAACTTAACTTCGGCCGAAGATGTGGAAATGCCTTTCGAACCTTACTATCACCCCAAATACGGTTGGCACGAGAAGGTGTCGGCCGACGGTAAAGGGCGTGCCCGTCCGGGATGGGAACTCCTTTACAACCATTATGCCAAGGTGAAAGGTATGAATGCTCCATATTCGCAAGCTTTTGCCGAAAAAGAACGCCCCGAAGGATATGGCGAGCGTGGTACTGCCGAAGCCGGTGATTTGGGGTTTGGAACATTATTGTATACTGAAGAATAACTTTTTGAGATTTTCTTACTGATTTCAAGGAGTTAAGAGGTTAGGCTTCTTAACTCCTTGACGTTACTCAATGGAAACCCTCACAACCCTTTATCTTATGATAAATAGATTATTTTCTACCTTATTATTCCTTTCCTGTCTTTTTGGTGGTTTGTCTCAAACGGCAAAGGCGCAAAACAACGAGTGGGAAAATCCCACCAAATATGAGTGGAACAAAGAGAAACCACACGCTGACTTTCGCCTTTATGAGCGGACAGATGATGCTGTGAACGATAATCCACAAAAATCGTCTTGGCAATACTCATTGAATGGTACGTGGAAATTTGTTTATGCTCCCTCTATCGCAGAAAGCATAAAAGATTTTTATTGTACAGATTTATCCGACAATGATTGGGATACAATTACTGTCCCTTCCAACTGGGAAATCCAAGGATTCGGTGAGCCGATAATTCGCAACATTCAGTATGTGTTTTCACCCAATCCACCTTATATCGACGTTGATAATCCTGTGGGGACTTACCGGCGCACATTTACGGTTCCTCAAAACTGGCAGGGGCGTGAAGTGTTGTTGCACTTCGGTTCCATCAGCGGCTACGCCCGTATCTATGTGAACGGACAGCAGGTGGGTATGACTAAAGCATCCAAGACTCCGGCAGAATTTAATGTGACAAACTATTTAAAAAAAGGAGAGAACTTACTTGCTGTACAGGTGTATCGCTGGCACGATGGCAGCTATATGGAAGACCAGGATTTTTGGCGTCTAAGCGGTATCGAACGCGATGTTTTTCTGACCGCTTATCCCCAAACGACCATTTGGGATTTCTTTTTGCATGCAGGACTGGACGATACCTACCGACACGGGCAATTTCGGGCTACTGTAGACTTGCGTTCGTTCAATGCTAATGCAACTCTACAAAAAGGGACACTTACACTCGAATTGAAGGACGCAGGGGGGAAGACTGTCTTATCTGCGCAGAAAGCATATTGTATCTCAGATATAAGTACTACACTTACTTTCGAAGGCACTGTGCGCAATGTACGGAAATGGAGCGCTGAACACCCTTCGCTTTACGACTGTATTCTGACACTTCGAGCCAATGACGACAAGCAACAGACGGTAGTGGCTCATAAAATCGGATTCCGTCGCATTGAGATTAAGAATACACGGCTACTGGTAAATGGTGTACCCACCTATATAAAAGGTGTTAACCGTCACGAACATAACGACAGCTTGGGACATACGCAGACTCGCGAAATCATAATGAATGATTTGCGACTGATTAAACAACTGAACATGAACGCTGTTCGTACCAGTCATTATCCCAATCATCCGTTATTCTATCAATTGTGTGATCAATATGGTATCTATGTAGTGGATGAGGCCAATATTGAAACTCATGGAATGGGTTCGGTTCCTTATTTTAAAGATACCATTCCGCATCCTGCTTATCGTCCCGAATGGTATGCTGCTCATGTCGACCGTATCACCCGAATGGTCGAAAGGGATAAAAATCATCCATGTATCATCGGATGGTCATTAGGAAACGAATGTGGCAATGGAATCGTGTTCCACGATGAGTATAAACGTTTGAAGAAATATGACCCCGGTCGTTTTGTACAGTTCGAGCAGGCTTGGGAAGATTGGAATACAGATATTGTCTGTCCGATGTATCCCAATATGTGGAAAATAACAGAATATCGGAAGTCCGGCAAACAGCGACCGTTTATCATGTGTGAGTATGCTCACGCCCAAGGAAACAGCAATGGCAATTTTAAAGACCTTTGGGATATTATTTATGACAGCCCTAACTTGCAGGGCGGTTTTATCTGGGATTTTATGGATCAGGGATTTAAGGTAAAGACCGAACCAAGAGACGGACGTACTTATTGGACGTATAATGGTAAGATGGGGAGCTATAAATGGCTGGAAGATAAAAAAGGGGAACTAAACACGGGAACTGACGGTTTGATTTCTGCCAATGGTATTCCTAAACCACAAGCGTATGAAGTGAAGAAAGTGTATCAGTACATTCAGTTTATCGCAAAAGACTTGGGGAAAGGAATTATTTCTATTAAAAACCGTTATGACTTTACCAATCTGGATGAGTATGCTTTTATATGGGAAATATACAAAAACGGAGAAAAAATATCTACAGGGGATTTCAACGTTGATTTAATACCTCACGAAGAGAAAGAGATACGTTTATCTCTCCCCGTTATTCCAGAAGACGGAAATGAGTATTTCCTTAATCTCTATGTGTACACCCGGGTTGCTACCGATTTAGTACCTGCTGGCTATGAAGTAGCTAGAGAGCAAATGCAATTAAATAAAAGTAGTTTCTTCACATCGCTTCCGCCTTGTTCGGGAAAACTATCTTATGAAACAAAAGATAATATTTTGTCTTTTCAATCGGGGGGTGTTTCTGGTAAGATTGATTTGAAAAAGGGAATCTTGTTTGATTATATGATAAATGGCAAGCAACCTATCAGGCAATATCCCGAACCAGCCTTTTGGCGTGCTCCGATAGATAATGATTTTGGGAATAAAATGCCCGTTTTGGCAGGTGTCTGGCGGACGGCCCATGTCAACCGCTATGTGAAGAAAGTGACAATAGGGGAGAATAATGAAAAAGGGTTATCCGTAAGGGTTGATTGGGTCTTAAGCGATATTCAAGTGCCTTATACGATGGAATATTTGGTACGGGATAACGGAACTGTCATTGTGACGGGCAGTATCGACCTGACAGGAACGAAACTTCCCGAACTTCCCCGTTTTGGTATGCGTATGGAATTGCATCAACCTTATGAAAACTTGACCTATTATGGTAGAGGGCCTTTTGAAAACTATATCGACCGTTATTCGGGGGCCTTCATCGGACGATATGAGGATAAGGTTGAAAATCAGTTCTATTGGTATACACGTCCGCAGGAAACAGGAAATAAAACAGATGTTCGTTGGCTGTCCTTATTGGATAGCGAAGGGCAAGGAGTGAGAATTACAGGCTTGCAACCTATCTCATTTTCCGCATTGCATTTCTCACCGGAAGATCTTGACCCCGGTCTGACTCGTAAATTACAGCATACTATCGACATTGTTCCGCAAAAGAATATCTTTCTGCACGTTGACTTGAAGCAACGTGGATTAGGCGGCGATAATAGTTGGGGAATGTATCCGCACAATGAATATCGCTTGCTTGACAAGAAATATACTTATAGCTATATGATTGAATTGGTAAAAAAGAATTCAGATTAAGGCTATTATTTGAATCAGTGGCAGATAAAATCTTCAATAGCATTGAGTAAATAAATT
>OGZD01001755.1_pt1 | contig 15544 bp, 10 predicted proteins | sample 1576701 | NCBI WGS metagenome assembly OGZD01 (sample SAMEA3541487, study PRJEB24748) | human gut metagenome | biome: human gut; feature: human-associated habitat; material: faeces | place: China | collected 2012
TGCGTATCCAAAACGATCCATTAAGAATACAACATCCATCTCCTCGATCTTCTTCTCCTCAACGACCGCTTCCTCTAAGTTATCGATCACCGTTTTTCTCGGTTTTGCGTACTCTTTCTTAAAACTCTCCAATTCTTTGATGATGACTTTCGCCATAGCCGCGCGGCTTCCCAAAATATCCTCATATTTTGCGATATTTTTCAAGGTCTCATCATGATCTTTTAAGAGTGCTTCGAGTTCGAGTCCGATTAATTTCTGCAGACGCATCTCAAGAATCGCCGTAGTCTGTCTCTCCGTAAAACGAAGTTTTGCAGCGTCTCGTTTTGACTGTTCCGATTTAAAATTGTTGTTATCTGTGATACCGTCGGTTAAGCAGGCTCTCGCATCCTTCACATTTTTACTTCCGCGCAGGATCTCAATGATCAGGTCAATGACATCCGTTGCCTTGATCAGACCTTCCTGAATTTCCTTTTTGTCGCGCTCTTTTGCAAGAAGTGTCTGATATTTGCGTGTTGCAAGCTCATACTGGAAATTCACATGATGGCGGATGATCGGCACGATTCCCATAGTTTCCGGTTTTCCGTCCGCTACCGCTAACATGTTAACGCCAAAGGTATCTTCCAGTTTTGTTTTCTTGTAGAGAAGATTTTTTAAATTTTCGACATCTGCACCCTTTTTCAGCTCCAGAACGATGCGTATTCCCTCTTTTGAGGACTGGTTTGTGATATCAACGATATCGGAAGTTTTCTTTGTCTCAACAAGGCTGTAGATATCGTTTAAGAATTTTCCGATATTGGCACCGATCATGGTGTACGGGATCTCTGTGATCACAAGACGGTCTTTTCCGCCTTTTCCCTTTTCAACTTCAACTTTACCGCGGATCTTGATTTTTCCCATACCGGTTGAATAAACGGCTAACAGTTCATCCTTATTTGCAACGATACCACCAGTCGGAAAATCAGGTCCCGGAATATACTGCATCATCTGCTCGGTATTGATGTCTGGGTCTTTCATATATGCGATCACACCGTCAATGACCTCGCCAAAATTGTGCGGCGGGATACTGGTCGTCATACCGACGGCGATTCCCTCTGCACCGTTTAAAAGCAGGTTTGGAACTTTGACAGGGAGCACCTCCGGCTCTTTTTCCGTCTCATCAAAGTTCGGGACAAAGTTTACGACATCTTTATCTAAGTCCGCCAAATAGGCTTCCTGTGTAATCTTCTGTAAACGCGCCTCAGTATAACGCATTGCTGCGGCGCCATCTCCCTCGATGGAACCAAAATTACCGTGTCCATCCACAAGCGGCAGTCCTTTTTTGAAATCCTGCGCCATCACGACGAGCGCATCATAGATAGAACTGTCACCGTGCGGATGATATTTACCCATCGTATCACCGACAATACGCGCACATTTACGGTACGGCTTGTCATAGCGGATGCCAAGTTCATACATATCATAAAGCGTTCTTCGCTGCACCGGTTTTAAACCGTCCCTCACGTCCGGAAGTGCACGCGCGATGATAACGCTCATGGCATAATCAATATAAGATTTCTGCATCAGTTCCGAATACTCGGTGCGGATAATCTGTTCTTCCTGATTCATATCATACTCCATTTCTGTCCATTTTTCAGGGCATCACAAGTCAGCTGGCACTGCTCACTTCCCGCCCACATGTTACTGTCTGCTCCCTGCCAGTCGTTCCAGTAACACCCACATCTCTATCAGATATCAAGTGCTGCGTCTTTTGCATGTTCATAAATAAACATCTTGCGCGGCGGCACATCATTTCCCATCAAAAGTTCCGTGATATCGGACGCCATACGTCCATCTTCGATCTCGATGCGTTTTAAGATCCTCGTTTCCGGGTTCAAGGTCGTCTCCCAGAGCTGTTCCGCATCCATCTCACCGAGACCTTTGTAGCGCTGCAGCGTAAAGTCCCCGGCGTGGCTCTTCTTATATTCTTCTAGCGCCTTGTCATCGTAGAGATACCGCTCTTCTCCGCGTTTCGGAACTACCTTATAGAGCGGCGGCATCGCGATGTAAACATGTCCGTCGTAGATCAGTTCCGGCATGAAGCGATAGAGAAATGTTAACAGCAATGTGTCGATATGGCTTCCGTCCACATCGGCATCGGTCATCAGGACGATCTTATCGTATTTCAATTTCGTGATATCAAAGTCATTTCCATATCCCTCAGAGAATCCACAGCCGAAGGCATTGATCATAGTCTTGATTTCAGCGTTTGCCAGGACCTTATCCATAGACGCTTTCTCCACGTTTAAGATCTTTCCGCGGATCGGCAGGATCGCCTGGAACTGTCGGTTCCTTCCCATTTTTGCAGAGCCGCCGGCAGAATCTCCCTCGACGATGAAGATCTCACACTTTGACGGGTCACGACTCTCACAGTTTGCAAGCTTTCCGTTGCTGTCGAAGGAGAACTTCGACTTGGAGAGCATATTTGTCTTCGCCTTCTCCTCCGCCTTGCGGATCTTTGCGGATTTCTCCGCACAGGCGATGATTGCCTTTAAGGTGTCGAGATTTCGGTCGAAAAACCTTTCCAGCTCGTCTCCAGTCATGGTGAACACAGCCTTTGTCGCATCGGCGCTGGCAAGCTTTGTCTTTGTCTGTCCCTCGAAGATCGGATCCGGGTGTTTCACCGCCACAACGGCCGTCATGCCGTTTCTTGTGTCAGCGCCGGTAAAGTTGCTGTCCTTCTCTTTTAAAATGCCGAGTTCCCTCGCGTAGGAGTTGATCAGCTGGGTGAATTTCGTCTTGAATCCCACCAGGTGGGTTCCGCCCTCCTGGGTGAAGATATTGTTGCAGAATCCGAGAATATTCTCCTCGAAGGCGTCAACGAACTGGAACGCCACCTCCACCTCGATCTGGTCCACACTGCCTTTAAAATACACCGGCTCATGAACCGGCTCTTTTCCGTTGTTTAACTCGCGGACATAGGCAATGATCCCATCCGGCTCGTGGTAGGTGATCATCTCCTCCTCACCGGCGCGTTTGTTCACATAGTGGAGCGCCAGGTTCGGGTTTAAATAGGCGGACTCATGAAGACGGCTCTTTAACCACTCCGCCTTAAATTTCGTCTTCTCGAAGATCGTCGGATCTGGCAGGAAGTTGATCTCTGTTCCTGTCTCCTTTGATTTTCCGATCACAGGAAGAAGCCCATCCTTCAGTTCGATCACCGGATGTCCCTTTTCATACTCATCATAATATACTTTTCCATCCCTGGAAATTTTTACCTTCATCCGGTCAGACAAGGCGTTTACGACGGAAGAACCGACGCCATGAAGTCCGCCGCTGGTCTTATAGGAATTATTATCGAATTTTCCGCCTGCATGAAGCGTGGAGAGAACCACACGTTCCGCGGACACGCCTTTTTTGTGCATCTCCACCGGGATTCCCCGTCCGTTATCCTTTACGGTACAGGACCCATCCGCCTCCAGCGTTACCGTGATCTCCGTACAGAATCCAGCCAGGTGCTCGTCCACCGCGTTGTCGACGATTTCATATATCAAATGGTTTAAGCCCTTTGTTCCAACGCCACCGATGTACATTCCGGGACGCTTGCGGACTGCCTCCAGTCCTTCCAGTACGGTAATACTGTCAGCATTATACTGTGCTTTCGCCATGTAAAGACCTCCAATACAAGTCATAAACTACGGCAGGAAAGCTTCCCCGCCGCAGCTTTGTTTTATTTTTCATACTGCTGCGTATATGCCGCAGCCACGTTTCTCAGTCAAGCTTTTCCTATTATACACTTAAAACTTCCAGATTTGCAAGCATTTTCTATCGAACATATATTCGAAGCGTGATTTTGCATTGAAAGCAGACTGGATAGTGTCTTTCTGCCCGTCTGCTGGCAACGCAATATGGTCATCGGCAAATACGCCGGCGTCCTCTGAGTAGCGCAAAATGCATTTTTATCAGAACCTTATAAGACAGATCTATCTGAATCGTACTTTCAAAACCATCATCTTTACATATGAAATAAAGTTTTCAACTGACATGTCCAGTCAGTTGTCCCACTTTGGCAAAGAACGATCCGCAGCCCTCATCTAATACCACTTTCCCTGTTCACGATACAAAAACGCATACTTCCCACCAGACTTTATCAGTTCTTCATGCGTTCCCTGCTCGACGATCTTTCCCTTGTCAAACACAAGAATCCGATCGGCAAGTTGGGCCGAGCCAATTCGGTGGGTTACGATAAACGCCGTCTTCCCCTCCGCCATCCTTGCAAACATGCGGTACAAACGGGTTTCCTCCAGCGGGTCGATACTGGCCGTCGGCTCGTCCAGCACAATCATGTCATGCTCCTTATAGAGTCCCCTGGCAATGGCGATCCGTTGCCACTGGCCACCCGAAAGTTCGGCACCACCAAACTCCCGGCCGAGAAGCGTCCCGAATTTCTCCGGATACAGATCGGAGTTCCCGTACTCCACTCCAGCAAGAGACGCAGCCCGTTCCATCTCCTCCGCATCCCGACATTCTAGCTCCTTCAAACAAATATTGTCATCCAGTCGCATCCGGTATTTCTGGAAATTCTGGAAGACTGCAGACTGAGAGACAAAACTGTCCCGTTCCCGCAAAATCCACCCAGAGGAAGGCTCATACAGTCCCAGAACAAGCTTTACGAAGGTAGTTTTTCCAGCTCCGTTTTCACCAACGACCGCAACCGTCTCCCCCTTCCGAATCCGAACCGATATTCTATCGAGAGACGGTCGGTCGGCATTGGGATAGGCAAAAGAAACGTCTTCCACAATGACGGCACAGCTTTCCCTGCCGCTTTCACTTTCCTCTGCAATACAGCAGCCGTCAGAAGCTCCTCTGACCTGGCCATCGTCGGCCGCAAACCCATTCTGCCGGCAAAACTCAAAATAATTCCCTACCGACGCCATGTGTCGTGAAATATTTCCGGCGCTTCTCGCCACGATGTTCTCCATGAACCGGAAAATGGAATCAATGGAAGTGAACACCGCCGCAAACGCCCCAGCCGAGATGTTCCCGGAAAGCAACGACCGCACCAGAAGAAAGAGCACTCCGAGATATCCCAGAAGAGTCAAAACACGCATCAAAAGCTCTGTTCGATACAACCTGGAATCTGTCTCCCATAGCTTCTTATCATACTTTGCAAGCACCGCCCGAAATCGTTCCATGAAAAAGCCGACAGCTCCCAGCGTCCGAGTCTCCTTCCAATACCTCTTATCAATCATGCAGTCCGAATAATGCCGGTACTCCCTCTCGAGAGCTGCCGTCTCATCGGTCAGCCGCCGATACGCCTTTCTTTTTATCACCTGGGCACACACCATAGGACTAAAGATAAACAGCAACGAAAGAACCAGGATCGGATCCAGGCGGTACAAATACACCCCCATGAACGCCACATACGGCAGATTGAACATGGCAATCGAAATCACGGCTCTGAGAAGCTGCACGGTCCCGTTGATTCCTTGCCGGGCTTTCTCAATCGTTTCCAGAGTCGTCTCCTTCTCGAACTCATACAGCGGCAACTGCGCCGTCTGTGTGTGAAACTCTCTTGTCAGCGTGTTCACTGCCCTAGGATTGAAAATATGCTGCCCAATAAAATTGCCAGCTCCATTCAGTACCTGCACATAGACCGCGGCCGCTCCTACCCACAGAGCTCCAGAATAAGCGGCCTGGAGTGAGTTTCTCTCCACAGCGCTCTGTAATCCGTCAAAAAACACCTGTCTTGCCAGTGTTTCTAACGCCCACGCCGTACCGTGTAGAACATTCACGACAAGAAACAGTAGAAACACAACAGGCATGGCTCCGGCGATCTTTAGAAATAAGTGAACTACTGCGGAGACCCCGATAAAACATTCTTTTTGTCTCTTCATCCCTGATACCAGCTCCTTTGACTGTCGTACATCTCCCTGTACAACCTGTTTTCTCTGTACAGCGTCTCATGGCTTCCTGAACCGGAAACTCTCCCGTTCTCGATCACAAAGATAACGTCTGTCTGTCTCGCGCTTGCCAGCCGATGACTGATCGTAACAGAGGTATATTTCTGGTTAATGATACGGAATTTTTCGTACAGCGCACTCTCTGCAGCAGGATCCAACGCCGCCGTCGGTTCATCTAAAATCTTCACAGGGCGGTCGCTCACAAGACACCGGGCGATTGCCACCCGTTGCCACTGCCCGCCGGACAGGTCTTCCGAGTCCCTCACGATCTTCCCCAGTTTCGTCTCCATCCCATGCTTTAAGTCAGACACGATCTCGCCTAACTCCATCATATCGACAACATCTTGAAAACGAACCAGATTGATTTCGTCTCCGCACAGTTTTTCCACATCCCCGATGGCAATATTCTCATAGAGCGAAAGTCCATATCTGGCAAAATCCTGATAGACAATAGAGAAAAAACCTGCGATCCGTCCGGGGCCCCACTCCCGAATATCCGTTCCGTTAATCAGAATTTGTCCCTCATAATCATCATATAGCCCAGCGATCAGCTTCGTAATCGTAGTCTTCCCACACCCGTTTGCGCCGACAAATGAATAGCTTTTCCCGGCTGAAATCTGAAACGAGAGATGGTCAAGCACCTTTCGCTTAGTCCCCGGATAGGCAAAAGTAACATCGCGAAACTCCAGCGAAGAGAACTCCGGCAATTCACAGCTCACGCTCTCCGCCTCCCTAAAATCCATTTTGGTAAAGGTTTCAACATCATGAAAAAACTCGTTATATTTCGCGATCTCGCTGACGCTGTGGAGCAGACTCCAGGACATGAGTTGTACCAGTGAGAATATATTCGAAACCAAAGCCATAAATATACCAATCGTAATCTCTCCTGCCACGACGCCAGGAAGCAGCGCAGTCATCACCACGATCGCGATCAACACCAAGGAGATGCTGCCAAGTTTCGCCTTCGCAAAAGATTTCAGATTCACCCTCGCGTTTACTCCGAGCCATTTCTTATAGGCACTCTCCCACTCACCATTGAAATATCCGGCCCAGCCAAACAAAGTCCTCTCTTCCGCCGCATCCCTTCCGGTTAAAAGCCTGGAAATATACTCATACCGCCGCTTTAGCCCCTGGGTCTCGCTGATTCCGGCATAACTGGCTCGCCCTCCGGCCAAAGACAGCATTACCAAAGGCACCGCACAGGCCGTCACAGCCAGAGCCGCTGCTGGCACATATCGAAACATCACCAGAAATAAACCCAGCGCTTTCCATACCAGCGCCAAAAACGCCAGCAACGCCTGAAACGCATTCAAGATACTCTCATCCGTATCAGTGGAAATCTTCGTGATCAGATCCCAACTCTCCGGATTCTCCACATATCGATATCGAAGATCAGCGACCTTCTCCACCATCTCCGTTCCGAACCTCTCTCGCACATCGATCCGTAGCCGCCCCACCAGAAGATCGAGAAGTTGGTTGGAAATCCAATCGAAGCTCACTAGTAGAGACACCGCAGTCAGCGCTCTCCCAACGTCGGCATACTCCCCGGACCGCAAAAGCCCTATCGCCGCATCAATGAAGGCCCCTGTCGCCAGTGTGAGCAGAGCTGGCGTAAGCCCTTGGAACAAATACAGTAACATCACTGCTACCGAGACACCAGCGCTGCATCGAACGCACAGTCCGACCGCACTCAAAATCGAATACCTCTTACCCCGTTTAATCATAATCACACCCCTTTATATTTTGATTACGAATAAATGTTCCAGAATCGTACACAATATTCATCAATCCATTTTTAGCAGATAACGGCAATAATTGATCCACCTTTTTGTCAAGAGCATACATTTTACAAAATGAATATATAATATCCCCGCAGTCCCACCATGCTTTTTCAGACAGTTTTTCGGAAGAAAAAAGCCTGCGGGAACGCTCCCACAGGCACATATTTTCTTAAATTTTAAACTCCTCCGAACCGAAACACAACTCCGATCACTGCGGATGCCGCAATAAACGCAACCGGATGGAGTCCTTTCGTCTTTTTGCAGACTGCCGTGAAATAATAAAGTACTGCAAGAAGAATGATACTGCGGATGCTGATCAGGTCTGTGATCTTTCCGCTTGCCGCAAAAGCGTCCTTGTGAAGAAGAACCAAGGACAGAACGGAAAGTCCTGCTGCCGCGATCAGACCTGTTGATGCCGGGCGGAGTCCGTAGAAAGCGTTCTGAACATACTTGTTTGTCTTGAACGCCTTTAAGAATCCGGCAATGATCAGGATCACGATAATGGACGGTGTGATCAGACCGAGTGTAGCAATTACTGCACCAGCAGGACCGGCTGTTGTAAATCCAACGTAAGTTGCCATGTTGACGCCCATCGGACCTGGTGTGGACTCGGAGATCGCCACCATGTCCGCAAGCTGTCCGTAGGTGAACCAGCCTGTCTTATCGGAGATATTGTAGAGGAACGGGAGTGTCGCCATCCCGCCGCCGATTGCAAAGAGACCAGCTTTAAAAAACTCAAAGAAAAGTCTGACAAAGATCATCATTTGGAAGCAGCCTCCTTATTCTTTAAGATAATTCCTGCAGCAGCCGCAAGGATAACGAACACGATCGGGGAAAACTCCGTAAGTGCGGAGCCGAGGATCACAAGCAGGCAGATCACTAATGTCGGATTATCCACAACTGCCTTTTTCCAGAGTTTGACCACCGCGTTGAAGATCAGGATACAGACGCAGACACGGATACCCGCAAAGGCGTTCTGTACGATCGCGAGATGCGCAAAGTTCTGGATAAATGCCGCGATGACCGTGATAATGATCAGGGACGGGAATACAACGCCCAGAGTCGCGACGATACCGCCAATGGAGCCGGCAAGTCCCTGTCCGACAAAGGTCGCCGTATTTACCGCGATAATGCCCGGGGTACACTGGCCGATCGCGTAATAGTCCATAAGTTCCTCTTCTGTTGCCCAGTGTCTCTTCTCAACGACCTCTCTCTGGAGGATCGGAAGCATCGCGTATCCACCGCCAAAGGTAAGACCGCCGATGCGGGCAAACGTAAGGAAGAGATCCAGTAATTGATTCATGTTTTTTCTCTCCTTTATTCCAAACTTGTGTATTATCATAGCTCAAAAACGAAAAAAAGGCAAGAAAAAGGAATCATGAATTCCCTTTTCCTGCCTTCTGTATAGATTCTTTATTCAAGATCCTTTTCCGGAACCATGCCGTTTAAAAGGTCTAAAACGGCTGTATTATCAACGACCATGATCATATCTGATCCATCAAGCTGCACATAGCGGTATGTCCGGTTCGGATCCGCATAGGTGCCCACATAGATCGTGAGAGATTTCTTCTCACCGTTTACAGTAAGCTCTGCCTGAAATGTAATGCGGGTATCGGTCGTAAGGTCTGTATTGGCAAGATCCTGCTCTGCAAGATGGTAGCTGGCATAATCAAAGGCCTTCAGGTTGTTGATCCCATTTGCGATCGTTGTCAGTGCTTCGCTGTCAGCACTTGTGATCTCTGTCGTCTTTCCGTCCATGGTGATAGAAACCTTCTGAAGATCAGACGGAGCAATCTGAAGTGTCAGGCCGTCCCGGACTACCAGAGTATCATATTCAAAGACAAGGGCATCTACCGTGGACGCTTTGACCAGATATAATTTTTTTCCATCGGAGAGATAATAATTTCCGACGGAATCCTTATTTCCAATGTCAAAAGTAACTTCTCCTTTTTCACTGTCCGTGATCGTTACCTCATACGCCGGTTCATCAAAACCGTAATCAGAAAGATTCTCCGCGTCTCCCACCTCAGAGATCGCATGGAGATTCAGGAAATTCTGGGCCATTGCCTCAAATTTTTCCTGGTTGAGGGGGATTTCCGGCTCCATGGCATCCAGCCATGCCCCGTCTTTTTTCTTAAAGATCATATCGGCATCCGCGCTGGAATAATCAAAATCGATCGGAGCCTTTAAAGCGCAAACCTCAATATCCGCTCCGGAAAAGTCCGGTTCCACTACATCATCGCGGATCTCGGAGATCTCTACCTTCGGAGATCCGGATTCCTTTGTGCCGGAAGAAGAACATCCGGTAAGTCCTGCAGAAAGTGCCGCAGTCAGGAGCAGAGCTCCGAATAATACATGTTTTTTCATATTTGGTAATCCTCTCATGATTGATTTAATTAGTGCAAGCCGTCAAAGGCATGTCCGCATGCATCTGACAGCTTTCGTCCACTATAGCATACCCCTGTGTACATTTTGTGAAATGGATCCATAATTCTTTGAAAATCTCTTCCGTGTGCTGTCAGAGCTCAGCTGCAGCCGGTGCTTCCCCCAAAAAGTGGATCCTGTCTGATACCTGTGTTCCGAATGCCGTTGTATAGATATCAAGATATTCTTCGTAAGGGCAGGGAAGCCCGTTGGAAAGCATCTCCATCTCAGTTCCCCAAAGATCGACGTAGTACGACAGCATTGTAAAGCCATTCCGGAGATAAAAGCTTTTTCTTCGGGTGCGGATCACAAGTTCTTCCTCATCGACGCATTTTGTGCTCTCGATCTCAATAATGATCCGCATCCCCTGATATCGCTCCTTTAGCGCCTGCAGCACCGCGGAACCGGTTCCCTGACCTCTTCTTTCAGACGCGATGGCAAAGTAGTCGAGAAGAACCCGGTCTCCCGATTTTGCCATGATCGCAAGTCCGAGAAATGTATCATTCTCTTCTGCCGACAGAATCTCCACAAGGCCTGTCTCCTGTCCGGATATGATCATGGAGAAAGGCTTCTTCTCACCGGCAGGGAAGGCGGTCTCGTAGAGTGCATGGATCTCCATAAGACGTTCTCCTGAAAATACCTGCTTTAATTTGATTGACATCGCTTGTCTCCTTTCCACTCATCAAACACCTGCAGATCATACCTGCAGCCCTCTGCGCTCACTGGTTGTCCAGTCTGATTCCCGCAAGCGCCTTTGCGAACGCATTATTTACTGGTTCTTCAGCCTCTCTTTTCTGGCGGTTTAGATATCTTGCAACGTCCTTCTTCGAGATACCTGCGCCCTCTTTTTCTCTCCGGCTCTTAAATGCCGAGAGCTTTTCCTTGTGACCGCAGGTGCAGACGAAGATCTGTCCGTCCCCTTTTCCGCGCAGCTCCATCCGTTTATGGCAGACCGGGCAGCGTGCATTGGATGTCCTTGCGACAGTCTCCCTGTATCCGCATTCTCTGTCCTGGCAGACGAGCATTTCGCTGTTCTTTCCTTTTACGGCCAGAAGGAATTTTCCACACTGTGGGCATCGCTTTCCGGTCATATTATCGTGACGGAAGCTTCCCTGTCCCTGTTTGATTTCGGAGATCAGATCTTCGGAGTAGCTTCGGATTTCCTTCATAAAGACAGTCCGGCTCTCCCTTCCTTTCGCGATGGCTGAAAGGCGCATTTCCCACTGAGCTGTCATATCCGGCTTTTTCAGATCTTCCGGCACCAGTTCCAGAAGCTGCTTTGCCTTGGATGTGAGCCAGATCTCCTTCCCCTTTTTTTCAAGAAGAAATGAGGAGAACAGTTTTTCAATGATATCTGCCCTTGTGGCTACGGTTCCAAGACCGCCCGTCTCGCCAAGGGTCTTTGCGAGCATCTTATCATCTGATTCCATAAATGATATCGGATTTTCCATGGCAGATAAGAGAAGACTCTCCGTAAATCTCGCTGGCGGCTTCGTTTTTCCTTCCGTCAGAATATAATGTGTATTTATGAAAGAATCACCCTCAGAAAGCTCCGGAAGGTTCTGGCTGCACTCGGACTCAGACACCAGATCCGTTGTTTCCAGCGGTTCATCCTGCTCCTCATACACCGCTTTCCATCCTGCGGACTTCACGATATTTCCATGGGCAGTAAACCTCTCACCGCCGCTCTCCGCGATGATCGATGTCTGTTCATATTCATACGCCGGATACAGCACCGCAAGAAATCTCCGCACCACAAGATCATAGATCCGTCTCTCGTCGATCGTCATATGGGTGAGATCCACGAACTGTTCCGTCGGGATGATCGCATGATGGTCAGAGACCTTCGCATCATTTACAAATCCCGGTCTTGCCTTGATTTCCTTGTTAAACAGGGTTCCTGAAAGTTTCCGATAAGGCCCCACCGCGCAGGCTTTCAGTCTTTCCCGGATCGTCGGCACGATATCCGCAGTCAGATAACGGGAATCTGTTCTCGGGTATGTTAACACTTTATGATTCTCGTAAAGTCTCTGCATGATATCAAGGGTCTTCTTTGCCGGATAGTCAAACCGACGGTTCGCCTCCCGTTGGAGCTCTGTCAGATCATATAAAAGCGGTGGCTCCGTGTGCTTCGGTGTCTTCTTCACGGAGACGATCTTAAGGGGCGTTCCGGATATTTTCTCCAGGATCGTCTGCATCCGCTCCTTATCAAAAGAGGACGTGTTGTTTGATTTTTTGTCTCTCCAGATAAGCTTTAAAGCTCCTGCCTCCGCCCGGATTCCGTAATATGGCTTCGGCACAAAGTTTCTGATCTGTTCCTCCCTCTTTGCGATCATGGCCAGTGTCGGTGTCTGGACGCGCCCGCAGGATAACTGGGCGTTATATTTACAGGTCAACGCTCTCGTGGCGTTAATCCCCACAAGCCAGTCCGCCTCCGCCCGGCACATGGCGGCAGCGTAGAGCGGTTCATACTCTTTCCCGCTTTTCAGCGACGCGAAGCCTTCCCGGATCGCTTTGTCCGTCACGGAAGAGATCCAGAGACGTTTCAGGGGCTTATCCGTCCCCGCCTTTTTTAAGATCAGTCTCGCTACAAGCTCGCCTTCCCGCCCGGCATCCGTGGCGATCACGATGTCACCCACATCTTTCCTGTGGATCTGGCTCTTTACCGCCTGATACTGTTTCCCGGTCTGCTTTATGACCTCCAGGCTGAAGGTTTCCGGCATCATCGGGAGGTCTTCTATCTTCCATTCTTTATATTTCTTATCGTAATCCTCCGGGTCCGCCAGAGTCACCAGATGCCCTAATGCCCAGGTGACGATATATTTGTCACCTTCCAGACATCCGTTTCCGGAACGGCTGCATTTTAAGACACGAGCGATGTCGCGTCCCACCGAAGGTTTCTCGGCAATGACAAGTGTTTTCACCTGTTTACTCCTCTCCGCTCTCAAACATAAGCCCGAACAGGCGCTTTCCGCCTTCTGTCCGGAAATTTCTGGCAAACACGCTCTTCTGGGTATCCGGCGTCGCTCCATCCTCGAAGAGATTGACGAGGAAATCTGCCTCCACAAGGATCTGGTAATCCATCCCGTCAATATTGTCATAGGTATGGTGATGACCTACCAGATAGCAGACACGGTCAATGACCTCCTCGGGCCAGGAAAGAGCGGTAAGCATGGTCCGCGCCTCGCCCGGTCCCTCCAGCTCCTGATATTTTCCGGTATTCCGTCCATACTTCTCTTCCGCCTTGTGAATTCCGATATCATGAACGATGGCTGCCGCCTCGAGGATTTCCTGAGTATAAGGATCGAGCTTTTCCTCCAGACCGATCAGCCTTGCAAATTCGTGGACCTTTAAAAAATGCTGGATCCGTTTTACATCCCTGTCATCGTAGCGTATCATTTCATATAAGAGTTCATCAAGTCTCGTCATGTTTGTCCATCTCCTCTTTATTAAAAATTTATAGCATCGTTTCGGTTTCTACGCTGTCTGTCCCGTACTATTTTCTTTCTCGTTACAGATTCAGTTTCTCATACTTCTCTTCCATAAAGCGGTCGAGACGTTTTTTCAATTCCTGATTCTCTTCCTCCTCCAGATCCTCATCCCGATCCAGAAGCCGGTTCACATCCTCGGAAACTTTCTTAAGAGTCACCGCGTCTGTGTAGATATCCGCCAGCCGGAACTCCAGATCGCCGCTCTGGCGTATCCCGAAGATATCACCGGGACCACGGAGCTTCAGGTCTTCGGAGGCAATATAGAAACCATCGTTAGACTTATTTAAGACATCAAGACGCCGGTTCTTCTCTTTATTGCCGGAGGCATTCACCATAATGCAGTAGGACTGCCTGTCTCCTCGTCCGACACGACCGCGAAGCTGATGGAGCTGCGCCAGACCGAACCTTTCGGCGTTCTCTATCATCATCACCGTGGCATTCGGCACATTCACCCCGACTTCTATGACCGTGGTGGAGACAAGAACCTGAATCTCCCCCGCAGCAAATTTTTCCATGATCTGATTCTTCTCTTTTCCCTTCATTTTCCCATGAAGATACTCCACTCGTATCCCCGGCAGGTGCTCTCTGAGAATCTTTGTATAATCCAGAACATTCTCAGCCTCGATCATCTCGCTCTCCTCCACCATCGGGCAGATCACATAGGCCTGTCGGCCATTTTTCACCTCATTTTCAATAAATCGGTATGCCCGGGGGCGATAGCTCTTATCCACCACACAGTTCTTTATGGGAAGGCGGTTCGCCGGAAGCTCATCAATAACGGAAATATCGAGATCCCCATACAGGATGATCGCCAGTGTCCTTGGAATCGGGGTAGCACTCATGACCAGCACGTGGGGCATCTGTCCCTTATTTCCGAACATCTCCCTCTGGGCAACACCGAACCGGTGCTGCTCGTCCGTGATGACGAGCGCAAGGTTGTCATAAACGACCTTCTCCTGGATCAGGGCGTGGGTGCCTATGATCATGTCTGCCTCATGGGAGGCAATTTTCCCATAGGCGATGCGTTTTTCCTTTGCCGTCATGGATCCGGTGATGAGAACCACATTTTTATCAACACCATGTTTTTCAAAAAGTTCTGTCACAGATTCGAAATGCTGCCTCGCAAGGACTTCCGTCGGAACCATAAGGGCTCCCTGATATCCATTCTCACAGACGGCCAGAAGCGCCAGTACCGCTATGATCGTCTTACCGGAGCCAACATCCCCCTGGATCAGCCGGTTCATGACAGAACCGCTTCTGAGGTCCTTCAGCACCTCCTCCAGCGTCCTCATCTGGGCATCTGTGAGCTTATACGGCAGCTCATTCAGAAGTCTTCTGCATTCGTCCTGCTTTTTTACAGAGAACAGGCTCTGCACATCCTGACGTTTATCCTTTAAACGGCGTACCGCCAGAAGGAAAAAGAAAAACTCATCATATACGAGGCGTTTTCTGGCAAATGTCAGATCTTCCTTATCCGCCGGGAAATGGATATGTTCGATCGCAAAATTATATTCCGCAAGCTCATTTGCGATCCTGAGACTTGCCGGCAGATAATCCCGTTCCAAAGTGCGGATCGCAAGGGCCTGTTCCACCGCGGAGGTGATCGTCTTATTCCCAAGTCCCTTCGTCTGGGCATATACGGGCCGCAGGCTGGATAAAAGTCCTTCGTATGCCTCCGGCTGAAACATCTGGGGCTGTTCCATCGTGAGTCCGTTCTTTTTACGGGTCACGCGTCCACGGAAAATAAAATGGCTGTCCGCCCGCAGGGTGTTCTTTAAATAAGGCATGTGATACCAGACAAGGCGTAATTTCCCCGTCATATCGCTTATGGTCGCCTGAACGATAGAGAGACCGTTTATATGGACTCCGGTGGCTCCTGTCTTTAAAAAACCTGCCACTGTCCCTGTCT
>OGZD01001756.1_pt1 | contig 15543 bp, 10 predicted proteins | sample 1576701 | NCBI WGS metagenome assembly OGZD01 (sample SAMEA3541487, study PRJEB24748) | human gut metagenome | biome: human gut; feature: human-associated habitat; material: faeces | place: China | collected 2012
TCCAAGCTTTATTCCGGTTCGGGTATCCACAGCCTTCCTGAATTAAATCCCAATTAAATTTAATGTAGCATAAAATTCCGGATAGGACACATCCACACACTGACTGTCTATAATCTGTGTTTCTCCGTCAGCAGCGAGCCCGGCAATCGAGAACGCCATCGCAATCCGGTGATCCAGATAACTCTGGATAGAAGCACCGCCAAGATGGCCGTTTCCCTCAATGATCATACCATCATCCGTCGGTGTGATATCAGCACCCATAGCCTTTAATCCGGCAGTAACCGTATCGATACGGTTCGTTTCTTTCACCTTTAATTCAGCAGCATCTTTGATCACTGTCTGACCCTCGGCAAAAGCAGCCATGACCGCAATCATCGGGATCTCATCGATCAGAGTCGGGATGGTATCACCTTCGATCACAGTTCCTTTTAAGCGGCTGTGACGTACAAGAAGATCCGCACGTCCTTCCCCACCTTCGAAAGTCTGGCTGACTGTCTCAATGTCGGCACCCATATCTTTGCAGACCTTTAAGAATCCGGCACGTGTGAAGTTGGTCCCGACATTTCTGACCAGAAGCTCTGAGCCAGGAACCAGAAGTGCGGCAGCAATAAAGTAAGCAGCAGAAGAGATATCTCCGGGTACGCAGATCTGCTGACCGAAAAGCTCTTTACAAGGTTCTACATGAGCAGTTGCAGTTCCGTCTGTATGAAGATCTGTTGCAACACATGCACCGAATCCCTGTAACATCAGTTCTGTATGGTTGCGCGAAAGAGCTGGCTCTGTGACAGAAGTCGGACCCTCCGCATAAAGACCGGCCAAAAGGACGGCTGATTTTACCTGTGCGGATGCAACCGGAGACTGATAATGGATACCGTGCAATTCTCCCGGTTCGATTCGGAGAGGTGCACAATCGTTATCATTCAGACTGGTGATGTGAGCCCCCATGCTGTTTAAAGGTGTCATAATACGTTTCATTGGTCTGGAATTCAGAGAAGCATCTCCGGATAATGTTGTTGCAAAGTTCTGCCCAGATAGAATTCCGGAGATCAGACGCGTGGTTGTTCCGCTGTTTCCTACATTTAAAGTAGAAGCAGGTGCACTAAGTCCCCGCAGTCCTTTGCCATGCACCAGAATGCAGGATGGTTTCCTCTCAATCTCCACACCCATCCTGCGGAAGCAGTCAATGGTAGACAGACAGTCTGCGCCTTCCAGAAAATGTGTGATCTCTGTGGTTCCAAGTGCAATGGAACCTAACATAATAGAACGATGAGAGATGGATTTATCTCCCGGTATCGTTACTTCTCCCTTTAATCCCTTTACAGGACGGATTGTTCTAACGTTCATATACAATATACCTGAATTTCTGCAGTAATCCTACGGCGCGCTTGCTGGAATCTTCGTCGTAAAATTCAATACGCAGAACCCCTTCTTCAAATTCTCTGTTGTGTACAATTCCAATATTTTTGATGCTGATATTATTAGATGCAAGGATTGTTGCAATAGCAGCGATACCACCGGCTTCATCAATGATATCACAGTATACGGCAAACGATTTTTTGATAGGTCCCGCAGAGGACGAAGGCATGGAATTGCGATAATTCCTGGACGATTCAAATCGGGTATAAAGATCCAGGTCATCTTCACGTTCGACCGCTTCTTTGAAATCTTCGAGGGAGTCGATGTACTGATCCAGAATCTTTACGATATTATCCTTGTTCTTCAGACAGATATTCTGCCACATGACCGGTGATGAAGAAGCGATACGTGTGATATCTTTAAATCCCCCGGCGGCAAGATTCTTCATCATCTCATCTTTGGTGTCATGTGTTTTAACAAAGTTGACGAGTGTAGATGCAATGATATGAGGCAGATGACTGATCGTTCCGGTAATCTGGTCATGTAGCCGATAATCAAGGATAACCGGGAGTGCTTTCAGGCTTTCTGCAAATTTTTCATAGGCCTCCACCTTTTCACGGGCAACCTGGTCGGTCGGTGTCAGAATAAAATATGCATTTTCAATCAACATTGCTTTGGAATTACTGTATCCGCTTTTTTCAGAACCGGCCATCGGATGTCCTCCGATAAAGTATTTTCCGATACCGAGTGTCTGTACTTCCTCATGGATGTTCGCTTTTACGCTTCCTACATCCGTAAGAATGCAGTCATCATCCAGATATTCTGTCAGTTGTTTGAGATAAGCAGTATTAGATGCAACAGGTGCGCATAAGAATATATAGTTACAATTATGGAAATTATTGTCAATCGTGGTTGCTGCCACATCGATGACAGATTCCTGGGTTGCAAGGGCAAGGGCTTCTTTATTTTTATCGAAAGCCACAATTTCGTAATCAGGATAGTACTGGCGGACGGCTTTTGCAATAGAACCGCCGATCAGTCCGAGTCCGATAAAACCGATTTTTTGTTTCATGATAGATTCTCCTTCCGGCAAGTTAGAATATATTTATAAAAAATTACGAATAAACAGTGTGAATAATTCATAATCAAAAAACTTAGTTTCTATTTTAACGTGCGACAGATGAATTTGTCAACACTATAATACTTTAAAGCGAAAAAGTAATGTGCGGAAACGGTGGAAAATGATACAAACTGTATGATAAAATTGTAAAGAAAATTCAGAAATAAGTAGAAAATTACATATATTTAAAAATAAATACAAAAATGATATGGTTAAAATGTATAAAAGTGTTGTAAAAAAAGCAAAAGTTTAGTACAATATTTACATGAGATTTTACCAAAATAAGGAGGCAGCTATATGAAAGTTTACAGAACGGACGAAATCAGGAACGTGGTTCTCTTAGGACACGGTGGAAGCGGAAAGACCAGTCTTGCAGAGGCCATGGCATATGTATCAGGGGCAATAAGCCGCATGGGAAAGATTGCAGATGGCAACACGATCAGTGATTTTGATAAAGAAGAGCAAAAACGTGAATTTTCGATCAGTACAAGCTTGGTTCCGATCGAATGGGAGAAAGCGAAGATCAATATTCTGGATACACCGGGATATTTCGATTTTGTGGGAGAAGTCGAAGAAGCTGTAAGTGCCGCCGATGCAGCCGTTATCGTTGTATCAGGCAAGGCAGGTGTGGAAGTCGGAACAGAGAAGGCATGGGAACTCTGTGATAAGTACAAACTTCCGAGAATGGTATATGTAACAGAGATGGATGTGGATGATGCGAGCTTCCGTCAGGTAGTACAGGATCTGACGGATCGTTACGGAAAGGTGATCGCACCACACTTCCAGCCGATCCGTGAGAATGAAAAACTGGTAGGATATGTGAACGTTATTAAGAATGCAGCAAGACGTTATACAGGCGTAGGACAGAGAGAAGAATGTGAGATTCCGGAATATTGTAAACCGAATCTGGAGATCTACCGCGATAAATTACTGGAGGCAGTTGCAGAGACCAGTGAAGCGTTTATGGAAAGATATTTTGAAGGAGATGAATTCTCTGTAGAAGAGATCCGTTCTGCAATGCGTACGGAAGTTATGGACGGAGATATCGTACCGGTTGCAATGGGATCTAATATCCAGGCGCAGGGAGTTGCCAATTTGCTTTCTGATATCGTAAGATTCTTCCCGAGCCCGGACAGCAGAAGCTGTGCAGGAATCAACCGCAAGACGAATGAGATCTTTGAAGGCAATTATGATTTTGCAAAAGCAAAATCAGCATATGTATTCAAGACAATGGTAGATCCGTTTATCGGAAAGTATTCGTTCGTGAAAGTATGTTCCGGAGTATTAAAAGGGGACGATATTTTGTATAACGGAGATTCCGATGCAGAAGCAAAACTTGGAAAGATTTATACAATGGTGGGAAATAAACCGACCGAGGTCAGTGAGTTGTTTGCAGGAGATATCGGAGCAATTGCAAAGCTTGCAAATACAAAGACAGGAGATACGCTTTCTACTAAAAATACACCGGTGATGTATGGAAAGACAGAATATTCCAAACCATATACATATATGAAATATGTCTGCAACAATAAAGGAGATGAAGATAAAGTATCTCAGGCATTACAGAAGATGATGGCAGAAGATGTAACACTGAAAACAGTCAATGACAGTGAGAACCGTCAGACACTTCTTTATGGAATGGGAGACCAGCATCTAGAGATTACGGCAAGTAAACTTGCTGCACGTTATAAATGTGAGATCAGACTGGAGACACCAAAGGTAGCTTTCCGTGAGACGATCAAGAAGAAATCTGATGTAGATTCCAAATATAAGAAACAGTCCGGAGGTCATGGACAGTATGGTCATGTCAAGATGAGATTCGAAGCGTCCGGTGATCTGGAGACGCCTTATGTATTCGAAGAAGAAGTTGTCGGCGGAGCTGTTCCGAAGAATTATTTCCCGGCAGTTGAAAAAGGCTTGCAGGAAGCAGTTGTAAAAGGTCCTCTTGCAGGATATCCGGTAGTCGGTGTGAAAGCCGTATTATATGATGGCTCCTATCATCCAGTGGATTCATCCGAGATGGCATTCAAGACAGCAACAGTCCAGGCATTCAAGAAAGGCTTCATGGAAGCTTCTCCGGTATTGCTGGAACCAATTGCGTCTCTTACGGTTACGATTCCGGATGATTATACCGGAGATATTATGGGCGATCTGAATAAGAGACGCGGACGTGTACTCGGTATGAATCCGGTTTCCGGTGGAAGGCAGGAAATCGTGGCAGATATCCCGATGACGGGACTCTTTGGATACTGTACTGTATTAAGATCTATGACAGGTGGAAGAGGTGTATATTCTTATGAATTTGCACGTTATGAACAGGCACCGTCAGATGTACAGGAAGCAGAGATTGCTAAGCGTGCAAAAGAGGAGTAATCAGTTAAGAAAATGTTAAAATAGAAGAAAAGCCCGTAAGGGCTTTTTTTCTTGAAACAAAGATGCTATAATCTCTTGTATTAAAATACCGGTATCTTGATGACAAAAAAGATATGCGTGGATAATTGTGAGGTCAGGGAATGAAAATTGTGATTATTGGGGATGGAAAAGTTGGTCATAAATTGACAACCCAGCTGTCCGAAGAAAATTATGATGTGGTTTTGATTGATCAAAATGAGGGGAAATTAAAAGAAGCAGTGAATGAACTTGATATTTTCTGTATTACAGGAAATGGAGCAGATGTAGAGGTGCAGAGACAGGCGGATGTACCGCATGCGGATCTTGTGATTGCCTGTGCATCCACAGATGAACTTAACATGTTGAGCTGTCTGCTGGCTAAGCGATTAGGTGCCAGACATACGATCGCACGTGTAAGAAATCCAATCTATTACCGACAGATCGATCTGTTGAAAGAGGATCTTCATCTGAGTATGGCGGTTAATCCGGAACGTGCGGCGGCAAATGAGATATCCAGAGTACTGCTTTTCCCGGAGACGAGTAAAGTAGAGACATTCATGAAGGGACGTGTAGAACTGGTAGAATTTGTCGTAAGGGAGAACAGTGCACTTGCAGGGCTTTCTCTTGCGGAAGTATACCGGAAGTTCCAGATTAAAATCCTGGTATGTGCAGTAAAAAGAGGAAAAGAGATCTATATTCCGGATGGAAATTTTGTTCTGGAAAAAGGAGATAAGATGCATATCGTTGCCGCGCATCAGAATCTGAAGTCATTTTTCAGGGCACTGGGTCATCGAAATGCAAAAGTAAAAAAAGTATTGATCTGTGGAGGTGGACATGTATGCTTTTATCTGGCAATGCAGTTGCTGCAGGTCGGCATGCAGGTAAAAATCATAGAACAGAATATAAAGAGATGTGAAGAACTTTGTGAGCTTCTTCCCAAAGCAACGATTATTAACGGAGATGCTGCGGATCATGAACTTCTTGTAGAAGAAGGGATCAATGAAGCAGATGCATTGATCGCATTGACCGGAATGGATGAAGAGAATATTATCATGGCATTGTTTGCAAAGCTGCAGGGTGTTAATAAAATTGTGGCAAAAGTAAATGAAGATTCCCGTGCACAGATGGTAGAGGGACTGGGAATTGACTCTATTGTGTCAGCAAAAAGTGCGACCGCAGATGCGATCATGAGTTATGTAAGAGCAAGAAATGAATCTGCAAGTAATGCAAACGTAGAATCCGTGTATCAGCTTTTGGGTGGTAAAGTAGAAGCACTTGAGTTCATTGTGAAATGTGAATGCAGTTTTACGAATGTACCGCTCCGTGAATTGCGGACAAAGAAAAATAATCTGATTGCCTGTATTGGAAGAAAAAGACGGATTATTATCCCGAATGGTGAAGATCACCTGGAAGTCGGGGACAGCGTAGTAGTTGTTACAATGGATCATGTGGATAAGTTCAGCGATATCCTGGAATAATATACAGAATAAGGAGACGGACAAAAAGTTATGGATACAAAAATAGTAAGATATATTTTGTGTAGAATGCTTGGAGTAGAGGCGGCTCTTTTGCTTGTACCTGTTCTTGTTGCAGTTATATATCAGGAAAAATGTGGAATTGTCTTTCTGATACCAATTGTTATATTATGCCTGCTGTTTTGGGTGGTCGGAAGAAAAAGACCGGAACATGTCCAGATTTACGGAAAGGAAGGGATGGTGATCGTTGCTCTGGCATGGATTTTGTGGTCTTTATTCGGAGCAATGCCATTCACCCTTTCCGGGTATATACCTAGTTATGTAGATGCATTTTTTGAAACAGTTTCAGGTTTTACAACAACCGGATCAAGTATTATCCCGGATGTGGAAGTATTGCCCCACTGCCTGTTGTTCTGGCGGAGCTTTACCCACTGGATCGGAGGTATGGGAGTACTGGTTTTTGTGCTTGTCGTGACATCTCTGGACAGAAAGAATTCCATGCATCTGATGCGTGCGGAAGTGCCGGGACCTGAGAAAGATAAGTTAGTACCGAAAGCAATGTATACCGCAAGGATTTTATATGGAATGTATCTGACCCTTACTGTGATAGAAATGGTATTTCTCGTCATCGGAGGAATGAATCTGTTTGACAGTATGATATTTTCGTTTGGATCTGCCGGAACCGGTGGATTTTCAAACTATGCGGACAGTGTGGCACATTTTAACAGTGCATATATCGATGGCGTGATCACCGTTTTCTGCGCATTATTTGGAGTCAATTTTGCATTGTTCTATTTTATGATATTGGGTGATTTTAAATCTATCCTGAAAAACGAAGAGCTCAGGACATACATTTTGCTGATTGCAGGTGCTACGGCAGCGATCATGCTCAATATCCATTCGTTATATCCGACGATTGGAAAATCTTTCCGCTATGCGGTTTTTCAGGTGGTTACGGTTATAACAACAACCGGATATTCGACGGCTGATTTTGCACAATGGCCGATGTTTTCCAAAGCGGTGCTTATGATGCTGACGGTAATAGGAGCCTGTGCATCTTCCACCGGCGGTGGAATCAAGGTGTCACGTCTGCTGGTCGGAATCAAGTGTGTAAAGAGAGAGATCGTGCAGCTGGCTCATCCGAAGTCTGTGGGTATTATACGCATTGGCGGGAAAAAGGTAAGTTCAGATGTGCTGCGCACGATTTATATTTATTTTATTGCATATGTGGGTATTCTGATCGGATCAGTTGTGCTGGTTTCTCTGGACAATTTTGATTTTGAGACAACGTTCAGTGCAGTACTTACTACACTTGGAAATGTCGGACCGGGTATGGCGCAGGTCGGACCGATGGGAAATTTTGCAGAGTTCTCACCGCTCTCAAAATTAATATTATGCTTTGACATGCTGGCGGGACGTTTGGAGATATTCCCGTTCCTGGTACTGTTTACAGCACCGGCGTGGCGCAGAAAATTCTAGAATAGCAGGCGGCTTTTTTAGTGCCGTCTGATTTTCTATATATAAAAGGATGCAGGAAAAGCCGTAACATAAAGGGCAGGCTTTTTTGCATGAGAGGAGAGAAGTATGAAAGGTAAAACCAAAATGATGATCGCAGCCATTGTTGTGATCATGGCTGGAATCTATTACTATGCCGCAATTCCGGCTATCAATATTCATTCATCAGAGACATGGTTTTTCATCATGATCTTTTTGGTGATATTGGCAGTTTTGTACCTGGGAAGAAAGAAAATGAACAGGTACGAGATCAAAGAAAATAAAGTAGTAAAAGTTTTTCTTGGAGTAGTGGTGGTTCTTGGAGCGGTATACCTGCTTGGAACACTGCTGTCTTCACCGGTTGTAAATGCAAAGAAATACCAGAAACTTATGACGGTCAAAGAAGGGGAATTTGCAAAAGATGTAGAGGAACTGTCATTTGACAAGATCCCGCTTCTGGATAAAGATACGGCAGCACTTCTCGGTGACCGTAAGATGGGCAGTATGGTAGATATGGTATCCCAGTTTGAGGCAGATGACATCTACAGTCAGATTAACTACAAGGGGAATCCGGTACGTGTTACTCCGTTAAAATACGCAAATCTGATCAAATGGTTTACGAATCAGGGGGAAGGAATTCCGGCCTATATCCGGATCAATATGGCAAATCAGTCTACGGAGCTTGTAAAACTGAAACAGGGTATGAAATATACAACAAGTGATCATTTTAACCGTAATATTTACCGCCATCTGCGTTTTGCACATCCGACATACATTTACGGTGAATTAAGTTTTGAAATTGATGAAAATGGTGATCCGTACTGGATCGCTCCGGTAAAGAAATTTAACATCGGATTATTCGGTGGTGAGACGGTTGGAAAAGTTGTTATATGTAATGCAGTGACAGGAAAGACGAAGACCTATGATGTCGGAAATGTACCACAGTGGGTAGACCGTGTATATTCCGCAGACCTGCTGGTGAATCTGTTCGATTATTACGGAACATTGAAACATGGCTTCTTTAACAGTGTACTGAGTCAGAAAGACTGTCTGGAGACAACGGATGGTTATAACTATCTGGCATTAAATGATGATGTATGGATGTATACCGGAGTTACATCTGTTAACGGAGATCAGTCGAATGTTGGATTTGTTCTGGCAAATCAACGCACAATGGAGACAAAATACTACAAAGTAGAAGGTGCGACAGAATCTTCAGCCATGTCATCGGCAGAAGGACAGGTACAGAACCTGAAATATCAGGCAACATTCCCACTCTTATTGAATATTGCCGGTGAGCCGACCTATTTTGTCGCATTAAAAGACGATGCCGGTCTGGTGAAGAAATATGCAATGGTTAATGTCCAGAAGTATCAGATCGTTGCAATTGGTGACAGTGTCAGTCAGTGTCAGGAGAATTATAATGAATTACTGTTGAAAAATGGTGTGAAAGAACAGGAAAAGGATACGCGGAAGGAAGAAGAGGTATCCGGAAAGATCACGAAGATTGCGCAGGCTGTTCTGAATGGAAATTCTCATTATTATCTGATGTTGGAGAATTCTGACGCGATCTATGATGTATCAGTAGCAGATATCATAGATGTGATCCGATGTGAACTGGGAGAACAGGTGACGGTAACGTATAAAGAGGATAAGGATGTCAATACAGTGACAAAGTTAAATACCGGTAAAGATGCAAAAGAAAAAACAGCTTCTGATAAAGAAGAGGCAGATGCACAGGAATAATAGCTGGTGATACATTTTACCGAAAAGATATAAGAAATGAGAGAGTCATGGAGATTAGTATACTTCTTGCGGAACAGATCATAGCTATGTTTCTGACAATGGCGGTTGGATTCGGAGTGGTCAGAGCCGGACTTTTTAAGACGGAAGACAGCCGGATCATTTCAAATATGGTTGTGTATATCTGCAATCCATGTGTAGTCGTACATGCATTTCAGATTGAACTGACGGACGACAAGATAAAAGGGCTTATGATCGCGGTTGGGATGTCGGTAATTGTGCATGTGATCCTGATCGTGGGTTCGGAATTATTATCATATATAATTCATTTTAACAGCATAGAGAAGGCATCCATTATTTATACAAATGCAGGATATCTGGTGATTCCGCTGGTATCGGCGGTACTGGGCGAGGAATGGGTGTTTTATACGACGGCATTTATTCTGGTGCAGACGATATTGATGTGGACACACGGCGTAAATCTGATCGGGCAGGAGAAGAACCTGAATATCCGTAAGATTCTGTGTAATCCGAATGTAATCGCAATGATAATAGGAATTGCACTTTTTGCGCTGGAGATCCGTCTTCCGGCAGTGATCGACAGCTGTGTCAGCGGGTTTGGCGATATGATCAGTCCGGCGAGCATGATGGTGATCGGAATGGTGATTGGTGATGTAGATCTAAGGTGGGTGTTCCGGCAGAAGCGTCCGTATCTGATCTGTATGATTCGGCTGATTCTGTTCCCGTTAATTGCGGCAATTGCTTTTGCGGGACTGGAGCGGACCGGGTTACATCCGGATGCGGAGTATATTCTGATGATCGTACTGATCGCAACTGCAGCCCCGGCAGCAGCAATGGTCACACAGCTTGCACAGATTTATGAAAAAGATTCCAGATACGCCAGTGTGATCAATGTAATGTCAGTAATATGCTGTATCATTACGATGCCTTTGATGGTCCTGATTTATGAGATGCTGATTGGATAATAAAAAATAAAATAAGACAGAAAAAAAGCTTCGCAAGTATGTGCAATGCATATTCCTGCGAAGCTTTTTATATCGATAATCTGTCGATATTATAATCTTATAATCCTTCACTATACTGCGAGATCTTGTCCAGTACACGCTGCTTTGCGTCTCCGGTAAGAGGAACAGGGCAGTAGTCGTTATAGCCGCTGGAAGAAGAGATAGAACAAGGGATAATGTTTAATTTACTGCTTTTCGTTAATTTTCCTTTTTTATTAAAAGTAAATGTCTGCTGCACGATCATGCTGTCCGTATCACTTGGTGTTGAATTGCCGCCAAAGCAGAAATTACCAAGACTATAGCAGATGTATTTTCCATTATATTCTTCAATACCTTCAAGTACATGTGGGTGGTGCCCGATCACAAGATCCGCACCTTCATCGACAGCAAGATGTGCGAGAGCCTTCTGGTTTTCATCCGGTGTATACTGCTTTTCGATTCCCCAGTGGAAATTCACGATGATGACCTGTGCACCGGCTTTTTTCAGGGCTTTGATATTTTGCTTCACCTGAGATGCACGTTTTTGATGGTCTGCAAGTTCATAGATTCCGGTGACACCGACTTTTATACCTTTTATCTTTAAAATCTTGATACGGTTATAACCGAAGGAAGCAATTCCGGCATCCTCCAGTGCGGAAATCGTGTCGGTATAACTCTTCTCGCCATAATCATGACTGTGGTTGTTGGCGAGATTGGCTGCTTCAATAGAACTTCCGGAAAGGATGGAAGCATATTCGGCAGGAGCTTTAAAAGCAAAGGTTTTTGCCTCACGGGCTGTCTCGTCAGTGAGGGTTCCTTCCATATTAACAATGGACAGGTCGTCTTTTTTAAAAATGGATCTGACATGCTGGAAGAAATAATCAGCACCATGTGATTCATAGTACGCATTCAGGCTGGCAGAATAGTTGAAACTTTCATCGGTTCCAAGCGTACAGTCTCCGGTTGAGCTGATGGTAAGAGAAAGCTTGTCCGTATTGTTCTTTCCCTTTTTACTGAGTGTTACCGTTTTTAATTCTACGGTGTCTTTTTCAGAAGACTTTTTTTCGGAAGACTTCTTTTTTTGAGTGTTCTTTTTTGAAGATTTCTTTTTTTTGCTGCTTTTTTTTGCAGTCGTTTTTTTGCTTTTTGGGGAACCGGCAGTTTTGTCTGCTGAGGTTGTGACAGTAGGACCGGTGAATTTGTTTACAACAGCATGGACTGCGGCCCGGATCAGGAATAGGAATCCGATCAGGATCAGTATCATGGCAATGATCAGCAGGATACGCTGAATCTGTCTCTTGCGCCTTCTGCGTGCCCTTTTCTTTTTTGCATCTTTAATTCCGCTCATACGTTTTCTCTCCTGTACATGGCAGGATTGTCAGACCTGCCTTTTTGCTTTTTATATCTTATTGTGACATAAAACGACAGTCCATTTGTAAAATGGACTGTCGGATCATTCTGTCTCAATAAGAAAGATTAGTTCAGATATTTGCATCCTTCTGTATTTACGTCAGCAAGTTCCTCTTTGTTTGCACTGATGCTGACATAGAATTCAACTTCACATTCTTTGGAAACCTGTTTCAGGCGGTCAATAAATGCCGGAATATTATCCAGTGAGATATCAGCGTGTTTTAAGATACCATCGATAAATACATACTCGATATCGTGATTAGAACTGTACATACCATATAAAAATCCGATATATTCGTCAATGTTTGTGATTGCCGGGAAATCATCCATACAAATTGTGCGGATATCAAATGTTACACTTGCTGTATCGCGGTGTGTTTTTTTGATAAATACAACATTTCCATTGCATTTTTTCGCAGCCTCATTGGCCTGCTCGATCATCTGCTGTGTTTTTCCTGTTCCTTTCGGACCTGCTAATAAATAAACCATGGTAAACACTCTCCTTTATGTATCATATTTACTGATCTGTATCAGTAGTAATTACTTATCCTTATTATACACTAAGAAACTGGTGAGAACAACTAAAAAAATGAATTTTCTGACAATTTTTTTGGCTAAAATGTTAACTTTGCGACAGGAAAATAATTGAAAGCATGTGATGAAAAATATGAGGAATCTGCGAGGTATTTCTGTACTTTCTTGAAGACAGGTCTTGACTTATTTTAACATTCTTCATATAATAATGAAGAATATTGAAAAGACGCAGAAGAGGAGTATTAAGGGTCCGGTGTCTGATAAGAGAACTGTCGGTTGGTGCGAGACAGCAGACGAAGACTCCCAACTCACCTCAGAGTCCTTTTGCTGAACGGATTTACTGAAGATCACATAGGCAGAAGCGGGTGCTTCCCGTTATAGAAGAAAAATGAGTGCATCTGGCAGGTAATGTCGGGTGAAGAAGAGTGGTACCACGGAATATAAGCCTTTTTCGTCTCTTATAATGAGATGAACAGGCTTTTTTATTTTTATTATAGGATGTGTATTCCTGTAATAAAATCAGTTACCATATAAAAACAGGAGGACAAAAAAATGTCAAAGATCCCTTATAATCATAAGGCAATTGAAAAAAAGTGGCGCGAAAAATGGGAAGAAAACCCGGTAAACGTCCAGTTTGATGAAGATGGAAATAAGAAAGAAAAATATTACTGTCTGGATATGTTCCCGTATCCATCAGGAAATGGACTTCATGTGGGTCACTGGAGAGGATATGTAATCTCTGATGTATGGAGCCGCTATAAATTACAGCAGGGTTATTACATCATTCATCCAATGGGATGGGATGCATTCGGACTTCCGGCTGAGAACTATGCAATTAAGATGGGCGTTCACCCGGAGATCTCAACAGCTGCCAATATTAAGAATATTAAACGTCAGATCAATGAGATCGCAGCTCTCTACGACTGGGACAGAGAAGTAAATACAACAGATCCGAACTTCTACAAATGGACACAGTGGATCTTCGTTAAGATGTTCAAAGAAGGACTTGCATACGAGAAAGAATTTCCAATCAACTGGTGCCCTTCATGTAAGACAGGACTTGCTAACGAAGAAGTGGTTGGCGGAAAATGTGAACGTTGCGGCGCTGAGGTTACAAAGAAGAACCTTCGTCAGTGGATGCTTCGCATTACAAAATACGCAGATCGTCTTTTAAATGATCTTGATAAACTTGACTGGCCGGAGAAGGTTAAGAAGATGCAGGCTGACTGGATTGGAAAGTCTTACGGAGCAGAGGTTGATTTCCCTGTAGAAGGAAGAGACGAGAAGATTACTGTTTACACAACAAGACCGGATACTTTATATGGAGCAACATTTATGGTTCTGGCACCGGAGCATGAACTGGCTAAGAGCCTTGCAAATGACGAGACAAGAGAAGCAGTAGAACAGTACATTTATGATGCTTCTATGAAGTCGAATGTAGATCGTATGCAGGATAAGGAAAAGACAGGTGTATTCACAGGTAGCTATGCAATCAATCCAATCAACGGGGCGAAAGTTCCAATCTGGCTGTCTGATTATGTACTTGCTGACTATGGTACAGGAGCAATTATGTGTGTACCGGCTCATGATGACCGTGACTTTGAATTTGCTACAAAGTTCAATATTCCGATCATCCAGGTAATTGCAAAAGACGGAAAAGAGATTGAGAATATGACAGAGGCTTACACAGACGCTGTTGGAACAATGATCAATTCCGGAGAATGGAATGGACAGGAATCTTCTGTACTGAAGAAAGAAGCTCCGCATATGATCGAAGAGCGTGGAATCGGACGCGCAACAGTGAACTTCAAACTGCGTGACTGGGTATTCTCACGTCAGAGATACTGGGGAGAGCCAATCCCGATCGTACATTGTCCGAAATGTGGAAATGTACCGGTGCCGGAAGAAGAACTTCCACTCCGTCTGCCGGAAGTAGAATCTTACGAACCTACAGGAACTGGAGAATCCCCGCTTGCTGCAATTGATGAGTGGGTAAACTGCAAATGCCCTCAGTGTGGAGCTGATGCGAAGAGAGAGACAAACACAATGCCGCAGTGGGCAGGATCTTCATGGTACTTCCTGCGTTACGTAGATAACCACAATGATAAAGAACTGGTATCAAGAGAAAAAGCAGATGAGATGCTTCCTGTAGATATGTATATCGGAGGAGTAGAACATGCAGTTCTTCACCTTCTGTACTCACGTTTCTACACCAAGTTCTTATATGATATCGGGGTAGTAGATTTTGATGAGCCATTCCACAAACTGTTCAATCAGGGAATGATCACTGGTAAGAATGGTATCAAGATGAGTAAGTCAAAAGGAAATGTCGTATCACCGGACGATCTGGTAAGAGACTATGGATGTGACTCTTTAAGAATGTATGAACTCTTCGTTGGACCACCGGAGTTAGATGCTGAGTGGGATGACAGAGGAATCGACGGAGTAAACCGTTTCCTGAAACGTGTATGGAACCTTGTTATGGACAGCAAAGATGCAGACATTACAGCTACAAAAGAGATGATCAAAGAGCGTCATAAACTGATATACGATGTAACAACACGTCTGGAAAGCTTCAGCCTGAATACGGTAATCTCAGCATTCATGGAACACAATAACAAACTGATCGAGATTGCCAAGAAAGAGGGCGGAATCGATAAAGAGACATTGTCTACAATGGCAGTACTCCTGTCTCCATTCGCGCCACATGTTGCGGAAGAACTGTGGGAAGAACTGGGACACACAGAGAGCGTATTCAAAGCCGGATGGCCAAAATACGATGAGCACGCCATGAAAGACGATGAGATCAAAGTTCCGGTACAGATCAACGGAAAGACAAAAGCAGTTATTGAAATCTCAGCAGATGCATCAAAAGAAGAAGCACTTGCAGCAGGTAAAGAAGCAATTGCTGATAAGCTGACAGGAAATGTGATCAAAGAGATCTATGTTCCGAAGAAGATCATTAATATTGTAATGAAATAATTTGAGAGAAAATCTCACAACAGAATAAAGTGCT
>OGZD01001758.1_pt1 | contig 15509 bp, 10 predicted proteins | sample 1576701 | NCBI WGS metagenome assembly OGZD01 (sample SAMEA3541487, study PRJEB24748) | human gut metagenome | biome: human gut; feature: human-associated habitat; material: faeces | place: China | collected 2012
ACAAGATATTGGAGGAATGGAATCCTGCTTTTGCAGAGAAAAAAGAACAGGATAAGCGTATTTCCGGTCTGGAAGAAAAAGTAGAAGGTATCGGAAAAATGCTATCCGATTTTATCAACGAATTTAAGAAGTAAGGCCATGAAAATATATTGTGCATTTGTCAAAGTCAAAGAAAAGGACGAATCCTGCCATTTTAACGAGGAATCAGCTAAGAAAGCGGTATCCGGTATTCGTTATACAGACAGGTCAGGAATGGAACATGTAGGTGCTCACTGGACACCGGAACAGATTGAGATTGCGACAACCTCAATGAAGTTTCCTGAAGGAACAACTAAGTGGGACAAGTATGTTGCATTCAATTCCTTCTATGCCGATTTGAACAAAATTTTCGATGAAGCTGCTATCCTCAAAGCTGCTCATTCTTTTTATTTCGCGGATGAAGATGCCCCGGCAGGTAAAATCAAAAAATATATTGGCGCAATGAAGAATAAATAAAAAGTCAATAGAATATTCCTACGGAAAATATAAGGTATTGTTAAAAATAGAATAGCGTTTACACCTCTTTCGAAAAATGTGTAAACGCTATTTTTTATACTTTTCGTTTTGAAAATTTGTACTTTTCGTTTTGCCAATTATAGACCTCACTGATGCAGCTGTGGGAGTTGGTGCTACAGCTGTTGCTAAGTTGGATAAGGCGGCTTTGAGTGGAGTGTATCAGTTGAGAGTTGGTACTCAGGTGCTTGTTATAGAAGATGGCAAGTATGTATTAAAGAACGTAAATGATGGCTTTGATTTACAGGCTTCTCTGTGGTGTGTTCAAGTGACGGAAGAAGGTCAAGGCAAAGAACCGATCTATGACTTTGTAAATAAAGCAACTGGTGAATTTTTAGCTATTTCAGAAGAAGATGTTGTTGGTTTACAGGTAGGAGAAAAAACGAAGACTAATTTGTCTGTTGGCGAAACTTTTGGCGGTTGGGCATTTTCTCCGGAATACAAGGAAAATTTGAAAGGTAATATGCCTTTATTTACTTATCAAGAAGCTGATAATGTTCTTTTATTGGTAAAAGGTGAAAATGGAGGCCTTAAGGCAAAAAAAGTAAAAGCATCTGTTGCCCGATCAGAATCGGAGAGAGTTCAATTTACTCTTTTTGATGCAGGTACTTACGTTTTGAGTGCGGCTGAAATTAATGCTTATTTGAAAGATAATAAGAATGTGCTTACATTTACTCCGGATGCAAATGCAGACGTCAATCCGTTCTCAACGACTGCTTTTGTCGCTAAAGGAGTTGCAGCAGATACTGATCATAACTTCGTATATGTGACTTCTAAATCCGATGCAAATGCTTATTTGAAAGTGGATACTGCTGCTAATGGTGTTGGTATTCAATTCTTGAAGTTTGGCTGGACTGATATGGCTAAAGAAAAAGATTTTGCTAACTCATTGTTAGTAAATCAGCACAAGTTCTTATTTACTTATCGTCCTTCTTTGGATCAACTGCGTATCCAGGTTAAACAGGCTCGTTACAAATCAGATAAGAATGCTGAAAAGTATTGGAGCGAAATTAATGGTACAGCGAAAGGAAAAATTTATAATTATGGTGATAAGTTTGTAGATCCGTTTAAGACTGAAGGTAATGTTGATGCTGCTAAATTGCATGTTAAGTTGCAGAACTTTACTGTTGCGGATCGTATTGCTACAATTGGAGAACAACCTATTAATACAAAGATCGGTTTCGGTCTGAAAGGCTGTTTCGTAACTAGCGATAAGACTTCAGTTGACAACGGTTTGTATATCATCAAGAATGCAAAGGGTCAGGTATTGGCTGCTCCTATTCATAAAAATGCAGAAGGTGGTAATAAACAATATGCAATCGAATGGGTGACATTGGACGAACAGGAACCGTTGCACATGCCTGCATACCAGTGGGTTATTACAAAAACATTGAATGCAGAAGTATCTCAACCGGTTTCTCCGGTTAAAATTGTAAACCGTGAATTCCCGAAAGCGAAAAATTGGGATAACGTTCAGTTCCGTTTGAATGAAGATGGTGAAATCTATACACTTACAACGGGTGCTGATATGTTGAACAACGTAACGTTTGTTCAGATCAAAGACTCTGCAATCATCAAAGATAAGAAGTTAGGTTACAAACATATCGACTCAAATGATTTGTTGGTCAACAGATATAAATTCAATTATCTGAACCCGTTCTCAATGGAATATTGGATTGCTAACGGTACAGGTAAAGATTCTTTGATCTATGTTAAGCAGGATGCCGGCGATTATGCTTTGGTTGAAGGTTCTACATACGAATATGGTATCGATGTTGATGCCGCTCTTTTGAAAAAGATTCCGGGACTGGCTCAGTTGGAAAGAACGAATTATGTCATTGCTAAAGATGAACAGGATCGTTTGGTTGAAGCTTATGGAAGCAAGTATTCAATGGGTGTAGCAAACTATGGTTCTAATAATATGGTTGTTGATACATTCTTCTTTAAAGAAAACAACCACTATGATGGTAAAGACTTCTATGCTATCGTCGAATCTAATTATAATAGAACTGCTCATGCTACTGAAATTCAAAATACAGGTGTTACGAAGAAAGTCGGTATCGCTGATGACGGTATGAGTGCTGGTCTGAAAGTTCAGTTGCTGAATGAAACAAGAACTTCTGCTTTCACTGTTGAACCTTCTACAACTCCGTTGTATCGTCGTTTCAACAACGTTGCACTGAGTGAAAGCGCAACGGACGGCCGTGACAGCTTGAGATTCTTCGAAACGATCCGTAAGGAATACTTGATGGATGAAAACAATAGCAACTTGACTGATGCTAATGTTGACTATCTGGGTATGTGGACAGCTGACAAAGCAACAGGTTTGTCATTCCAGATCGATACTGCTTGGGTTAATCGTGGTGCTGGTTATATCAAACCGCAATACTTGATTTCGGTTGCACATAACGACTTTGCCGGAACTCCGGGTAAACCTTGTACGGAAGATGGTCCTCACGTAGACAAAGACGGTAATATTACAGACGCAGAACATTGTGTTCACGCTACTCCGGCTATCCCTGGCTTCGAAAGAGCTAAATATTTGGTAAGTTTCCAGGATTCTGTAGATGTTTACGGTCAGGACAAACCTTATGCAGATATCAAGGGTGGTTATACTCGCGTAGGTTTCGTTGAAGGTATCCGGGTTGCCGATACGTTGTGGATCCTGCCGGCAGAATTCGTAGCTTTGGCTAACGATAAGATTAGCTTCGATGCTTTGGAAGCTTATAATGATTCTGTGAAAAATCTTGCTTCTAAATCATATTTGATTAAGAATAGACTTGACGGTGACGACCATAAGAATTACACTTGGTCATTCCGTTATGTACATCCGGAAAATGCAGGTAATGTAACGGAAGAAGGCGTAGAAAATCAGTTCTTGTTCGAATCGAACAACTATGACAATAAGATTATTGCACCTGAAAATGCTGCATGGTTGAAGATTCAGAATGGTTGTGTGGTTTTGACAGACAAATCATCTACATTCTCACATGCTGCAACAGGTGGCGACGGAGCTTTGATCTTCAATGTTGAAAATAAGGTTGACGATCAGCTGGCAACAGACAACGAAGAAATTGCAACATCTGAAGTTACAGTAATCGCTTTGCAGGGTGCTGTACGTGTAGCTAACGCTGAAGGTAAGAAAGTTGTTATCACTAACATCTTGGGCCAGACAGTTGCTAACACAGTTATCACTTCAAGCGATGCAACAATTGCTGCTCCTCAGGGCGTAGTTGTAGTAGCTGTTGAAGGTGAAGAAGCTGTTAAAGCGATCGTTAAGTAATAATGATCTCCCGTAGAGACACTATGAAACAGTGTCTCTACTATATTGAAATAAAGATTTTATAATCAAATAATGACCATGTGTCCGGTCTTTCCGACCAGTCAATTACCCCGCGAGGGCGAACAAGTGGTACATTAATACTAAAGTAAAAAATAACAATGCTGCCTGTACTTCCGTGAGGAAAGAGAGCAGACACAAAACAAGCCCCGACAGAGTAATTCCGTCGGGGCTTCGTTGTTATTATGATAAAAGGATTCTGCCCAAATGGCTAAAGTGCCGCAAACCGTTCATCTCCTTTGGCTGTCACCGCTGTACATTCCATTTCGACCAGCCAGCCGGTTCGGCAAACCGGAGCACGTACGATGATATAAGGGAGGCTGGGATGATGTTCGTCTATATAACGTTTGACCCGCGCATAATCCGCCGTATCGCGGATATAGATTACAGCTTGCATGATGTCATTCAAAGTGGCGTCCGCTTCTTTCAGCAGGGCTTCGATATTCTCAATCATGCGGGAAGTTTGTTTTATGACATCGCCAGCATGCACGATTTCTCCGTATCGGTCGATGCTTGCCGTGCCGGAGATAAAGACATGGCGGCGGTCGCCGTATGTGACAGCTGTGCCTCGTTCGAACGTAACGCCGTATTCATATGTGCGGTTCAGGTGTTCTGGTGCATATAGATAGCGGATTTGTCCGGGGCAGATACCGGAAACAGCATATGTGTCCATTGTCACGAATACCATCGGGTCGAAATAGCGTCCCTCGATTCCCGTACTGGCGATGAAATGAGTTTCTTCTGTCAGGTTTTGTGTCGCGAACACTTCTTTGCGGGCTTTTACCACACCCGGATAATTCACGTCTACATTCTGTACGAAAATCCACGTGCGCAGGCAGTTGGCCGCCAGTGTACAATTGGCTTCCGTCAGTTGCAGGATATAATCGCGGAAGATCAGGCGGGTCTGGTATTCCGAATTGGCTGCCCTGTTGCACTGGTTGGCACCTAAAAGCTGGCCGTATGCACCGTGACGCGCCTCAAACAACCCATTTGGCAACACCTGTGTTTGTACGCCAGTCTGCAGCCAAGCCCACAATGCAATCTTCGTGCCGTTCATCGGAGCCTGCTGTACGATTGATAGTGCGCAATAGGGGGAAAGCCGTTCCCGTTCCATCAGTTCATCTGTCTGGTTGGTTACGTCACTCAGAAAATAACGCCGGAAAATAGCGACCGGATTACCCGGCAACTCTTCCACTGAATGGGCGTAAACATCTTGTATGTGCTGTAACTGAGTGTGAAAGTCCTCCAGGCAGTTCGTCTGTTGGAAGAAAATATGGTATTCCGTTATGCCTTTGGAGGATTGAAAAGAGGTGATTTGCACTTCCGTCGTGTCGTATGTTTTCCTTATCAGGTTCATATTTATATTGTGTTTTTATAGTATAGATCGTAAAAATAAGGCTATTTAATTGAAATCAGAAAATTGAGAGTTGAAAATTACTTAATAAAGCAAGGAACGGTACTGTTTGTTAGCCGTTCAAGTCCTTCAACTCTATCAATTTGTTTACGATGGCATAGACAGTCAAGCCGCTGGCACTGTGTACTTGCAATTTTCGGGCGATGTTCCGGCGGTGGGTAATAACGGTGTGGGTGGATAGGTATAACCTGTCTGCAATCTCTCGGTTTGTCATGCCTTTTACCACACAGATGACAATCTCTTTTTCCCTGCTACTCAGTGTCTGCTGGTCCTCGTTTTCCCCTTCTTCGGACGGAACTTCTTCGGTGTTGAGGCGTTCCAATTTATTTTTCAACTCATCGGCATTATCGTATATTGATATCTGATCGTCATAGGAGCGAAGCAGAAACGGGTCGTTTATATTATATTGAAGGGCAAAACATTTCATATCCGGGCAGCCGCATTCGTCTTTCAGATGTTGTAGGTTGAAGTTTCCCGGAATGGAAGGATTTACGATCAGGATGTCCGGCTTATAAATGCGTAAGCCCTCTGTCAGACAGTCTGCTGCTGTTATTTCGGATATCTGGATACGGAATCCAGGTAAGCGTTTCAGCAGTGTTTCCAGTCCGCACCGGATGATGGAGGATGATTCGGCTATCGTTATTTTAATGTTAGTGGACATGGCAAGTGGTTTTATTGTTTTTCTAAAGACAGAATAGCAGGTACGAAGATGTAGTCTTCTACCCGGTTATGAGAGGCAAGGTCTTGTTCTGTTGCGAAAATATCGAACAGGACGCTGTTGAGCAAGTTACTGTCCGGTCCCGGATAATACTTCAGGATCAGGTTCTTCAGTTCCGTGATTTTCATCTCGATCTGGTCATGCCGTTTGCGGAAGATGGTGATGTTATATTTCGGGTCTTTCTTTCCTTCCAGCAAATTGCGGACATACGGGAAGACGGTTTTCTCTTCGTACGACATATGTTTGTGTACCTCTTCGGCATATTCGTCGAAAAAGCGGCGGATCACGAAGGCCACATCTTTCGGGCAGCTCACGATCGCCTCTGTCAGTTTGTGGCGGATATGGGGAAGACGGAAGTTCAGGAAATAGTCGTGTGCATTATGCAGATAAGTGATAAGCGAAGAGATGGAGATATCTTTATGGACCTCCGCTGCCGGGATTGTCTCCGTTTCCGTCAGAAAGTTGACGACAGTCAGGAATGTATATGTGTCGATCTTATTCTGCCGGCATACTTCCCCGATGTTTTTCTCTCCGAACCCCAGGTCGATACCGAAGCGGCTCATCACAAGGACCATCGGATAATTCTCGCATATCAGGTCACTCATCTTGCTTGTTTCCCTGTATTTTCCGTTCTTCATGTTTCCCATATCTTTTATCATTTGTATAGTAGATTATTATAAGTATGCATATTGAGGTGCATCCGCCGGTATGACAGCTATGCATTCCGTTTCGATCAGCCAGCCCGGACGACATACGGGAGCATGTACGATCAGGTGGAGAAACGACGGATACCGGCTTTCGATATATTGCTTGACCACGACATAGTCGGCCGGGTCGCGCAAGTAGACGATTGCCTGCATGATGTCTTGCAATCCGCCTCCCGCCTCCTGTAGCAAGGTGTCGATGTTTTCCAGCATGCGTTCCGTCTGCTTCAGGATATCCCCCGGATACATGATCTCGCCTTGATTGTCGATACTCGCGGTTCCGGAAATGAAGATTTGTTTCCGGTCGCCATAGGTTACAGCTGTCCCCCGCTCGAAAGTCACTCCGTATTCGTATGTCGGATTCAGGTGGGTGGGAGCATAGAGGAACTGGATTTGTCCGGTCTGCAAGCCTTTTACGGCATAAGTATCCATCTGGACAAAAACGTTCGGATCGGCATGGCGTCCTTCTATTCCCGTACTGGAAATATAATGGGTCTTTTCCGTCAGGTCTTGCGTGATGAAAACCTCTTTGCGGGCCTTGACGACGCCGGCATAGTTGACATCCACGTTTTGAACGAAGAACCAGGTACGGATGCAATCGTTTGCCAACTTGCATCCTTGCTCGGTCAGTTGCAAGACGTAATCGTTCAGCAAAAGCCGTGTCTGGTACTCGGAGTTGGAAGCCCTATTGCAAGAGCCCCCGGTCCAGTATTGTGTATAACGGTTGTGTTTGGCTTTCGACATTCCGTTTTTGGTCGTTTCGACAGTGATACCGGTCTGAAACCAAGTCCACATGGCTATTTTGCTCCCGTTTAGTGGAGCTTGCTCCACGATGGAAAGAGGGCAATAGGAATTTTCGCATTCCCAAACCATCACCAAGTCGGCCTGGTTGGCAGCGTCGCTCAGGAAATAGCGCCGGAAGACGGCAGTCGCATCGTCAGGTAACACCTCTTGGATAACTGCCACATAGGCCCGTTGGATGTTCTGTAGTTGTCCGGAAAACGGCAATGTCCGGTCTGTAATAGTGAGTAGAACGTGATATTCGGTAACCCCACCTTTCCCGGCAAAGGAAGAAATTTGAACTTCGATAGCTTTGTCTGTGTATGTCTTTTTGATATAATCCATGTAATATGTGCTTTCTTATTCTTTAGCTCCGTTATTGATCCAATCGTCGAGCAACGTCAGAGTGCTGGATGTCGTGATGACGTTGGTATGATCGTACTTGACAATGTTCTCGTGCAAGATGACGTGCAGGAAACTTTCCTCCGCGCTTCCCGGCTTGACCAGTTTCAGCCCTTCCTCGCTTTTATCAGCTACGACATCGACTAAGGCTTTGTAACTTTTGCCTTCCGTGAGGTACAGTCCGGCAGCAGGTTCCGTACTTCCTCCATGGCAAGCCGTACAGGAACGATTGAAAATTTCGGTTTGGATACTGTTGAACATGCCGGCATCCAACTTTCCGGCATCCAGCCGTATGGTATCCGCCTGTTCCGTGTAGTCGGCGGTATAGAAACTGGCAATCCTTTTGCGTAGTTTGTTGATGACACAAACTTCGATCTGTGTGACTTCACTGGGAATACCGGCCAAGACCATGTTTATCGTCCCGTCGGCTGTCTGGCTAATCCCTTTTGCCGTTTGTGCGAAAGCATTGTCAGGGGTGAATCCGGCCAGTACGACGCTGTAACCGCCTGGCCAGGAATCTATCCCGTTGATTTGGGCGGTTAACTTCACTGTTCCTCCTTCCCTTTCCGTCTGATTGTTTTCATCATATATCTTGCCATCGTCGCAGGAGATGGCAAGACAGGAAAAGAGCAATAGCCCGGAGATGAATGAATAAACTTCTCTTTTCATGACGTTACGATTAGAAAGTGTACTGAAGTAAGACGGTTCCGGAATGCATGGCTAATCCTAAGTCGTCGTTGTCGCGGTCAAGCTGCGTGTCATGTCCGGTACGTCCGATGAACTGATACATGGCTTGCAGTTTCAAGTTGCAGCTGGTGAAGAAATAGTTAAATCCGACGGCCGGCATATTCAGAAAACCGTTTGTGTCCAATCCGTTGCGGTTGAAGAAGTCATAACGGGCTGTCGCTTGTAGTTTGTTGGTAACGAAATAACCGCCTTGCACGTACCCCCCTAAATAGTTATAGCTCTCGTCAATTTTCTGCCGTTTGGTAAACCCTACATTCATATAATAGATTTCAGCGCCGAGATACAGGCGATTCTTCAACATGGCGAATTCTGCTCCTGCCCGGAAATCGTTCGTACTTTCGCTTTCGCTCTCCACATTCAATGAAGTGGAAAGACCGAACAGCATCTTATCTTCCTTCAAACGGTTCGGGCTGCCCTGGTTGGACGGCATAACTCCTTTCGGCATGTACGTGATGCGGCCGGCATACAACAATGACGGGATATGCCAGTCGTCGCTGAACGTTTTGGATGCCACGTTGACGGAGCTTCCCGTTCCGTTGAAAATCCCAACTTCGTAGCCGAACTTATCCTTTACCAATCCGTGCACTTCCACTCCGAGGTCGAATCCCATGCCGATGTTCGGTGTCACGGCATTAAGAGAATAAGGCAGGATAACGGATGAGGTGAGCGATGTCGGCAGTGTCGGCATTAACGTCTCGCCCAGCGTAGTCAGGTAAGCGTGCGAGAACGGAGTCTTGAACTTGCCAACACGTATGGCAAAACTCTTTTTTATCTCTACGTCGAACCAAGCCTGTTGAAGGATGTTTCCTCCGTTTCCGGCAGCATTGATGGAGAGGTTGAATGTCACCCGGTCGAATGCCTTGCCCGTGAAACCGAGGATGGCATAAGGGATCGAGAAACCGCTGTTGTGTATATTGTCCTGATTGTAGGCCGGGTCCAGCCCTTCATCGTCGTAGTAGTTGATGTTAGCACTGGTCTGTACCAACATATAAGGTTTGAAAACGAAATCCCCCTTCTTGGTAGCGATTGTAAAACCTTCTTTGCCGTTTAGTGATACGACACCGTTTTCCGTATCTTCCTCATATTGGGCCATGACGGCCAACGGCAATAGTAATAATGCTGCAATTGTGATTATCAGTTGTTTCATTTTAGTTTGTCTTATGGATAAATTATAAGGAGTTGAGGAATGCGATCACTGCCTCACGCTCTTCCTTGCTCATTTGTTTGAATAAATTTTTGGAGGCTTCCCCTTCGCCTCCATGCCACATGATGGCTTCGGTCAGGTTGCGGGCGCGTCCGTCATGAAGGAAATAGGTATGACCGTTGACTTTCTCCTGCAGCCCGATACCCCAAAGCGGCGTAGTACGCCATTCGTTTCCTCGTGCCAGGCCGCTGACATAATTGTCGTTCAACCCGACTCCCATGATCTCCGACCCCATGTCATGCAGTAGGAAATCAGAATAAGGATGTATGGTCTGTCCGCCGAGCCATGGCAAACGTGTGCCGTTGAGCAGTGTGGAACCGCCCGCTTGCGTGTGCAGCGTAGTGACGTGGCAGAGATGGCATTTCGCTTCGTAAAACTTTTGTTCTCCTAAGATGACCTGAGGGTCGTTTATGTTGCGCCGTGCCGGTACGCCGAGGCTTTGCATGTAAAGGTCCACATCTTCCATATCGGCGGTCGATATGTCGAGCTGGTCGTACGAGAGTCCCATCATGCTGCCTTGGTTGATCTGAGCCTGCCCTTCGCAAATCTCTTCCGGATAGCGGCTGTTTGTCACGCCCATATCGCTTGAAAAGCCCAGTTCGACGGTCAGGTCAAGATGCTGTGCCTTGTTTCCTGAAAGGCCGACACCGGTGACACCCTTCTCGGTGATATAGTTGCAACGTCCGCTGATACCATATTCCGGATAATTGCTTTTGGCAGCGAGCGCTTCGATTTCCCTGCGGTCGATTGCCATCATCTGTCCCATACCGACGTGGCGTAACGGGATGCGTACGGTGCAGAACAAATCTTCCGGGGCGATACTGTCTTTATACCATTCGGTTATCGTGTAATTGGGTTTGCATAGTTCGTAAGTCTCTCCGTCGGGGAAGGAAAAAGTCTGCTTGTCGTATGTGACGGACAACTTACCTTCCGGTTTGACGCCGTAGATGGCTTGGTCGTGCAATACACGTCCGTAGTCGCGGAAGAAAGCACCGTTGCGGCGGGAGATATAGACCAGCATGGAAGAGAAACCGTAGTTGCCCGATCCGCCATTTTCCCACAATGTCGGTTTGGTCCTTCCTGCGTTGCGATGGCAACTGCCGCAGGAATAGCCGGCATAAACAGGTCCGAGACCGCCTCCGTCGCCATTGTTGCTGGTGCGTACATCGTCGTAGAGACCGTCGCCGTTGTTGAAACGGATCGAGTTGGCTCCTGTTATCCAGTCGGCGTTCGTATCGTAGGCGACCGATGAGTTTAGGAAAATCGTTGAAGTCCCTGCTGACAGCGCATATCCGTTCGGGACATCTATTTTATCCATATCCATTTTATCGTCCTCTTCACAAGCTGCGCATGCAAAGAGCAGGAATAGCGAGGATGTTAACAGGTAAGATTGCTTCATATCATTTTATTGGTTTTCTGAATTTATTTCCGAATAACGCGAGTCGCATTGTGTAATTACTCTGAAACCCTGAAACAGCGGGCATTTGTCTGCTGTTTCAAGGTTTGTCATGATCTATTATCAAGTTTTATGTCTCAGAGGCATGTTTATTTTGCTCCATCGACAGTGCGGGGCTGCCCGTCTTTGAATAGGAGATATTCCAATGTATGGTAACCACGTACGCTCTGTGCGGCTCCGATGGCTTCATCTTCTTCGTCAAAGTTTCCGCTCCATTCCAGGTCATCCCAGTTTTGTGAATTCAATACCTGTACGATACCGTTCTGGTCCAAAGGCCAGCTGTCCATGTTGGGGTCCAGACCTAAGTTGGCGACCGGACCGATAAGGAAAGCTTCGCTCTTTTCCCACGGTTCGCGTGCCGTGATCCATAAATTGCAGGCCTTTTCGAAGTTGTCGTTGCTTGGGTTTTGTCTGAACTGGTTTACCGCATCCAGCAAAAGCTTGTTCTTTTCCTGCAAGTCTTTATAAGTAGGAAGAACGACCGCATCGACAAACTGTTCGGCTATTGCATCAAGGTCATCGTCGTATTCAGGATCGCCGAATGTTTGGTTTACATACGGTTTTACTTCATTTAACAACAGGTTGGCCAGTTCCATGCAAGTGTTCATTGCGGCAACGGACTCTTCGCTGTCGATGTTGTTGCGGAACGGTTGCGGAATAGCCTGGATCGCCTTTGCAGAAGCGAAAATCAGCGTTTTGATTTCTTCGTCGAGAGCCGGGTTGGTTGAAGCGATCAGTTTTGAAAGCGAGTGTTCTGCGATGTCTCCTTCATCGTCGAAATCTTTGTAAGAGTTGAATGCACTCAGGTTTCCGTCTACTTTGGACACGTCGTTGTCGTCGATGCGGCCGTAGTATGTGTTACGGATGGAGAAGATATTGTTCGTATAGTCGTCGCGCGAATGCCAGCTATACCATGATTCGACGGCATAGAGACCGCCTTCCTTGTCACCGCTGGTATATTTGGTATACGGGTCCTTGATCTTGGCGTCACCTACTTCGTTGGCGATGTTCCACATACCGCTTTCGATCATTTCCTCGATACACGAGAGCGGGCTTTGGTAAGCTCCGGCAGTCTGGTCTTTGAAAATCGTGGCATATGGGCCGTGTGAACCCTGCTCATCGACGTAGTCGGTTACCCAAGAATTGTAGAGCATGGTTGCATCGTCGTTCAGCAACATTGCAACGTTATACATATAGTTACCCCATGCACTGGCGTTTTCAGAACTGTAATCCAGGTTGACCGGATCTTTTCCGCCACCATCCGGATTGGGGTCGTTGTTGTCGCTACATGCTCCCATCGAGAATGTCATGGCGAGCGATAAGGCTGCCAGATAGAAATAATTTTTCTTTTTCATTTTTATTGATAAGTTATTAATTTGTTTATATTGTTTTTATTTGCTGAGGAACCAGCCGATATAGGCGATAGCCAAGCTGAATTCGTTTTCGCTGTTATATTTGCCGCCTCCGATTTTGCGTGTTGTATAGTCTGCTTTCACGACAAGATTAGGTAAAGCATACCAATTGGCTCCGGCTGTCCACATGCTTACTTTGTTGCGTAAATCCATCGTGTGCTTGCCTTCGCCTTTTTCCTGTGGGTTGTAGTATTCGTAGCGGACGAACGGATAGATTACGGGTACGCTCATATTGTCTTTACAAACCGCACGCAGGTTGAACCCCACTTCACCACCGTAGCTGACCGCACGTTTGGCGATCGGGGTTGTCTGTGTATAAGGAGAACCGCCGCTTTGGTGGTTGTTGACACTGCTGAGGTCGTCGGCTTTGCTCAGGTTGCCGTATATCATGTTTGCGCGTGCGGTGACATATTTGTTTTTGTATTGCAGGTCAGCCGTATAGATGCGCAAAGGTATGTTTCCATATTTGACGTATGTTTCCGGTTTGTCGGAATTGGCTCCCGTATTGTGGCAATAGTAGAAGGAACCGCCTATTTTCAATCCCGGTACTCCTAAATAGTTCAGGCGGGCCACATAGCCCGGTGAGGTGAAGTTGTCTGTTTCGAATAGTCCCTGCTTGCCGCCGGCAACCCATGTATTGCGGTCGAACCCGTTGGCGTTCAATCCGGCAACGACCAAAGCCTGGTAGTTGAAACGTGTGTAGCCTCGGCCGAACGTACCGAACACTTCGATACCGTTTTCGTGCCAGGTAGAAGGAAGGATGGTCGTTTCGCCTTCCGGACGAGAAGTTCCGAAGAAGTTGATCGGCTCGTGATGCTCGTTGGTCAAACCGACCGGGACGATCAAATGACCGGCACGGACATTGAAGGCCGGATGGATAAGACGTGTGATGTGGAATTGTTCCAAAGCAACTTCACCGCCTTTTTCAACTTCCATTTCGTATTCTCCGTTTTCTGTGTTTTCTATCTCATAGGCACTTCCCGTACCTCCAGCCTCAAATTCTATTTCTGCTCCTAATACCCATTGGGAATTGAATTTGTAATCGAAGGCCAAGACAAAACGGGGTATGGAGATCGAATTGCGATGGTCTTTCTTGCTTCCGTTGTCCGTACCCCGGAAACGGTTGATGCCGTAGTCCATAAAGTTTGCGAGGATCTCCCCATATCCGCCGAAGCGGAACTTGTTATATCCGGCTGCATAAATGTCTGCGGATTGTTCCACTGCGGATTTTTCTGTCGTTGTTTCTTCTTGTTCCTGTGCAAATGCCGTTACACAAGAGGTGAGTAGAGTGATTGCTAATAAATTAGTTAACCTTTTCATTGCGTTTTTTAATTTTTGGCAAAATTAGAGGGGCTGTCAACGGTGTGCAATCGCAATTAGTAGGTAAAAAGGTTCCGATGTTACCCATTTGTAGGTATTGCGCCTGAATATCACCTTGATTAGGTAGTAAAAGACGTTTTTTTACTCACATATAGGTATTGTAGGAGGTGGGAAGTACCCGTATCTTTGCAATGTCATTAAGAAAGTAACACTATTAGTATAATCGCTATATCAAAACCTTTTGTCAATTATGTAAGCATATAAGATGATTAACTATATCGAAAAGTTTTTATTGGTTATTTTCGGTATAAAAAAGAAGCCTCTCTGTGAAGAGAGGCTTCTTTTTTATGTTTCCGTTTCCCATTCGCTTCTGTCCGGAATCTGTTCGGCGTCGAGTCTTGGACTTGTTCCCGCAAGGGTATGTTTGCTGCTCCGGCTGTGCCAAAACAATTACATCGGCTTGGCACAACTGTTTCCTGAGTAGGAAACGCCTGTTACATAAGCTTGGCACAACCGTTTCATGCCGAGGAAACGGTCGTTACATAGGTATGGCACAACCAATACGTAGGCAAGTAGCGTCATGTGAACTTACCAGTCGTATGCCTCGAAGTAGGCATCGAACTTTCCGGGATCGTTGATACCGCACTGTTTCAGTATGTTCAACATGCTTTTTTGTTCGTCCGGCGAGAGCGGGCGTTCGCCTTTTCGCACGCGGTAGTAAGTCCTGCGTCCGAACCGTCTCATCAGCTTGCAAATGGCTTCCTGCATCAGTTTGTAGGGCATCCGGTCCAGCATCCCGATGAAACCGAGCGCATAGGTCAGTTTATCGGCAGGGCGGAAATAAGCACATCGGTCGGTTTGCTTCTCTTGGTATTTAGGGCTGATGACGTGCCACAGTTTGACTTCGTCGCCGATCTGTTGTTCTGCGATTCTCCTCAAGCAAGTAGTGGCTTTGGGGCAATCTTGTTTCATGCAGAGCAGATAGGAGGTGGGGATGTCGGAGGAGTCGATTTTTTCTTTCATATATTCCATTAATGTATTATAGTTGTTTGATCCGTCTGTGACGGACGTTGATGTAAAGATACATAATAATGTAAGGTTTTGCAAGTCTTGAAGCTGTTATTGAGCTAAGCAACCAATACTCCGTATTTTGTATATCTTTAACAGAAGGGGGAGCTTTTCCAAGATGAAATTACGAAACCTGCTGTTTTTGCCGTTTTTCCCCTCCAATGTGAATAAAGGGAGTTAATCTTATAGGTGATTGATTATCTTTGTTTTGATGAAGATGTAAAAAAGTTTGGCGAGCGGTTGAAAACAGCTCTTTTTTTATATGGCTTTAGGCACTTTTTTCAATGTAAGTCATTGCTAATAAGAAGTATATGGGTATAAGAAGAAAAATAGCGAAAAAACGTACGTTTTCTTTCGCCATTTTCACTGCACAAAAATACAACTACTTTTTG
>OGZD01001769.1_pt1 | contig 15412 bp, 5 predicted proteins | sample 1576701 | NCBI WGS metagenome assembly OGZD01 (sample SAMEA3541487, study PRJEB24748) | human gut metagenome | biome: human gut; feature: human-associated habitat; material: faeces | place: China | collected 2012
AGACGGCAGTTACAAATATTATTTTTACTACACGGCAGAGAAGCAAGTGGGCGTGGCGGTAGCCGACCATCCGCTCGGCCCGTTCAAAGACAGCGGCCAACCGCTGATAGGGAAGGGACTTCCAGGCGGAATGAAACGCGGGCAGAATATCGACCCGGACGTTTTCACCGACCCCGTGAGCGGCAAGACTTATTTGTACTGGGGCAACTATTACATGGCCGTGTGTGAACTGGACGACGGCATGGTATCCGTCAAACCGAACACCACGAAGATACTCATCGACAACGACCGGCATTACAGTGAAGCGCCTTACGTCTTTTACCGCAATGGCTACTATTATTTCACATGGTCTAAAAACGACACGCGGAGCGCGGACTACGAAGTCCGTTACGTGCGTTCCAAGTCCCCCGTCGGCCCGATCGACCCGTCGGAAAGCCGGGTGGTAGTCTGCAAAAAGCCCGACCAGGGCATTTATGCCACAGGCCACCAATCCTTCCTGCAAGTGCCCGGCACGGACGAATGGTACATCGTCTACCACCGCTTCAAGTTCCCCGACGGCATCACGATGGGGCGTGAAGCGGGTTATCACCGCGAAGTCTGCATGGACCGCGTGTTTTTCAATGAGGACGGCACAATAAAACAAGTCGTTCCAAGTCTATAATAAAGAACATATCATATACATTTATAAACAAAATCGACATACGATGAAACGAATATTATTGGGTATATTAGGCGTATGCGCATGCCATGCCTACGCACAAACATTCAAGGAGTGGCAAGACCCTGAGATCAATGCCGTCAACCGTGCCCCCATGCACACCGACTTTTTTGCCTATGAAAGTACGGAACTGGCGGCAAAAGGAATGAAAGAACTGTCCGGAAACTTCATGAGCCTGAACGGGAACTGGAAATTCAACTGGGTGGAACATGCCGACGCACGTCCGGAAGGCTTCTGGAAGACGGATTTCAACGACAAAGGTTGGGTGGATTTCCCGGTTCCGGGCGTGTGGGAACTGAACGGTTATGATGTCCCGGTATACGCAGGAGTGGATTTCGGATGGAAAGGCTACGAAGGGCGCACGTTCAAGAAGCCGCCCCATGTCCCGACGGAAAACAACCACGTAGGTTCCTACCGCCGTGAAGTGGTGATTCCTTCAGACTGGAAAGGGAAAGACATCATCGCCCATTTCGGTGCCGTGTCTTCCAACATGTACCTATGGGTCAACGGAAAGTTTGTGGGCTACAGCGAGGACAGCAAAATGGAGGCGGAGTTCGACCTGACCCCTTACCTGAAACCGGGGCAAAAGAACCTGATAGCCTTCCAAGTGTTCCGTTGGTGCGACGGCAGCTACTTGGAGGACCAGGATTTCTTCCGTTACAGCGGCGTATCACGCGACTGCTACCTCTACGTGCGCCACGCCAAGCGGATAGAAGACCTTCGGGTCACTCCCGACTTGGACGACCGGTATCAGGACGGGACACTGGAAGTCCGTATGGATGTAAAGGGCAAGGCCCGCATTACACTCGAATTACTCGATGCACGCGGGGAAACCGTCTGCATGAAAGAAGTCCGCGAAACGGGAACCCCATCCGTTGTCATGCCGGTGAAGAACCCGCATAAATGGACGGCAGAGACGCCCTACCTCTACACCCTCAGGGCTACACTGAAAGACGGAAACGCCATCCGCGAAGTCATACCCGTAAAAGTGGGATTCCGGAAAATCGAAATCAAGGACAGCCAACTTTTGGTAAATGGGCAGCCCGTGCTCATCAAAGGAGTAAACCGTCATGAGATGGATCCCGACGGAGGCTCGTATGTCACCCGCGAGAGGATGCTCCAAGACATACAACTCATGAAGAAATTCAATGTCAATGCCGTGCGCACCTGCCATTATCCGGACGATCCGTATTGGTATGAACTGTGCGACCGTTACGGCCTTTACATCGTGGCCGAAGCCAATCTCGAAAGCCACGGCATGGGCTTCAAGGAAAAGTCGTTGGCCAAGGACCCGGCTTACAAGAAAGCGCATCTGGAACGCAACCAACGCAACGTGCAGTGCAACTTCAACCATCCGAGCATCATCCTGTGGTCGATGGGCAACGAGTGTGGCGACGGTTCGAACTTCGAGGCCTGTTACGACTGGATCAAACAGGAAGACCCCAGCCGCTTCGTCCACTTTGAACAAGCTTACGACACCGGTTCCAATACCGATGTCTACTGTCCGATGTATCCCACTTACTCCCGTTGCATCAAGTATTGCGAGGACGACAACAAACAGAAACCCTTCATCATGTGCGAATATGCCCATGCCATGGGGAACGCTTTGGGCGACTTCAACATCTATTGGGACTTAATCCGGAAATATCCCAAGTTCCAAGGTGGTTTCATCTGGGACTGGGTGGACCAGTCGCCGAGATGGACCGGCCGCAACGGGGAAATGATATACGGTTACGACGGGGACTTCGACGATTATAAGACCAAGGACGACAATTACATGGTCAACGGCTTGTTCGGTCCCGACCGTGTACCGAACCCACACAGCTACGAAGTGAGATACTTCTACCAGAACATCTGGACCACGCCCGGAGATTTGTCGAAAGGCGAAATCAAGATATACAATGAGAATTTCTTCCGCGACCTTTCGGCATACGTCATGGAGTGGGAAACGTTGAAAGACGGAAAAGTCATGCGCAGCGGAACGGTGGAACGGATAGATTGCCAACCGCAACAAACCGCCACGATGACCTTGGACTGGGGCGGAACTGACGGGGAAGGCGAATGGTTGCTCAACGGGAGATACCTGCAACGGGAAAGAGAAGGCGTCATTCCGGCGCGTCACGTGGTGGCCAAGGCACAAATCGAACTCCGGCCCTATCAAGCACCGGACATGGTTTTGAAAAACGAAAGCGTGCGTTACATTCCGGATGTCGTCCCGCAAGTCAACGACCGTAATCTGGCCCATCTGATTATCACGGGAGAGAACTTCCGGGTACGTTTCAACAAGATGACCGGATACATGGAACGCTATGCCGTGGATCGGACGGAGTTCATCCGGAAAGGCGGTGCGCTGACACCGAACTTCTGGCGCGCCCCGACCGACAATGATTACGGTGCCAAACTGCAACACAAATATGCGGCTTGGAAAAATCCCGACCTGCGTCTCACGTCGTTAAAACACGAAACGAAAGAAGGACAGGTCGTCGTGTCGGCGGAATACGACATGAGGAGCGTGTCGGCCAAGCTTTACCTGACCTATACCATCAACAACCGGGGAGCCGTAAAGGTCAACCAAAAGATGGTGGCCGACAAGGGAAAAAAGGCATCCGACATGTTCCGCTTCGGCATGCAACTGGTCATGCCCAAGGATTTTGAATACGTTTCTTACTACGGACGCGGGCCGGTGGAGAATTACAGCAACCGCAACCACAGCACAGACCTCGGCATTTATCACCAGACCGTAGACGAACAGTTCTATCCCTACATCCGTCCGCAAGAGACGGGCACGAAAACAGACATCCGTTGGTGGAAAGTCCTCGACGTGAAAGGCACGGGGTTGCAGTTCGTGGCCGATGCCCCGTTCTCGGCTTCCTCCCTGCACTACACCATCGAATCGTTGGACGAAGGACCGGTGAAGAAACAGGGACATTCGCAGGAAGTGGAAAAGGCCGACCTGACCAACGTACTGATAGACAAGGCACAGATGGGGCTGGCTTGTATCGACAGTTGGGGGGCCATGCCCGAACCGGAATTCCGCCTGCCGTATGAAGATTATGAGTTCACCTTCATCATGACCCCTGTTTCTCACAATTACCCATTATATTGACCGAAGACATGAATATCCTGAAACCTTTTATGGCACTTTGCCTCATGCAGGCTTTGCCATGTACCGTACGGGCGGCACAACCCGATTCCGTTTATGTCTTCCCTTATCCCACGACCAACGACCACGGACGGCGCGGCATGCAGTTCGTCTGGAGCGCGGACGGGAAGCACTGGCAGGACGTGGCGGAAGGAATGGTCTTTATGCGGTGCGACTTCGGTGCTTGGAAATACATGTACAAGCCGCGTCTGATACAAGACCGGCAGGACGGAAGGTTGCACTGTTTCTGGGACTTGGACCCGGAAGGCAGCGCGATAGGCTATGCTTCATCCGCCGACCTGGTAAAATGGACGCCCCAAGAATACTTTATGGGCACGGAGCAAGGCAAGTTTGCCGTGAAAGACGGGCGTATGCCGGTGACTGACACGGTACAAATCGGCGACAAGACGATTGCGGGGTATGCCCTGAAAGTATCCTACGGCATATTGGAAGGCATGGAACGCCATGGCATATACCGTTCTGCCCTCAATGCCCAGAGGGGCGAGCGTGCCGAGCACGACGCGGCCCGGTTTGCCGGACTGCAAACGGTCAATGCGCGGATTACCGTGGACGAAGGCCGGGCGAAACCCATCAGTGAGAACCTGATTGGCGTGTTCTTTGAAGACTTGAATTACGCAGCCGACGGCGGACTGTATGCCGAACTGGTGCAGAACCGGGATTTCGAATACTCCGAAGCCGACGGCAACAAGGACCGGAACTGGAACAGTCGCTACGCGTGGAGCGTGGAGGGCGAGGGCATGGCATTCGACGTGTCTACGGATCAGCCCGTCCATCCCAACAATCCCCATTACGCCGTGCTCAACGTGGCGCAGCCCGGCAGCGGCTTCACGAATACGGGATTCGACGGCATCGCGGTGAAAGAAGGCGAGAAGTACGACTTTTCGCTTTTCACCCGTACACCGGACGGCAAGGGAGGCGGAAAGGCCGTGGTACGTCTGGTCGACCCGCAGGGAAAGACTGTGGCCGAGACCACCGTCAAGCTGTCCTCCAAAACCTGGAAGAAACGGGAAGCCGTGTTGAAAGCCACAGCCACCGTCGCGCAGGCCCGGCTCGTCATCATCCCGCAGTCTGCCGGACGGTATGCCCTCGACATGATTTCACTGTTCCCACAAAAGACGTTCAAGGGACGGAAGAACGGGCTTCGCGCCGACTTGGCGCAGGCCATTGCCGACATCCGTCCGCGTTTCGTCCGCTTCCCCGGCGGATGTCTGGCCCACGGGGACGGGGTGGACAACATCTATCATTGGAAAGAGACCATCGGCCCGTTGGAAGCCCGAAAACCGGCGGCCAACATCTGGCGTTACCACCAGACGCGCGGCTTGGGCTACTTCGAGTATTTCCAGTTCTGCGAGGACATCGGTGCCGAACCGCTGCCGGTCGTGGCCGCAGGCGTGCCCTGCCAGAACTCCGGTATCGGAGGCCCGAGCCATCACTCTAAAGATATTGTGACAAGCCTTGGGCAACAGGGCGGCATCCCGATGGAGGAGATGGGGCAGTACATACAGGACGTGCTCGACCTGATTGAATATGCCAACGGTGATGCCAAAACCACACGGTGGGGACGCGAACGGGCCAAGGCCGGACATCCCGAACCGTTCAACCTGAAATACATCGGACTGGGCAACGAAGACCTCATCAGCCGTGTGTTCACGGAACGGTTTACGATGATTTATGAAGCCATCCGGGCCAAATATCCCGACATTGTGGTCATCGGCACGACGGGACCGTCCTGCGAAGGAAAAGACTACGAAGAAGGTTGGGCCTTGGCCGACCGTTTGAAACTGCCCATGGTAGACGAACATAATTACAACACACCGGGATGGTTCATTTACAACCAAGATTATTACGACCATTATGACCGTCATAAGTCCAAGGTCTACTTGGGGGAATATGCGGCCCATGCCCCGGGACGTCCGAGCAATATCGAGACGGGATTGGCAGCGGCTTTGTTCCTGACTTCGGTAGAGCGCAACGGCGATGTGGTGAGCATGACATCATCCGCTCCGCTCTTGGCCAAGGAAGGGCATACGCAATGGAGGCCGGATTTGATTTACTTCAACAACACAGAAGTGAAACCCACTGTGGATTATTACGTGCAGCAAATGTACGGGCAGTATGCCGGAAATGAGTACCGCCCTCTACGCTGACGGTGGATAACCGGCGGCATGATGTGCGTAGCCGCGTGGGCGTTTCCGTGGTGAAAGACGGCGAAAGCGGCGACCTTATCGTGAAATTGGTGAACCTGCTCCCGGTGGCGGTCAAAACGGATGTGGAAATCCCGTCGTTGGCCGGACATCAAGCCGTAGGGCAGAAGACCGTCCTTTCGGGGCGCCCGTCCGACACGAATGCCGTACCGGTGGAAAGCGCAATGGAAATAGGGGAGAAGTTCCCCTATGAAATGCCGGCCTATTCCTTCACGGTTATCAGGATAAAACGCGAATGTAAGTAGATGTCTCGATAACGAAAGGGATAAGACAGAAGAACAAAAGGACAGAATATTTTGGCTTGCACAGCCTTTTGTCCTTTTGTTCTTCTGTCTCATTTTATCGTTTTGTCAATCTGTCAATCCCACCCTTACGAGAATCGCGTATTTGCCCTTTGGTCCGAAGCCGGAAATAAATAAGGTATTCTCGCGAGGGCGGGATTTTAACTTGCTGTAAGCATAGACTTGTTTTTACTTTCTTTCTGTCCGGCAGCAAGGAAATAGATGCGGAAGGAAGCGGTCGGCCTGTCAGCCGGACGCGAATATCCGGAACACTTTGATTCCGTTTTTGCGAAACGGATTTTCTTCAGATAGCGTCTGAAGCCCCCCTCAAAGGGCATTTTCCTGCCTCTTTCAGCCTCCGGATTCCCCTTTCGGAAGAGTTTGGGCACACAACATGCTGAGAATGAAAAATCGCTTTCAGCCGAACGATTTACCGTTCGGCTGAGAAAAATACACGAATATGCAGGATTTATGCCATAATATTGTATTTATACCGTATAAATATACAGAAAAAAGACCTGAAAAGCCCTTTTTCTCTTATTCTTGAAATACGGGAATTCCGGAAAAACTGTCTTTTTGACAGCTTAAAGTCCTCTAAAACGTACAAATGTAAGTCCCTCCAAACGCTTCACCCATATCTGAAGTATTCCTTTTGCAACTGCGTCTTAATATCCTTGCGTGCCAATAAGATATGCTGTTCCACGGTACGCTTTGAAACAGACAATTCACGGGCGATCTCGGAAGGGGTGAGGTTCTCAAAAAAGGACAGGCAATACGCCTTGCGCCGCTTTTCCGGCAGGGCAAACACCAAACGGTCGAACATCAGTTTCAATTCTTTGAAAGATACTTTTTCCTCCGTCGTGTCTTGCAAGGCCTCCTGCGTGTAAAACAGTTCGCCCCACACGTCATTTTCCTTGCGGTATCTTCGTTGGCGGTCGGCCATCAGGTTACGTGCCACCTTGTAAGCCAAGGACACCACAGCCTCCGGACTTATGAAATCCTTATGCTTCCACAGTCTCTCAAACACATCCTGCACCACATCTTCCGCCTCGTCGGGACGATCGATGCGGGATGCGATATAATGCTTCAAAGCCTCCTTTTGCCGTACGTAACACGCGGCCAGTCCTTTTTCGTCGTTTCTTGCTTCCATGGCACATCGTTTGATTTCTACCACAAAAGTAGCCTAAAGGCAGGCGACGGAATGGGATGATTTCAGCCGATTGTTACGTCATTTTGCGCCTTTCCTTCTTTTTCCCTGAACTGTGTCGGTGTCATGCCGAACTCTTCCTTGAAATGCAGGTTGAAATACTTGATGGTGTTGAATCCCGTGAGGTCCGCTATTTCGTTCACGCTGCATGTGGTGGCCTTCAGCAACTGGGCTGCCCGTTTCAACCGGATGGAACGGATGAACTGCAAGGGCGTGACGTTGACAATGGCCTGCATTTTGCGGTTCAACTGGGTCTTGCTCATCCCCACGTCCAAGCTCAGGTCGCCCACGGAATATTCCGGATTGCTGATGTTCTTCTTGACGGATTCCAAGGCTTTCTCCATCAGCTTCTCGTCTATCGAAGTCGTGGTGATGGCCTCGAAAGACACGTCGATGGACTTGCGGAACATCTTTTGCCGCCGTTCTTTCTGCTCGATGAGTTGACGGATGCGCACTTGCAGCATTTCCCAGTTGAACGGTTTCGAGATATAAGAATCCGCTCCTGCTTCGTATCCCCCGATGCGCGAATCATCGGAACTGCGGGCCGTAAGCAGGATGAACGGGATATGTGAGGTCTGTATGTCGCCTTTCAGCCTGCGGCACAGTTCCATGCCGTCCATGCGGGGCATCATCAGGTCGGACACAATCAAGTCCGGCAACTCCGTCCGTGCCGCCTGTTCGCCCTCCACGCCGTCTCGCGCTTCCACCACACAAAAGTCCTTTTGCAGTTGCTCCACCAGGAAATGACGGAATTCGTCGTGGTCCTCCACCACCAGAATCTTCTTCCGTCCCGTCTCCGTGGGCGGCATGTCATGGATTTCGCTCTCTTCGTCCCGGTATTCCGCCTTTTCTTCTGCCGCAGGTGCCGTCCCTCCGCCATGCAGGTCGGTCGGGATATACAGGGTGAAGGCCGTGCCTTCTCCCGTCCGGCTTTCCACCGTGACCTTTCCTTCATGCAGTTTGGCGTACTCGCGCACCAGATGGAGACCTATGCCGCTGCCTTGCCCGGCCGGTTGTCCCTCCGTGGCTGTCTGATAGAAACGGTCGAAAACGAAGGGCAAATCCTTCTCCGCAATGCCGCACCCGGTGTCTTCCACCCTGACCACCGCATACGGCCGTCCGTCTTCCGATACCTTCTCCACCGTGACCCGTACCTGTCCGTGCGCGGAGGTGAATTTGAAGGCATTGGAAAGCAGGTTGTTGAGCATCTTATACATCTTGTCGGAATCGTAATTCATGAAAAGACGTTCCACCTTAGGCTCGAAGGAAAGTTCTATCTCACGGCTTGCCGCCAAGTCGGTGAACTGCCTGACAGCTTCTTCCAAGAAAAAGACCATGTCGTTCATCTTCAACCTGAGACGCTCGCCCTTCATTTCCAATTTACGGAAATCGAGCAACTGGTTTACCAGATTGAGCAGGCGGCGCGCATTATTGTAAATAGGTTCCAACTTCTTTTTCAGCTCCGGTTCGCCCGTATCGTGGATGAGTGCCCCCAAAGGCGTAAGAATCAGGGTGAGGGGAGTGCGGAACTCATGGCTGATGTTCGTGAAGAAGCGGAACTTCATCTGGTCGAGCTCTTCGCGCTGTTTCCGTTCGTTGGCTTCTTGAGCCATCTGGATTTTGAGCTGTGCCCGCCTCCGGAACCTTCTCCACGACCAGACCATCAAACCGGCAGCCAGCACGACGTACACCGCGATGGCCCATGCCGTCGCCCAAAACGGTGGCGCAATGGTAATGGTTATTTCGGCCGGTGTCTTCCCCCAAATCTTGTCCCCGTTGGCGGTGTAGACCACGAATTTGTACTCGCCGGGCTGTAATCCGGTATAGGTGGCGCGTCCGCTCCCGTCGGCCACCACCTCGTTCCACTCCTTATCGTAATTCAGCAGTTTATACTTATAGTAAGTGTGCGAAGGGTTGACATAATTCAGTCCTGAAAATTCTATCATGACGAAATTCTCGTCGTGACGGAGCCGGATTTCCGACGTTCGGTCCACGGTCTGCGTCAGAATCACATGCCCGTTGTATGCCTCGTTCACTTTCAACGGGTTGTTGAACAGATAGAAACGGGTGAAGACGGGATGGTTGTCGCTTCGGTCGTATCGGATTTCCGAAGGATTGAAATAATTGAATCCGTGGGCTCCGCCGAAGAACAAGAGCCCGGACCGGGTTTTCAAAGCCGCATTTTCATAAAACTTGCCTCCTTGCAACCCGTCGGTTTCCCCATAGCTCACCACGGAAAATCCTTTCCCGGCAGGGTCTTCACGAGGTGCGATTTTACAAAGTCCGTTCAACGTGGAAGCCCATACCATTCCCTCGTTGTCCTCCAACAAGGCCGTGACGGCATTGTTGGGCAGTCCGTCGGACTCGGTCAGCACCGTGGCTTCCTTGTGGCGAGGGTCAAACACCAAGATGCCGTCTTCCGTCCCGAACCATTCCACGCCGTGGCGGTCTTTCAGCATGCAGAAATATTTGGTGTCGGCATACCGCTGTTCTTTCAGAAAAGCCGGAATCCACACGCTGTCTTTCTGCGTGTCGTAATAGTAGATGCCGCTGTTGCCCAAAGCGGCGAACGTATGGCCGTCCACCGGATAGAAGGCATGAACCACGGCGTATGAACGGAGTTCGGGATGACGGTCGTGCAACATATAGGCAATCTTTCCCGTGGCCGGATCGAAACGTCCGACCCCGCCGGTCACACTGGCCCAATAACGGCCTTCGCTGTCTTCATACAAAGCACTGGATATGTTTTGGTTAGGGTCTTGTTCCCAATTCACCGTAGAACGGAGAAGGTTGCGAACCTGTCCGCCCTCGATGCAATAAAAACCGTGAAGGAAGGTGCCCACCCATATACGTCCGCCCTTGTCCTTAAAGACGGAAAGGCAAATGTCATTCGGTTCGGCCTTGAATACTTGCTCCATCGCACCGGTAGACGGCCGGAAACGGAAGAGGCCGAAAACGCCTCCGATAAGTACAGACCCGTCGGCATCCTCCAGAAAGCACCGGATGTTCTCGCTGGTGACGGACGAATAGCGGTTCACGGTATGACCGAGAGAGAACTTCTGCATGCTGGGATGGTAATAACACAAGCCCTGAAAAAGGGTGCCCACCCATATACCCCCGTTCCGGTCGGAAAATACCGTATAAATATCGTTTTCCAATGTCCCTCCGTCGGTCAGTTCCAGTGCAGGAAGTGTGGTTGCCTCGAACGTCCGGGCATCGATGATGCGGAGGCCGGATTTGGACGTGCCGACCCACACATTGCCGTCCCGGTCCAAATCCATGCACGTGAAGAAGTTGGAAAGTCCGCTTATGCCGCATGCCTCCTTCCAAGTGCGTTCCATACGATTGTAGAAGAATAGTCCGTTGTTGTACATCAGCCAGATGTTTCCTTGGGCATCCGGATGCAGGTATATACGGTCGGTAAGCCGGTTGATGACATGCAGGAAACGTGTCTCTTGCGACACGAACTCGGCCGAAGAGTAGTCCCAGTAGCGAATCAGTCCGCTTTCATATACAATCCAACAGAGGTTCTTGTATTGCGTCATTTCCACCGGAACGCCGTATTTCCGGGTAAATTCACTGCCGCCATCCTCAATGGTGCGCAAACGCCCCTGTTCCACGTCGTAGAAGGAGACGGTATTGTCTTCAGTCACGAACCAATAATTCTTGTAATCGTCTATGAACAGGTTCTTCAGCCGCCGGTTTATTCCCATGGAAGCCAACACCTCGGAGACGGAATAATCATATTGCCCGCTCTTCATGTCGAGCAAAAGCAGGTAGCCCAACTCTTTGAGCCACATCCGTCCTTCACGGTCGTAATACTCTTTGGGCGGACGGTCGTATGCCCAAATGTATTTACGTGTCTTGTCGTACGGGAATCGGTCGAACGTGGCACCGTTGTAAATGTTCAGAATGAAACCGGTCTTGATGGCGATACAACCTTCTTCCGTCATCGTCAGGCTGCGGATTTGTCCGTCCGAAAGTCCGTCCGAAGCATCAATAAGACGGAATTTGTATTGACGGTCTTGTGCGTGGAGGCACGAAGCCAGCAATAGGAACAACATCGGAACGACTGTCCTTATGGCACGCTTTCCTGCTTTTCGTTTTACGGTATCCATGGCTTTTCTTTCAAATAACAAATGATGATTAGACAAAGATACTCAATCGGCACCACTTGACGTAGGATATTTTGGTTCAAAATATAGGTTGTTTTGTTGCATCGTACTGAATCGGCCGTCTTTTTCGGACATTTTCCCTCATGCCGTGGCTAGAAAAACATCCTTCGGGCGCATTTGGTTCAGAACGACATAAAAGATGCTTTTTTTCATCCGTCCCCGTACGGTATTTACCTGCTAACTTTGCCACGGTTCATTAAAAACATTTACCATGAAGAAAAGATACTTGATAGTCATGACACTGTGCAGTTCGTTATGGCTGAATGCACAAAACTTCATCCATCCCGGCATGTTGCATACGCAGGCCGACCTGGACCGGACAAAAGCCAAGGTAGAAGCCGGCGAAGAGCCTTGGGCTTCCGCTTACAGGAAACTGCTGACCAGCCCGCATGTCAGTTTGGACTGGAAGGCTGCTCCGGTCGAGAAAATCGTACGCGGAGGGCGGACGATTTGGGAACCCGACCCGGACAATTACCAGTTGGCTTACCGGGATGCCGCCACGGCTTACCAATGTGCGTTGGTCTGGCACATATCCGGCGATAAGGCGTATGCGGACAAGTCCGTCCAAATCCTTAATGCTTGGGCCAAGACCTGCAAGAAGGTGAGCGGAGACACGAATGCCTGTCTGGCATACGGGCTGTATGGCTACCAGTTTGCCAACGCTGCCGAACTGATGCGCGACTATCCGGGATGGGATGCCACGGACTTCGGACGATTCAAAGAATGGATGCTGAAAGTGTGGTACCACGGGGTAATCGGTTTCCTGCAAGGACGCAACGGGACACAAGACGACCATTATTGGTCGAATTGGGGCTTGTGCAACGTGCTGTGTGCGATGAGCATAGGTATCTTGTGTGACGATATCTTCATCTACAACCAAGCCACGGAGTATTATAAGTATATGGAAGACCACCGTTATGGCGAGTCGCTGCATCATTTGGTCTGGAAACTTCATCCGGACGAACGCGGCCCCTTCGGCTATTTCGGGCAGATGCAGGAATCCAACCGCGACCAAGGGCATGCCGCCATGGCGCTTGCATTGGCCGCAGACCTTTGCGGCACGGGGCGAAACCAAGGCGATGACTTTTATGCCCTGAAGGACGACTGTATCGTATGTGGGTTTGAATACGTCAACGCCTATAATTCCGGAGTGGACGACTTGCCGAACAGTCCTTATACGAATTGCGACGGGACTTTCATGAGAATGGGAGACGGAGGACGGGGAACCAACCGTCCGGCTCAAGCCCGTATCGTGAATTACTATGAAAACATACGAGGCATAGAGGTGCCTTACTCCAGAAAGATGCTCGAAATGAACGAAAACGGCATAGACGCAGGAGGCGGATTCGGCGGAGGGAACAGCGGCGGATACGACCATTTGGGTTTCAGTACCCTGATGTGTACGCTCGACCCGTTGGAGGACAAGACTAAAGTCCCCACGGTCCTGAGTGGAAAAATCGCGTATGAAGGCCGTGAAATCAACCGACCTGACGTGAACTGTATCCCCAAAGGGGCGACCGTGACCCTGACGGCCCTATTGCCGGACGGAGAAACGGATACCGGTAAATGGGCATGGGACGATGACCCGGCATGCACTTCTTCCACACGTGACATCGTGTTGGATACTTCGCGTACCTTCCGTGTGCATTATACCAATGAAAAAGGCGTGAGCAACACGCAGTTGTTCGCCCTTCATGTGGAAGGGGAGGGATGGACCGGTAACTTTACTCCTTATTATAAAATGAACGGTACCACGGGAACAGACACGTTGATTTACGTGAAGAAATATGATGAACTGACATTTGGGATGGAGTATATTGATACTCCTGTGCGTGAATGGAAGTGGGAAAAAAGTACCAATGGGCAGAATTGGAATGCACTGAGCCACAACGAAAATCTGATGACGCTGCCGAGCGTTTCATCGAATGCTTATTACCGGGTGACAATGACCAATCAGGCCGGTGCCCGATTACAACAAACGTTCCGCGTGGAGGTGTCGGAAATAGACCCGTTCATTGCGTATGGCGACGGTAAAAACTATAGCGGGACGACCTTGGCCGTGCCACGCCACACAGCCGTGTCTTTGTACGCCTCGCCGAACTCCCTGCTCGCCCAATCAGCCAACTCCACGCGCGTTTACAAGTGGATACTCGACAAAGACACCATACAAGCCGACACATTGACTTTCCACCTGAACGATTTGGGCGGAAAAGTGGCCGATTTGAACGATACTTTGTGTGTCGGAGTGTTGGACACCTGCATGAAATACACGTTGATGTTCCACCGCGTTTCACAAACAGGCTCGAAAGCCGAAACTGTTTTGCATTTCAACCTGCCGGTATATGAGACCAATACGCTCGAACCGCAAGCCAAAGACAGTTTTTATATTAAAGACCCGCAAACCGGCCGGTACTTGAGGAATACGGATGCCACGTTCACCGGTCTGAACGAAACCGACGACCAGTCTTTTTTGTGGAGGATACGTCCCATGCCACTTTATGGCGACCGTTACATGTTTGTCAGCCAAACGGATAACAATAAACATTTGTCTGACGAGGGGACACTGACTACAAAGAATGATTATTCCAAACATTCCTTCAATCTCTTCCGCAAATATTCGGATGAAGACCTGTATGCCATCGGTCTTTCTTCGACCGCAGGCTCAGGTTTTCTCGAAACCGATGCCGACGATCCAGCCTTAAGCGTAACTAAAGGAAGCGTGTTTTCGGAATTTCCTTTCGTCATAATCCGGAAAGTACAACCGGACGGCCCTGACGGCATCAAAAACTGTCGGAACGAAACAGAGTATACCGTAAATCCCATCGTCAGCTATTCCTGCCACGGGCAAGAGTTGTACTTGAAGAGCAAAGAAGCCGGAATATTACGTATTTACTCGTTATCCGGCGTGCTTCTGCAAACGGAAACCTGCGAAATGGGTGACAACCATATACGTCTCCTCTTTCGGAACAAAGGGATATGTATCGGATTATACGCTACTTCTACGGGCAAACGCCAGTCCATTAAAATTACAAGAAATAGCGTCATATAGAAAAATTGTTCATAAGTTGTCCGCATCAAACTGATGCGGTAGGTATGAGTTTTGCCCCTAAGGTAGAGATTGTTTTCAGATAATAACGACAAAAAACGACCGATTCCCTTATGAACATACATAAAGAAATAGACCTGTGCAATGGATGCGCAGTCTATTTCTTTAATTATTGCAATCAAATGGATTTGAATCAATCTTCGATGGCAGCCTGCGCCGCAGCAAGACGGGCAATAGGCACGCGGAAAGGAGAACAAGATGCATAGTCCATTCCTATTTTAGCACAGAACTTCACGGAAGAAGGTTCACCGCCATGCTCTCCGCAAATGCCGGTACGGATGTCCGGACGTACGCTGCGTCCCTTTTCCACTGCCATCTTAATAAGCTGGCCCACACCGTTCTGGTCCAACACCTGGAAAGGATCTACTGTCAGAATCTTCTTTTCCAAATATACCGGCAAGAAGCTGGCAATATCATCACGTGAGTAACCGAATGTCATCTGTGTTAAGTCGTTCGTTCCGAAAGAGAAGTACTCGGCTTCCGAAGCGATACGGTTGGCTGTCAGAGCCGCACGAGGAGTCTCTATCATAGTACCGATTTCGAATTCCACTTCGATAC